>Ga0247730_1000132_pt1 | contig 74577 bp, 84 predicted proteins | sample UWRJL073202C2_FD_180959 | JGI IMG/M metagenome (GOLD analysis project Ga0247730, IMG submission 180959) | Plant litter microbial communities from Arlington Agricultural Research Station in Wisconsin, United States - UWRJ-L073-202C-2 | ecosystem: Environmental > Terrestrial > Plant litter >...
GCGGGCTCGTGGCGCAGTCCACCGCCACCGAGGTCGAGGCCCTCAGTGCCGCCGGCATCGACGCGATCTACGCCCCGGGCGCCGACCCGGAGCTGACCCGGCGCATCGACGCCACGCCGCTGCTCGAGCCGTCGGGGAGCGACGATCCGGACTCACGTGTCTGGACCCTGCTGTCCGAGCCGGACCTCGGCCACCCCACCGCCCCGGCGTGGCACCGGGTCGTCATCGGTGGCCAGATCGCGCTGTGGGTCGTGGCGATCGTGCTGACGGCGCCGGTGCGGCGTCGTTCGGAGCCCGAGCCCCTGGCCGGCGACGAGGAGGTCTCAGCATGACCCTCAACGACCTCCGCGCCGCTGCGTTCCCGCTCATCGCGGTCGTCCTGGTCGCGCTGGCGGCGTTGGCCCCGTCGGACGACGACGAGTCGGCCCGCGCGCCGAGCACCGTGGCGGTGACCCAGTCGGCGTACGCCTGCCCGGCGGGCTCGGTCATCACGGTGGCGGCGGGTCAGGTGGCGGCGGGCACGGCCGCCACGGCCGACGCGCTGCCCGAGCGCACCCCGGTCGAGTCACTGGGCGGCGCCGGTGCGTGGCGCACGGCAGTCGTCGACGCGCCGGGCGTCTCGGTGGAGCAGCAGGGCAAGGGCACCGGAGCCGTCGGCTACTTCGCCGGCACCGCCCCGAGGTCGGGCGGCGGCGGACTCGTCGTCGGCTCCTGCCCCGGGATCGTCGACGATGCGTGGCTGCTGGGCCTCGGTTCGGGCAACAAGCACTTCTCCACCCTGATCCTGACCAATCTCGCCGGTTCGCCGGCAGCGGTCGACCTCACGCTCTGGGGCCCGCAGGGCGAGATCGATGCCGTCAACGCCGACGGCATCGTGATCGAGCCCTACTCGGTCAGCCGCATCCGCCTCGACGCGCTCGCGGCGGGGGAGTCCGAGCTGGCCGTGCACGTGCACCGTCGTCGGGGCTCGGTGTCCGCCGTCGTCAACGACACGTCCACCGCGACGTTCCGAGGCACCGAGCCCGTCACGGCGGCCCGGGCGCCGCGCCGCCAGCAGGTCGTCGGCGGCCTCGTCGAGGGCGCCGCCGGACGCACCCTCCTCGTGCTCAACCCCGGGACGTCGACGGCACGGGTCGACGTCGAGGTCATCGGTGCCGAGGGCACCTTCACGCCGTCGGGGCTCGAACAGGTCGTGGTCAAGGGCGGGACGGTCGCGACGGTCACGGTGCCCGACACCGCGGGAGCAGGCGCCCAGGCGCTCAGGCTCACGTCCGACCAGCCGGTCTCGTCGACCGTCCGGATGGCGCCGACCACGAACGACTACGCCTACGCCGAGGCGACGCGGACGCTGACCGGGCCCGCCGTGGTCCCGGTCGATCTCGGGACGCAGGAGCGGGCGCCCGAGCTCGTGCTGACGGCGCCGGGTGCTGAGGCGACCGTCGACATCCAGGCCTTCGACGCGGCGATGTCGCCACTGGCGTCGTCGTCCGTCACGATCGCTGCGGGCACGACCCAGGTGGCCACGCCGGACGCAGCCGGGGCCGCCTACCTCGTGGTCACGCCGAAGGGCGACGTCGTCGCCGCGGCGACGTACACCGCGGACGGCGACGGCATCAGCTCGCTGGCGCTGCAGGGCGCACCGGTGTCGGTGCTCGGGCCGCAGGTGCGTCCGGCCGGCTGAGCCGGGTCAGCGGGGCCGGGGGTCGAGGTCGTCGGGGGACATGTGCCACACCTCGGCGAGGCGGTCGAGCACGATCGACCACACGAGCTCCTCGAGGTCGACCCTGGTCAGGCAGCGCTGGGTGATCGGCACGCGGAACAGCAGCACCCGGTGTCCGCCCGGCACGACGGCCACGATGCTCAGGGGCACGTCGTCGGTCCACTCCGGAGGCAGCAGCGGTGCCTCCGCCACGACGATCTCCACCTGGTCGGGCTCGACCGTGAAGTGGGGCTCGAGGGCGGCCCGGACATCGGCCACGAGCAGGTGGAACGACTCCCGCGGTGGGCGGTGCGCGGGGACGCTGCGCGGTGACAGCGGACCGGGCAGCGCCATCGGGCCACGGGACCCGCGTCCCCGGCGATCGCGCATGCGGCCGGGCCTCGGACCGCTGACGACCCCACGCCAGCGCGACGTCGCACCGCCAGCCGTGTCACCCGTCATGCGGTGAGCCTAACGCGGCGGGGAGGACCGTCCGGCTAGCCTCGCCACGTGGGAACAGTTCGACGTTGCACGCGCTCCACGTGCTCACAGGCCGCAGTCGCGACACTGACGTACGTCTATGCCGACCAGACCGCGGTCCTCGGTCCGCTCGCCACGTACGCCGAGCCGCACACCTACGACCTCTGCGAGACGCACTCGCAGCGGATGTCGGCGCCCCAGGGCTGGAACGTCCTGCGCCTCGCGCCCGACCCGGCGACGTCAGAACCGTCACACGACGACCTGCTTGCGCTGGCCGATGCGGTCCGCGAGGCTGGTCGCCGACCGGCTCCCGCACCCGACGACGGTCCGCCCCATCTCCGACTCGTGAGGCCTGATTCGTGATCGATCCCCGCCTGGCTGAGGTGGTCAAGGCGTACGACGTCCGTGGCCTCTCGCCCGAACAGCTCGACCCCGACCTGACGCGCGCGCTCGGCGAGGCCTTCGCGATCGAGACCGGCATCGACCAGGGACGCGGCACCGCCGTCATCGGCCACGACATGCGCGACACGTCGCCGGTGCTCGCGGAGGCCTTCGCGGCCGGCGTCCGTGCGCAGGGCGGCGACGTCATCGGCATCGGTCTGGCCTCGACCGATCTGCTCTACTTCGCCTCGGGCGACTTCAACCTGCCCGGCGCGATGATCACCGCGAGCCACAACCCGGCCGCGTACAACGGCATCAAGCTGTGCCGGGCGGGTGCCAAGCCGATCGGGTACGACTCGGGGCTGTCGGCCATCGCCGAGCGCGCCACCACGATCTTGAACGGTTCTGGCCTGCAGCGCACCGAGCTGCCGGAGCCGACCGGTTCCTACGAGGAGCGCGACGCGCTGACCCGTTACGCGACCTACCTGCACGAGATCGTGCCGATCCCGGCGGGCCGCCGGCTCGAGGTCGTCGCCGACGCCGGCAACGGCATGGCCGGGCACACCGTCCCGTCGGTCTTCGCGACGCTCGACGTCGAGCTGACGCCGATGTACTTCGAGCTCGACGGCACGTTCCCGAACCACGACGCCAACCCGCTCGACCACTCGACCCTCGTCGACCTGCAGGCCCGGGTCCGCGAGAGGGGTGCCGACATCGGCCTCGCGTTCGACGGCGACGCCGACCGCTGCTTCGTGGTCGACGAGACCGGCGCGGTCGTCTCGCCGTCGGCCATCACGGGCCTCATCGCGCACCGCGCGCTCATCACGACGCCGGGCGCCACGATCCTGCACAACGTCATCACGTCGAAGGCCGTGCCGGAGATCATCACCGAGAACGGCGGCACCGCGGTGCGCACGCCCGTCGGGCACTCGCTGATCAAGGCCGAGATGGCCCGCACGGGTGCGGTCTTCGGCGGCGAGCACTCGGGGCACTTCTACTTCAAGGACTTCTTCCTGGCCGACTCCGGCATGATCGCGGCGCTGCACGTCATGGCCGCGCTGGCCGAGACCGAGGGAACCGTGTCCGAGCTCATGGCGCAGTACGAGCGCTACGTCGCGTCGGGCGAGATCAACAGCACGGTCGAGGACGGCCCCGCGATCCTCGCCGAGCTCACCGAGACGTACGGCGACCTGCCCCAGGACACGATGGACGGCCTCACGGTCACCGCCGACACGTGGTGGTTCAACGTGCGCGCCTCCAACACCGAGCCGCTGCTGCGTCTCAACGTCGAGGGTGACGACGAGGCGACCATGGCGCGGGTGCGCGACGACGTCCTCGCGGTGATCCGCGGATAGGGTGAGGCCATGAACCTCGACCCCGCCCTGCTGGAGATCCTGGTGTGCCCGCAGTGCCGTGCCACGCTGTTCGTCGACGAGGACGCCGACGAGCTCGTCTGCAACGCCTGCGCACTGGCCTACCCCGTCCGCAAGGACATCCCGGTGATGCTGGTCGACGAGGCCCGCGCGCTCGGCTGACGTCAGCCCTTCGGGGTCGCGATCGGGTCGAGCTCGTCCGCCACCTGCGGGTCGCCCGCGTCCGCGAGGTAGTCGCCCGGCCGCGTCTCGTCGGTCCCGGCGCCGATGTCGAACGCCTGGCACACGAAGGTGCCGATCACCGCGACGAGCAGGTTGAGCAGCAGCGCCGTGATCCCGAAGTAGATGAGGTTCTCGCTGATGTCGATGCCGAAGACCTCGAACGGTCCCACGGACCCGCCGAAGTGCGATCCGGGATCGCCCACGACCTCCTTGTTGTACGCCGCGAAGGTGCCCCAGATCATGCCGACGGCCCATCCGGCGAGCAGCGCGTACCGGTGCAGCCAGCGCGTGTAGAGGCCGATCACGATGGCCGGGAGCGTCTGCAGGATCCAGATGCCGCCCAGCAGCTGCAGGTTGATCGCGAAGTCCTTCGGCAGCGCGAGCACGAAGATGAGCGCGCCGAACTTGACCAGCAGCGAGGCGAACTTGCTCTGCCTCGACTCCTGGGCGTCCGTCGCCGCGGGGGTGATGTACGCCTTGTAGACGTTGCGTGTCCACAGGTTCGCCGCCGCGATCGACATGATCGCGGCGGGGACGAAGGCGCCGATCGCGATCGCCGCGAACGCGACGCCCGCGAACCACGGCGAGAACTCCTGCTCGAACAGCTGCGGGATCGCGAGCTGCGGGTTCTTGACCTGGATGCCGGCGGCGATCGCCGCGATGCCCAGGAGCGCCAGCAGACCGAGCAGGAACGAGTAGGCCGGCAGCAGCGCGGCGTTGCGGCGGATGATGTTGCGGTTCTTGGTCGACAGCACGGCCGTGACGGAGTGCGGGTACATGAACAGGGCGAGCGCCGATCCCAGTGACAGCGACGCGTACGCCCACTGCGACACGCCCATGCCGGGGATGAGCCCCTTGCCGGACGCCTCTCCGGCCGCGATGGCGTCGGCGTTCTCGGTGTTGAACGACGTGAACGCCTTCTCGGCGGAGTCGAAGATGCCGCTCCACCCACCCAGCTGTGTCGGCAGGTAGATCACGGCGACGATGATCACGAGGTAGATCAGCGTGTCCTTGACGAACGCGATCAGCGCCGGGGCACGCAGACCGGACGAGAACGTGTAGGCCGCGAGCAGGGCGAAGGCGATGAACAGCGGCAGGTCCTTGCGGAACCAGCTGGCGTCCTCCCCGCCGCCGAGGCCCATGACGTCGAGCACGGCCTGGATGCCCACGAGCTGCAGGGCGATGTAGGGCAGCGTCGCGAGGATGCCGGTGAAGGCGATCGCCAGCGCGAGGGTCTTGGAGTCGAAGCGTCCCTGCACGAAGTCGGCCGGCGTGACGTACGAGCGGCGGTGCGAGACCGACCAGAGCCGGGGCAGGAAGATGAAGATGATGGGGTACAGGATGATCGTGTACGGCACCGCGAAGAAGCCCGTCACGCTGCCCGCGTAGAGCGTCGCCGGCACCGCGATGAACGTGTACGCGGTGTAGATGTCGCCGCCGATCAGGAACCAGGCGATGAAGGTGCCGAAGCTGCGGCCGCCGAGCCCCCACTCGTCGAGCGTGTCGAGGGAGCCGACCTTGCGCCAGCGCGCGGCCAGGAAGCCCATCACGGTGACGAGCAGGAAGAAGAACAGGAAGACCGTCAGCGCGACGGGGTCGACGTCGTTCATCGGGTGCCCCCGTCCTTGTCGTCCGACAGCCCCGCGGCCGCTCGGCGGCGGCGCTCGTGGCCGATCACCAGGAAGTACGCGAACGACGTCAGCACGACGGAGACGAGGACCAGCAGGAACTGGTACCAGAAGAAGAACGGGATGCCCCAGAGCTCCGGGTCCTGCTTCGCGTAGGTCGACACGAGCAGCGGTGCCACGATCGCGATCGTCAGGGCGACCCCTGCGAGCACGAGCGGCGTCCTGCCGGGCGGTGTGTGGTCGGCCATGTGTCGGTCCCCCCGATTCCTTGCGCCGTGACCCCCGTCACGGCCGGAGTCAGGCTACGCCTTGGCGGGGGTGGTGGGAAGCAGTCCGGGTGTCGTGTCGTCTCGCTGATTCGGTGGGAACGGCGGGTCGCCGGTAGGCTGTCCTCCATGGATTACAACGTCGCAGACCTCTCGCTCGCTGAGTACGGTCGCAAGGAAATCATTCTCGCCGAGCACGAGATGCCCGGGCTCGTGGCCATGCGTGAGCGCTACGGCAAGAGCAAGCCGCTCGCCGGAGCCCGCATCGCCGGCTCGCTGCACATGACGATCCAGACGGCCGTGCTGATCGAGACCCTCGTGGATCTTGGCGCCGACGTCCGCTGGGCCACCTGCAACATCTTCTCGACGCAGGACCACGCCGCTGCCGCGGTCGTCGTCGGCCGTGACGGCACGATCGAGGACCCCAAGGGCACCCCCGTGTTCGCCTGGAAGGGCGAGAGCCTGGGCGAGTACTGGGACGAGGCCGAGAAGGTCTTCGACTTCGCCGAGGGCGGCCCCAACGTGCTCCTCGACGACGGCGGCGACATCACGATGCTGCTGCACCTGGGCGTCGAGTACGAGAAGACCGGTGTCGTGCCGTCGCAGGACAGCACCGACAACGAGGAGTTCAAGGAGGTGCTGCGCGTCCTGGCCCGCTCCGTCGCCGAGAAGCCGCAGCACTGGACCAACATCTCCAAGGACATCAAGGGCGTCTCCGAGGAGACCACCACCGGCGTCCTGCGCCTGTACGACCGCTTCCGCGAGGGCACGCTGCTGTTCCCGGCGATCAACGTCAACGACTCGGTCACCAAGAGCAAGTTCGACAACAAGTACGGCACCCGCCACTCGCTGATCGACGGCATCAACCGCGCGACCGACGTCCTCATCGGCGGCAAGGTCGCCGTCGTCTGCGGCTACGGCGACGTCGGCAAGGGCTCCGCGGAGTCGCTGCGTGGCCAGGGCGCCCGTGTCATCGTCACCGAGATCGACCCCATCTGCGCGCTGCAGGCGGCGATGGACGGCTACGAGGTCAAGCGCCTCGAGTCGGTCGTCGAGACGGCTGACATCTTCATCACCACGACCGGCAACTTCGACATCATCACGGCCGATCACTTCGCGAAGATGAAGCACCAGGCCATCGTCGGCAACATCGGTCACTTCGACAACGAGATCAACATGGCCGCGCTGGCCAAGATCCCCGGCATCGTCAAGGACGAGATCAAGCCCCAGGTCCACCAGTGGATCTTCCCTGAGTCCGATGGCAAGGCGGGCAAGAAGATCATCGTCCTGTCCGAGGGACGTCTGCTCAACCTGGGCAACGCGACGGGCCACCCGTCGTTCGTGATGTCGAACTCGTTCACGAACCAGGTCCTCGCGCAGATCGAGCTCTACACGAAGGCCGGTCAGTACGAGCTGGGCGTCCACGTCCTGCCGAAGCACCTCGACGAAGAGGTCGCCCGTCTGCACCTCGACGCCCTCGGGGTCGAGCTGACGGAGCTCACCAAGGAGCAGGCCGCGTACCTCGGCGTCGACGTCGCCGGGCCGTACAAGTCCGATCTGTACCGCTACTGAGTCACCGACTCGCCGCCGCGACGGGCGCCAGATCCTCGGATCTGGCGCCCGTCGCTGGTGGTGGCTCCGTATCATTGCTCCGTGAGCTACCGACGTACGAAGCGTGACCGGGTCCTCGTCGTCGACGACGACGCGTCCCTCGCGGAGATGCTCACGATCGTCCTCGAGAGCGAGGGCCTGACGACGGCCGTGTGCCGCTCGGGCGATCGGGTCATGGCGGCGTTCGCGCAGTTCAAGCCCGACGTCGTGCTGCTCGACCTGATGCTGCCCGGTCTCGACGGCATGAGCGTGTGCCGGCAGATCCGCGCCACGTCGGCCGTCCCGATCATCATGCTCACCGCGAAGGCCGACACCCCCGACGTCGTCGCCGGTCTGGAGGCCGGTGCGGACGACTACATCACCAAGCCCTTCAAGAACACCGAGCTGGTGGCGCGGCTGCGGGCACGGCTGCGACGGTCCGACCAGCTCGCGGAGCCGCTGGTGTTCGGCGACATCGTGCTCGACCCGGCCGGTCACACGGTGTCGCGCAAGGGCGAGCCGCTCGAGCTGACGCCGCTCGAGTTCGATCTCCTGGCGTGCCTCCTGGGCGACCCGTCGCAGGTCTTCACCCGTGAGACGCTGCTCCAGAAGGTGTGGGGCTACCACCACCCCGGCGACACCAAGCTGGTCAACGTCCACATGACACGTCTGCGATCCAAGATCGAGGACGACGCCGAGGACCCGCAGGTCATCCGCACGGTCCGCGGCGTCGGCTACCAGGCGATCCTGCCGGGCTCGTGACGGTCGCCTGATGCGCGGCACAGGACTCGCCCGGGTCTGGCGCCGTTCCATCCAGGCCAGGGTCGTGACGAGCACGATCGTGCTGAGCACGTTGGTCGTCGCCCTGACGGGCTGGGCGCTGCTGCGTGACGTCGCCAGCGGGCTCGCCGACAGCCGCCGCTCGGCCGCGGTCTCCGAGGCCCGCTCGGGATTCGACTACGCCCAGACGCAGCTCGACGCGACGGTCGAGACCGAGCCGGCCACGCAGTCCCAGGCCCTGACGCAGATGGTCGACTCCCTGACCCGCTCGAGGGGGGCGACCCGGACGTACGAGCTCGTCCTCGAGGGTCCGCTGACCGACGACGGCCAGGTGCCGATCCGTTCGTCGGCGGCGATCGACCAGGCCTCCCTGCCCACCGACCTCACCGATGCCGTCAAGGCCGGCCCCGGGACGTACTGGCGCTTCTCCGACCTGAGCCTGCTGGGCTCGTCCACAACCGATCCGTCGGTCGTCGTCGGCAGCCAGCTGAGGGCCCCGGGCAGCGACGACACGTATGCGCTGTTCTACCTGTTCTCGCTCGAGGACCAGCAGCAGACGCTCGACCTGGTGCGCCGTGCACTGCTGCTGGGTGGCTTCGCGATGGTGCTGATGGTCGGTGGCGTCGCGTGGCTCGTGTCGCGGCAGGTGCTCGACCCCGTCCGCCTGGCGCGACGCATCGCCGAGCGCTACGCCAGCGGCAACCTCGAGCAGCGCATGCACGTCCGGGGGGAGGACGACATCGCGCGCCTCAGCTCGTCGTTCAACCAGATGGCCGCGAGCCTGCAGAGCCAGATCCGCCGGCTCGAGAACCTGTCGCGCCTCCAGCAGCGGTTCGTGTCGGACGTGTCCCACGAGCTCCGTACGCCGTTGACGACGGTCCAGATGGCCAGCGAGGTCCTGTACGACTCCCGTGAACGGTTCGACCCGCAGACGGCCCGGTCCGCCGAGCTGCTCAAGCGGGAGCTCGACCGGTTCGAGTCGCTGCTGTCCGACCTGCTCGACCTCAGCCGGTTCGACGCGGGCGCGGCGAGGCTCGAGCTCGACACGATCGACTTCGCGGAGGTCGCCCGGCGTGCCGCGGGCGACCCGGTGCTCGAGCGCGCCGGCATCGAGGTCCGGCTCGTCGGGGTCGACCGTCCGGCGATCGTCGAGGCCGACATGCGCCGGATCGATCGGATCGTGCGCAACCTGCTCGCCAACGCGGCCAAGTACAGCGGCTCGAAGGTCGTCGAGGTCGAGGTCGCCCAGAACGCCGAGTCGGCGTCGCTGGCGGTGCGCGACTTCGGCATCGGCCTGTCGGGCGACGAGAACCTACGGGTCTTCGACCGCTTCTGGCGTGCCGATCCCGCGCGGACGCAGGGCGGCACGGGCCTGGGACTCGCGATCTCGCGCGAGGACGCCGCGCTGCACGGTGGGACGCTCCAGGCGTGGGGACGTCCCGGTGCGGGCAGCGAGTTCATCCTCACGATCCCCAAGCCCGAGGGGTCTGCCAAGAACCCGCCCCTGATGTCGGTGTACGCATGAGGTCACGGACGTTCGTCGCGGCGATCGCGGGCCTGGTCGCGGTCGCCGCCATGGCCGGCTGCGCGGGCATCCCGTCGTCCGGGCCGGTCACCAAGGTCGCCGACGAGGGCGACCTCGGCCAGAGCACGGTGCGGTACGCCCCGCGACCCGCCCGTGCGCTGCCCGGTGCGACGCCTGAGCAGATCGTGCGCGGCTACCTCGACGCGATGCTGGCCTTCCCGACGTCCACGCGCACGGCGTCGTCGTTCCTCACCCCCGACGCGGCGCGTGACTGGACCCCGTCGTCCCAGGTGCGCATCTACTCGCAACCCGAGGTGGGCGGGTCCGAGGACGCGGAGGGTCGCCCCGAGCAGGCCGCCGACCCGTCCGAGCCGGTCAAGGTCGAGCTGGGCTTCACGGAGGACGCGCAGCTCGATCGCCAGGGCCGGTACACCCGTCGTGCCGCGCCGGCGGCGATCAGCTACACCCTCCAGCAGGTCGAGGGGGAGTGGCGCATCGCCGACCCCCAGGAGGGCCTGCTCGTCAACCAGAAGTTCTTCACCGACTACTACCGGTCGTTCGACCTGTACTACTTCGACCGTCCCGGTCGCCGGCTGGTGCCCGATCCCGTCTACCTCGTCGTGGGCGACCAGCTGGCGACGACGCTGGTGGCGAGCCTGGGCGGAGGTCCGTCGCAGGCCCAGCAGGAGTCGATGAGGACGTACGTCCCGGCTCGGTCGGCGCTGCGGCCGTCCGTGCCGGTCACGGACGAGGGCGTGGCCGACGTCGAGTTCACCGACGACTTCTCCGACCTCACGAGCGCGGCCAGGGACCACCTGTCGGCGCAGGTCGTCTGGACCCTCCGGCAGGTGCAGGGCATCGAGGGCGTCCAGATCGTCGGTGGCGCGACGGCGCTGACGGCCGGCAGCGAGGAGATCCAGCCGGTCCAGGCCTGGGGCGGCTATGGGCCCAGCACGGCCAGAGGGCGGGCCTATGCGGTCATCGACGGCAAGGTCGTCGAGATCGACGGCGGCGAGGCCCGACCCATCAGCGGCGCCTGGGGCGAGGACGCACGCGGCGCCGAGTTCGTCGGGGTGTCGCAGTCGGGCATCGCCGGCGTCCTCCCGGGTCGTGACGCGGTCAGGCTGACGTCGAGGGAGGGCGCCTCGGCGCGCACCATCCGCGGCAACGACTTCATCGCACCCGACTGGGACTCCGACGGTCGGCTGTGGCTGGTCGACCGCAGTGCCGGCGGCACGCGCGTGCGTGTCGTGACCGGCGACGAGCAGACCCAGATCGACGTCCACGAGGTGGCACAGCTCGATGCCACGACGTTCAAGATCTCGCCGGACGGCACGCGGTACGCGGTGACGGCGGCCGGACCCGACGGCGGGGAGCTGCACGTCGGGTCCGTGCTCAGGGACGTGCAGGACCGGGTGCTGGGCCTGGGATCGCCGTCCCGGGTGTTCACGACGGCCGCGCAGCCGCGATCGGCATCGTGGTCGTCCGGGACGGAGCTCTCGTTCCTGGGCGACAGCGAGGCCGGCGTGCAGGTCTACCAGGTGACGATCGACGGGTCCGAGACCAGCAGCGAGGTCACGCGCAGCGGCGCACTGCTGCCCGACGTCGGCGCCGACACGCTGGCGATCGATCCCGGCGGCAGCAGGGTGCTCTACGTGACCGACGACCGCGACCAGCTGCGGTTCCTCCCGACCGGCGGGTCGTGGCGCGTCTTCGACACGACCCCGGTCACAGCTCTCACGTTCGGCCGCTGAGTCCACAGCCCGCCGTCGGCGGGTGGCCCGCGCGCTCGCGCCGGGAGACGCTGATGGGGTGCGCACGCTCATCGTCCCCGCGGCCGACCTGCTGCTCGGTGCCCGCTGCGCCGGCTGCGGCGGGCCCGCACTGGTCCTGTGCCGCGACTGCGGGACGCTGATCCGTCCCGATCCCGTCGTGGTACCGGTCCCACCCACGGCCGTGGGTCTGCGCCGGCCGACCAGGGTCCGCGCGGTCGCGTCGGGCGCCCACGCGGCAGTGCTCCGCAGGGTCGTCCTGGCGTGGAAGGAGGACGGCGTCAGCCGGCTCACCGACGTCCTGGCGCACCACCTCGCCGCCGCGGTCGTCCCGCACGTGGCGACGCGCCATCCCGTCCTGCTCGTCCCCGTGCCGACCTCGCGTCGCAGCCGCCGCGCCCGGGGCACCGACCTCGTCGACGAGCTCGCCCACTCGGCGGCGCGCCTGCTGCGGTCGACGGGTCTCGAGGTCGGGGTCGAGCAGGCCCTGGGCTACACCCGCGTCACCCGGGACCAGGCCGGGCTCGACGCCGAGGCCAGGCGCAGCAACGTCGACGGAGCGTTCTCGAGCCGGCGGACGGGGCGCCGATCAGGCGGTGACATCGTGGTCGTCGACGACATCTGGACCACCGGAGCGACGTCGGTCGAGGCCGTCCGGGCCCTGACCGCGGCGGGCCGCCGGCCGATCGGGATCTCGGTGATCGCTGCAACGCCGCGACGTTCCTGAGACGTCGAGATGAACTTCGAACGAACGCTGGCCTTTGGGTTCGGTGCGGACTAACGTCCTAGTCATGGCATGAGACAGCGCTCCAGAAGCGTGACAACGACACAAGGAGTCCACATGGAAATTGTCGTCAACGGTCGCAACAGCGAGATCTCCGAGCGCTTCAGGGAACACGTCGAGGAAAAGCTCCTCCGGCTCGAGAAGTACGACTCCCGGCAGAAGATCAACCGCGTCGAGGTCGAGGTCACCCACGAGAAGAATCCGCGCCAGCACGACAAGGCCGCGAAGGTCGAGATGACGTTGCGGTCCCGCGGGCCCGCCGTCCGGGCCGAGGCCGCCTCCACCGACCAGCACTCCGCGCTCGACGCCGCGATCGACAAGCTCGAGTCGCGTCTGCGCCGGGCCGGTGACCGCAAGCGCGTCCACCACGGCGACAAGACGCCCACGTCCGTCGCCGAGGCGATGTCCACGGCGCCGATCGAGGACCTCGTCCTCGACGAGCCCGCCGACGACGGGGTGCCGCGCAGCAAGGCCGGCCCCATCGAGGTCGAGGGCGACTGCCCGTTGGTCGTGCGCGAGAAGACGCACCAGGGATCGCCGATGACGCTCGACCAGGCGATGTACGAGATGGAGCTCGTCGGGCACGACTTCTACCTGTTCCTGGAGAAGGACTCGATGCGCCCGAGCGTCGTCTACCTGCGCAAGGGGTACGACTACGGGGTCATCCACCTCGACGTCGTGGAGTGACCGCCGAGTGAGTCATCCGCGCCAGCACGCCGGTTCCGTGGCATGATCGTCGAGTGACTTCCCGGGGCGACAGCATCCGCGTCCTCCTGGTCGATGATCAGGAGCTCTTCAGACGCGGAGTCAAGATGGTGCTGGGCGCGGATGACGCGCTCGAGCTCGAAGAGACCGATGACGGCGACAAGGCGCTCGAGATGGTGCGCGAGAACCCGTTCGACATCGTGCTCCTCGACGTGCGCATGCCCGGTCGCAGCGGCGTCGAGGTGTGCGCCGCGATCAAGGAGATCTCACCGACCACCGGCATCATCATGCTGACGGCGAGCGACGACGAGTCCGACCTCTACGAGTCGATCCGCAGCGGCGCCTCGGGCTACCTGCTCAAGGACGGTTCGACGTACGAGCAGGTGGCCGAGGCGGTCCGCCTCGTGGCGTCCGGCCAGTCGCTGATCAGCCCGAGCATGGCGACCAAGCTGCTCGACGAGTTCGTCCAGATGTCGAAGAGTCCTGCGCCGGCGACCAACCTCACGCCGCGCGAGCTCGGGGTCCTGCGTCACGTGGCCCGGGGGCTGAGCAACCGCGAGATCGCCGAGGAGCTGTTCATCAGCGAGAACACGGTCAAGAACCACATCCGCAACATCCTCGAGAAGCTGCAGATGAAGTCGCGCATGGAGGCGGCCATGTACGCCGTGCGCAGCAAGCTCGTCGACGACATGCCCTGATCTTGACGACGAAGCTCACCGTCCTGCAGGCCCGGCGGATCGCGCTCGCGGCACAGGGATTCACCCGGCCGCGGCCAGGTGTCGACGGCGAGGTCACCGCCCGCCACGTCGGACGGGTCATCGACCGTCTCGGCTTCTTCCAGATCGACTCGGTCAACGTCCTGCAGCGGGCGCACTACATGCCCCTGTTCTCACGACTCGGCGCCTACGACGTCGAGCTCCTGCACCGGGCGTCGAGCCGCGCACCACGGCGTCTGTTCGAGTACTGGGCGCACGAGGCGGCGCTGGTGGACGTCCGCCTGTGGCAGGCATTCCAGTTCCGCATGGAGACGGGCGCGCGCATGTGGGGCGGCATGGCACGGATCGCCGACGAGCAGCCGGAGTTCGTCGATTGGGTGCTCGACGAGGTTCGTGCCAACGGGCCGCTGACGGCCCGCGAGATCGAGCACGACGTCCCGCGCGTCAAGGACAGCTGGGGCTGGAACTGGTCCGAGGTCAAGCTCGCGCTCGAGTACCTCTTCTACAAGGGGCGAGTCACGGCCGCGCGCCGCAACTCCGCGTTCGAGCGGGTCTACGACGTCCCCGAGCGCGTGATCCCGACGGCGCAGCTCGACGCCCCGCCCATGGACGCCGCCGAGGCCCACCGCGTCCTCGTGGGTCATGCCGCCGCGGCGCTCGGCGTCGGCACCGCCCAGTGCCTGCGCGACTACTTCCGGATGGACCCCGCGCAGTCGAAGGCCGCCGTCGAGGACCTCGTCGAGAGCGGCGAGCTGCTGCCCGCGACGATCGCCGGCTGGAAGCGCCCGGCCTACCTGCACCGCGACGCCGTGCTGCCGCGCAAGGTCGGCGCGCGGGCCCTGCTGAGCCCCTTCGACCCGCTCGTGTTCGAGCGCACGCGCACGGAGCAGCTGTTCGACTTCCGCTACCGCATCGAGATCTACGTGCCGGCCGAGAAGCGGATCCACGGCTACTACGTGCTGCCGTTCCTGCTCGGCGACCGGCTCGTCGCCCGTGTCGACCTGAAGGCCGACCGGCAGGCCGGCGTCCTCGTCGTCCACGGCGCATGGGCCGAGAGCCACGCCCCCGCCCACACCGCCGACGAGCTCGCCGCGGAGCTGCGGCTCATGGCGCGCTGGCTCGGCCTCGACTCGGTCGCGGCGCCCGTCAAGGGCGATCTGGCCGGGGAACTGACAGCCTCCCTTGACTCTCCACTAGACTGACAAGGCTTACCGTCTTCCTTTAGTCACCGCCGTTCCAGGAGTGCATTTCGTGCCCAAGGTCATCGACAAGATTCTTCGCATGGGCGAAGGCAAGGTCCTCAAGCAGCTCGAGGCCATCGCCAAGCAGGTCAACGCCATCGAGGACGAGTTCCGCGCGATGAGCGACGACGAGCTCCGCGGCATGACCGACGAGTTCCGCGACCGCCTCGAGGCGGGCGAGACGCTCGACGACATCATGCCCGAGGCCTTCGCCACGGTGCGTGAGGCGGCGTTCCGTGTCCTGGGCCAGCGGCACTTCGACGTCCAGATCATGGGCGGCGCGGCGCTGCACCTCGGCAACATCGCCGAGATGAAGACCGGTGAGGGAAAGACCCTCGTCTCGACGCTGCCGGCCTACCTCAACGCGCTGTCGGGCAAGGGCGTCCACGTCGTCACCGTCAACGACTACCTGGCCAAGTACCACGCCGAGTGGATGGGCCGCGTGCACCACTTCCTGGGTCTCACGGTCGGCCAGATCCTGCCGAGCATGTCGCCCAACGAGCGCCGCGAGTCGTACGCCGCCGACATCACGTACGGCACCAACAACGAGTTCGGGTTCGACTACCTGCGCGACAACATGGCCGACGACATCGCCGACTGCGTCCAGCGCGGACACAACTTCGCGGTCGTCGACGAGGTCGACTCGATCCTCATCGACGAGGCCCGCACGCCGCTGATCATCTCGGGCCCGACCGAGGACGAGGTCAAGTGGTACGGCGAGTTCGCCAAGATCATCGGCGCCATGCGCATCGACGAGCACTACGAGGTCGACGAGAAGAAGCGCACGATCTCCGTCACCGAGGAGGGCATCGACAAGGTCGAGGACCAGCTCGGCATCGACAACCTGTACGACGCGGTCAACACGCCGCTGATCAGCTTCCTGAACAACGCGATCAAGGCCAAGGAGCTGTTCAAGAACGACAAGGACTACGTCGTCATGGACGGCGAGGTCCTCATCGTCGACGAGCACACCGGTCGCATCCTCGACGGACGCCGCTACAACGAGGGCCTGCACCAGGCCATCGAGGCCAAGGAGGGCGTCCGGATCCGCGAGGAGTACCAGACCCTCGCCACGATCACGCTGCAGAACTACTTCCGCCTCTACGACAAGCTCGGCGGCATGACCGGCACGGCCATGACCGAGGCCTCGGAGTTCGACAAGATCTACAAGCTCGGCGTCGTCCCGATCCCGACCAACCGCACCGTCGCCCGCGTCGACCAGCCCGATCTCGTGTACCGCACCGAGGAGGCGAAGTTCAACGCCGTCGTCGAGGACATCGTCGAGCGTCACGCGGCCGGCCAGCCGATCCTGGTCGGCACCACGAGCGTCGAGAAGAGCGAGCGGCTCTCCAAGCAGCTCAAGAAGCGCGGCGTGCCGCACGAGGTCCTCAACGCCAAGCAGCACGACCGCGAGGCCGCGATCGTCGCGATGGCCGGGCACAAGGGCGCCGTCACGGTCGCGACCAACATGGCCGGCCGTGGCACCGACATCATGCTCGGCGGCAGCGTCGAGTTCCTGGCCGACGCCGCGCTGCGCAAGAAGGGCCTCGACCCGCTCGAGGACTCCGAGGCGTACGAGGCCGCCTGGCCCGACACGCTCAAGCAGATGGAGGAGCAGGTCGCCAACGAGCACGACGAGGTCGCCGCGGTCGGCGGGCTCATGGTGCTGGGCACCGAGCGCCACGAGTCGCGCCGCATCGACAACCAGCTGCGTGGTCGTTCCGGCCGCCAGGGTGACCCGGGCGAGACCCGTTTCTACCTGTCGCTCGAGGACGACCTGATGCGCCTGTTCAAGGCCGACTGGGTCAACTGGGTCCTGCAGACCATGAAGATCCCCGACGACGTGCCGATCGAGAACAAGCGCGTCACGGGTGCCATCGCGTCCGCGCAGGCGCAGGTCGAGGCGCAGAACTTCGACACCCGCAAGAACATCCTCAAGTACGACGACGTCATGAGCCGCCAGCGCGAGGTCATCTACACCGAGCGCCGTCAGGTGCTCGAGGGCCAGGACATGAACGAGTGGGTCCGCTCGATGATCGGCGAGGTCACCGGCGCGTACGTCACCGGCGCCACCGAGGGCTTCCCCGAGGAGTGGGAGCTCGACAAGCTCTGGACGGCACTCGGCACGCTGTACCCGGTCGGCCTGACGATCGAGGGCGTCGAGGAGGAGGCCGGAGGTCGCGAGGGCCTGTCGCGCGAGTCGTTGCAGCAGCTCGTCGCCGACGACGCCATCACGGCGTACGAGAACCGCGAGGCCGAGCTCGGCAGCGAGGTCATGCGCGAGCTGGAGCGCCGTGTCGTGCTGAGCGTCCTCGACCGCAAGTGGCGTGAGCACCTCTACGAGATGGACTACCTGCGCGAGGGCATCGGCCTGCGCGCCTACTCGCAGCGCGACCCGCTGGTCGAGTACCAGCGCGAGGGCTTCGAGCTGTTCGGCGCCATGATGGAGGGCATCGCCGAGGAGTCGGTGGGCTTCTTGTTCAACCTCGACGTCCAGGTCGAGACCGCCGACGACGATGACGACGACGAGGCCCTGCAGCTGTCGGCCAAGGGGCTCGGCGTGAAGTCGGCCCCGCAGGCGCTGTCGTACTCCTCGCCCAGCGAGGACGGCGAGGCCGAGGTCCGCGGCGAGACGGCCGAGGAGGACTCGCCGGAGTCCGAGGCGCGTCGTGCCGCCAACGCCAAGAACCGGGCACGCCAGAAGGCCAAGCAGCAGCGGAAGTCGCGCAAGAACAACCGTTGAGCCGCGCGGCTCGTCCCTCGCCGCTCCAGCCGCTCGTTCCTCGCGTCTGCCGTGCTTCGCACGGGCGGCAGCCTTCGCTCGCAGGGCTCGCTCGGCCCATGGTCACCTCAGGGGTTGGTCAAGCCCAGACGAGGGCGGTGCAGCGCCAGACCTGCTGACCGCGGTTGGTCTCCTGGAGCTCTAGCCTGACGGCGATGGCCCGGGAACGGCCGCGGTGCACCATGCGGCCGGCGATCTCGGCGGCCTCGTCGCTGACCATCGCGACGTGCACCGAGACGATGCGGGCGCCGCGACCGGACCGCGCCCTCAGGGGCACCCGGGCGTGGGCCGTCAGGCGGGTCGTGAGCTGGGCGTAGACGTCCGGCGCCATCCAGGCGGCCATCTGGCGGACCGGACGCTCTCCCGACAGGACCTCGACGAGCGCCTGCATGAAGCGGGCGGACCGTTCGCGGATCGGACGGGCGTCGCCCCGTTCGACCGGCGCCGGCAGGACCGGCGTCATTCCCGGGAACGGCAGCGGGATCTGGCCCTCCGACGGCTCGATCAGGTCACTGAACGGGACCCGGGGCGCGGGTGCGAGCAGGGTCGTGGCTGTCTTCATGGGTGGTCCTTCCCGGTGGGCGGTGTGAGGTGCTGGGCGGGGACGATGAGGTCGGGGTCGGCGCCGATGACGGCCCGGTTGGTCCGGTACCACTGCGTGGTGGCGTCGGCGATCTGCTGGTCGGTCGCGCCGTCGGGCAGCGAACGGGCGGCGATGGCCCAGAGGGTGTCGCCGCGACGCACCTCGACCGCCGCTGACACGGGGACGTCGTCGTGGCGCACGGGCTCGACAGCGTCCGGTCGGTCGGGGAGGGGCAGACCGTCGACCGAGTGCCGGTGGGCGTCCGGGACGGCGACCTGCTGCGCGTGGGCGGGGCCGACGACCAGAGCACCTGCCGCACCGGCGAGCAGTGCCCGCCTCAGGACGGCGGGTGTGATGGCAGCGACGAGTCGGGACGATCCGCCGACGACGATCGTGGCCGCCGCCAGCAGGGACCAGGTCGCGAGGACGAGGGCGACGAGCGAGGCCACGGCCGCGAGGGCGTCGGGGAACGACGGGCCCTTCAGGTCGCCGACGAGCAGCGCCGCGTCGGGTGCCACGAGCGCGACCAGGCCCGCGGACAGCGCGGTGAGCGCCCAACCACTTCGTGACAGTCGCATCGGAGTCCTTTGATGACGTTTGATGACATTTGAATTCATCAAAGTACGCACTGATACCGTTGTCAACGGTCGTTGTCGCGGCTGTGGAGGGTGGGATACCGTGCCGCTGTGCGATGGGACCGACTCTTCGACGAGCTGGAGGCGCAGGCCGACGACATCGAGCGCGACGAGCGGGACGCGCTCGTGGACGAGCTGCGTGACGGCGACTGGGCCGAGACGTCGTGGCGACACCTTGCCGGCGGTGCCGTCGTGCTCGAGGTGCAGGGAGCGGGTCGGGTCGCCGGCACTGTCACGCTCGTCAACGAGAGGCTGGTCCAGCTGGTCGGCGAGCGCGTCGACCACGTCATCGCGACGAGTGCCGTCCTGACCCTGCAGTCGGCCGAGCGCCGTGCCGACGAGACCGGGCGGGTCGAGGCCGCACTCGGCTGGGGACATGTCTTCCGGGCGCTGCGCGACGCCGGCGAGGAGATCTCGGTCCGCCTCGTCGACGGCAGCTCACGAGAGGGGACGGTCGACGTGGTCGGGGGCGACTTCGTGCGGGTGACGACCCCGTCGGGCCGGAGTCAGGTCGTGGTCTGGACCGCGATCGCGATGGTCAGCGGTCGGACGTGACGTCGTCGTCGGCGGACTCGTCGAGCATCTCGCGGGCGTCGTGGTCGGCGCGGGCGTACTGGCGCGAGATGTAGTCCTCGAGCTGGTCGTTCTCGATGCGCCACTGACCTCGGCCGCCGATCTGGATGCCGCGCAGCTCGCCGGAGCGCACCAGCGCGTACACCTGGCGCACCGTCACGTTGAGGACCTCGGCCACGTCCGCCAGCGTGAGGAACCGCGGGCTGGAAGAAGGCATGGGCCCAGTTTCCCATGGGCCGGTGTCAGCCGTCGCCGAGGTGTGTGTCTCCTGTGGACAAGTGGGTGGTGGGCTGGACGTGGCGACAGGATGTCTGTAGAACCGTTCCATGACGAACTGGCGGGGGCCCGGCCGATCGGGCGGGGCGACTCCACGACTCCACATCCGACCGTGGCGCGACCCGCGCCTGGTGCTCGGGGTGCTGCTCGTGCTCGGTGCGACGGTGCTGGGAGCCCGCCTCGCCACGGCCGGCGACGACCGCGTCGAGTACTGGTCGGTGCGGTCCGACGTCACGCCGGGTGATGCCGTGTCCCAGGACGACCTGCGCCCGACGCGCGTGCGGCTCACCGACGACTCGGCCGGCACCTACCTGCGGACGGACGAGGAGTTCGCCGCCCCTCTCGAGGACCTCGTCTGGGCTCACCCCGTGCCGCAGGGGTCGCTGGTCGGCAAGGCTTCCCTGGTCGCCCGGTCCACGACGGCACGGGGCCAGCTGCCGCTCAGCGTCTCCCAGGGCGCCGCGCCGACCGACCTCTCCCGCGGTGACCTGGTCGACGTCTGGGTGGGCCCCGGCCCCGGCGACGAGCCCGGACCCGAGGCGGTGCGCGTCCTCGACGCGGTGCGGGTGCTGCAGACGGGCGGCGAGTCGACGGCGCAGGGCGGCTCGCTCACGCAGACGGTCCTCGTCGACGTCGAGGAGTCGCGTCTCGACGCGGACGTCATCAGCACCGTCGCTGCCGGGCACGTCACGCTCGTGCGGGTCTCCTGACATGGACGTCGTCATCGCCGCCGGCGGTGCCGCTTGGGAGGAGGAGGCCATCCGCGAGGTGGAGTCGTCGACGGCCCTGCGGCTCGTCCGGCGCTGCGTGGACGTCGCCGACCTGCTGGCGGTCGCGCACACCGACCGCGCCGCCGGGGCGATCGTCTCGCCCGACCTGTCGGGCCTCGACGTCGACGCGGTGTCGCAGCTCGAGCACGCGGGTCTGGCGGTCGCCGCCGTCGACCCCGGTCCCGGACGGTGCGAGGCGCTGGGCATCCGGCGCGTCCTGCACCTCGGCCGGCTCGACGTTCTCGCCCGTGCCGCACCGGCGCGGCCCGAGGTGGCGCCCTCGAGACGTGCGCCCGTCGTCGCCGTGTGGGGTCCGGCCGGCGCGCCGGGCCGCAGCACCGTCGCGCTGGGACTGGCGTCGGCCGCAGCGGCGCGCGGCGTCGACACGGTCCTCGTCGACGCCGACACCTACGGGGGTGCGCTCGGCCAGATGTTGAGCGTCCTCGACGACGTCAGCGGCATCGTCGCCGCGTGCCGGGCGGCCAACAACGGACGCGCGGAGCAGGTCGTCGACCACCTGCTCGAGATCGACCCGGCGCTGCGGCTGCTGACCGGGATCCCGCGGGCCGACATGTGGCCGCAGGTGCGCACGAGCGCTCTCGAGTCGGTGCTGACCCGGCTGCGCGACACGGCGGAGCTGCTGGTCGTCGACATCGGTTCCCCGCTCGAACCGGGCAGCGGGCCAGGAGCGGCGCGCAACCAGACGGCGGTGCAGGTCGTGACGTCCGCGGACGTCGTGGTCGTCGTCGGGCGACCCGATCCGGTCGGTCTCGCCCGGCTCGTCCGCGGCGTGCAGGACCTGTCGACGATCGCGCCGGGCGTGGAGCAGGTGATCGCGATCAACATGATGCGATCGACGTTGGGATGGGGCGAGCGGGACGTGCGCGCGACCGTCTCCCGCCTCACGGGTGCCGAACCGTTCGTTCACCTGCCGTTCGACCAGTCGGGCCTCGACCTCGCCGCGGTCAGCGGACGGACGCCGCGCGAGGCGGCGCCGTCATCGCCGTTCGTGGCCCGGATCGAGGTGCTGGCGTCCCACGTGCTGACATCGGTCGTCCCGAGCGACGCGCTGACGGGGTCCGGCCAGTGACCCGGTGGTAACTTTCGTGCAGGACGTCACGAGGAGAGTCATGCAACGGTTGAGCCCCCTGGATGCGATGTTCCTGCACCAGGACAGCCCGACCGTTCCTCGGCAGGTCGCGTCCCTCGCGATCCTCGAGCCGGGCGACCACCCGCTCGACTACGACCGGCTGATCCATGTCATCAACGAGCGCATCGACCTCGTGCCGCGGTACCGCCAGGTGCCACGGTCCGTCCCCGGCGCGTTCGGCACACCGGTGTGGCTCGACGACGAGGACTTCGACATCTCGCTGCACGTGCGCCGGTCGGCGTTGCCGAGGCCCGGCACGACCGACGCCCTGCACGAGCTGGTCGGACGCCTGATCGCCCGCCGGCTCGACCTCGACCGCCCGCTGTGGGAGCTGTACCTGATCGAGGGACTGTCCGGTGGCCGGGTCGCGCTGCTGTTCAAGGCCCACCAGGCGCTCGTCGACGGCTCCGAGACGGTCGACCTCGCCCAGGTGCTGCTCGAGGAGACGGCGCACGAGCGCGACATCCCCTACGAGGAGTGGAACCCCCGTTCGGAGCCCCATGCTGCCGAGCTGCTGGCGGAGACCGTGAGCCACAACGTCCGCCACCCCGGCGACGCGCTCCGCGTCACCGAGCTCAATCTCGGGCGGCTGGCCCGCAAGCTGCCGGTCATCGGCGGTGATGCCCAGGCGCCGCACAGCGTCCTGTCGACCGAGCTGAGCCGGCATCGCCGCTTCGCCTCGCTGGCCGTCGACCTCGACGACTTCCGCCGCGTCCGCGAGGAGCACGGCGGCACGGTCAACGACGTGATCCTCGCCTGCATCGCCGGCGGCATCCGCGGCTGGATGCTGACCAGGGCCGAGCCCGTCACGGCCAAGACGAGCTTCCGCGCGATGGTGCCGATGTCGGTCGTGGCCAAGGACGGTCTGCCGACCTCGCTGGGCTCGAAGGTGCGCGGCCACCTGCTGTCGCTGCCGGTGGGGGAGTCCAACCCCGTTGTCCGGCTGCACCAGGTCTCGTACGCGCTCAAGGACCATCGCGAGACCGGCTCGGCCGTCGCGGCCAACAAGCTGGCGAGCCTGCCGGGATTCGCGACGTCGACGTTCCACGCCGTCGGTGCCCGGGTCGCCGACGCCGAGGCGGGCCGCGGCCACCAGATCGTCATCACGAACGTGCCGGGCCCGCAGGATCCGCTCTACCTGGCGGGGGAGGCCGTGGCCGAGGTCTACCCGTGCATCCCGCTCAGCGGCAAGCGGGCCGTCGCGATCGGCGTCACGTCGTACCACAGCAAGGTCTTCTTCGGGATCGTCGCCGACCGTGACGCCGTCCCGGACGTCGACGTGCTCGCCCAGTGCATCGAGGACGCCCTGGTCGAGCTGGTCGAATCGGTCGAGGGTCGTCGTACCCGTGCTCCCCGGGGCCGTCAGCGCCCCACGAAAGGCTGAATCATGCGGGTCTACCTGAGTCTCGGCGCCGACGACCTCGTCGCCCTCCAGGCCGGTGAGCCGGTCACGCCGGCCGAGGCGTTCGTGGCGGCGTCCGTCGACGAGGAGGACGAGCTCGCGGCGCTCGAGGAGGCCGCCGAGCACGGCGCCGTCGCGGCTGCCGCCGAGCTCGACGACCCGGACGGCCCGGTGACGCTCGTCGACATCGACTCGCTGCACGTCGACACCGACGACAGCGGCGACCTCGCGTGGTTCGCCACGCAGGAGATCGCCGCCGTCATCGAGATCGTGAACAGGTAGCTAGAGCTTCGTCATCCCGTACTCGACCTCTTCGCGGAGGGAGGCCTTGATCGCCTTGGCGACCTCGGGCTCGATCTTCTTGCCGATGAACGGGATCGAGACCTTGACGTCGCCGTCGACGGTGAAGTCCGAGCCGCCGTCCTTGGCGAACAGCTTGGCCACGCCGATCATCTCGGCCGGCTGGCCGATGATGCTGACCTTGACGTCGGCCGTGCGGTTGCCGGACGCGTCGGGGCCGCTCCAGACCTCGGTCTGCTTGACCTTGACGGTGCTGCCCGTGAGCTTCTTGACGAAGTCGGGCATGTCGGCTTCCTGCGTGCGGATGATCGTGACGGTCGCGCCGTCGCCCTCGGGCTCGACCGTGACGGTGTAGTCGGTCGCCCCCTGGTTGGCGCACGACTCGGTGCGGAACGCCTCGTTGGCGAGCAGGCCGTAGACGGCCTCGACATCGGCCCCCGCGTAGGAGAACTTCTCAGTGAGCTTCATGCGGTGATCTCCTGGGTCGACGTCACTCGGCCGCGGGCTGGCTGCCGGCGGCGAGAGCCTTGAGCTCGGCGAGCCGGGCCTCGACCTCGGTCTGTGTGCTGTCGCCCTCGAGCTCGGCGAACTGCGCGTCGAGGCTCGACGACGCGAGCTCGGCCTGGCCGGCGACCTGAGCCTCGTCGCGGCGCACCTTCTCCTCGAAGCGCGACAGCTCGCTGGTGGGGTCGAGGACGTTGATGGACGACACGGCGTCCTGCACCTTGGCCTGCGCCTCGGCCGTCTTGGCCCGGGCCACGAGCTGGTCGCGCTTCGTCTTGAGCTCACCGAGCTTGCCCTGCATGTTGATGAGGCCGGTCTTGAGCTGCTCGACGGTGTCGTTCTGCGCCGCGATCTGCGGGGCGGCTGCCTTCGCCTCGTTCTCGAAGCCGATCTGCTTGCCCAGGGCGACCTTGGCCAGGGAGTCGAACCGCTCGGCCTCCGCGACCTGGCCGGCGGCGCGGAAGCTGTCGGCCTTCTGCGACGCGGCGATCGCCTTGGCGCCCCACTCCTTGACCGCGGCGACGTCCTCGGCGTGATCGGCCTCGGCGAGCCGCAGGTTGCCGATCGTCTGGGCCACCGCGTCCTGGGCCTCGGCGATCGAGTTCGTGTAGTCACGGACGAGCTGGTCGAGCATCTTCTCCGGGTCCTCGGCCTTGTCGAGGAGCGAGTTGATGTTGGCGCGGGTCAGCTGCCCGATGCGCCCGAGGATGGACTGTTTCTGAGCCATGGTCCGTCACTTTCAGTCTGTCGGCGGTCTCCAGGTGAAGCCGTCGCCTCCGATCTTGCTGCATGGCGGGGGTCGAGACAACCGATCCGGCGTCCGCGTCGTCCTCAGCCGACGGGCGATGCGACCTGCGCGGTGCCGCGGAAGATCCACACCCGCATCACGACGAAGCGCATCACGGTCACGAACAGGTTCGCCGCCGTCAGCACGACGACCTCGACCAGGGGGTGTCCGTCGCCCTGCAGCGCACGAAGGGCCCAGAGCGTCCCACTGGTGACGGCGAGACCGCAGGCGAACACGAGCAGGCCCTGCAGCTGGTGCCGCAGGGCACCGGTGGGTCCGCGGAGCCCGAACGTGAACCGCCGGTTGGCGGCGGTGTTGGCCACCGCGGTGACCGCCAGGGCCAGGGCATTGGCCTCGAGGGCTCCGAGGCTGCCGCGCAGCAGGACGTACAGGACGCCGTACGCGGCGGTCGACAGGACGCCGATGAGGGCGAAGACGACCATCTGGGCGCTGAGGCGCCCGCGCGCGCTGTGGGTCGTGGCGCGACCCAGCGCCTCGGCGACGTCGGCCAGCGGGATGCGTCCGCGGACGAGCGCCCAACCGAGGCGGCCCATGCCGCGGAGGTCGGCGGCCGCCGTGCGGACGATGTCGACCCGGCTGTCCGGATCGTCGACCCAGTCGACCGGCACCTCGTGGATCCGCAGGCCGGCCCGCTCGGCGACGACCAGCAGCTCGGTGTCGAAGAACCACTCGTCGTCCTCGATGAGGGGCAGCAGCTGGGCGGCCACGTCCCGGCGGAGCGCCTTGAACCCGCACTGCGCGTCGGAGAACCTCGCGCGGAGCGTCCCTCGCAGCAGGACGTTGTAGGCGCGGGAGATGACCTCTCGCCGCGGGCCGCGGGTCGTCCGTGACGTGCGCGCCAGCCGCGAGCCGATCGCGAGATCCGAGTGGCCCGACAAGAGCGGGGCCACGAGCGGCAGGAGGGCGTTGAGGTCGGTCGACAGGTCGACGTCCATGTAGACGAGGACGTCGGCGTCCGATCGCGACCACGCCTCCTTGAGCGCCCGGCCGCGGCCCTTCTGGGTGAGGCTCACGACCCGGACGTCGTCGAAGCGGTGGGCGAGCTGGTGGGCCAGCAGGCTCGTCGCGTCGGTGCTCGCGTTGTCGGCGATCGTGACGCGGTACTCGAACGGCAACGTCCGCAGGTGGGCCCTGACGGTCTCGACGGATGCGACCAGCGCCTTCTCCTCGTTGTGCACGGGGATGACGATGTCGAGGGCCGGCGCACGCCCCGGGGAGTGCTGCGGATCGGGGACCATCGCCGTGGCCGTCACTGGATGCCGCCGGAGAGGTCGTACATCGTGACGCCGTCGACGGTCTGGGCCTCGAACGTCTCGGTGATCCAGGTGGAGATCTCCGTGCTGGTGCTGCCGGTCGCACCGCCGCGGCCTCCGCCTCCGCCTCCGCTGGCGATGAAGTAGTGGATGCGGCCGTCGGCGACGTACTGCTTGAACTGCGCCAGGGTCGGGCTCGGGTCGGAGCCGTTGAAGCCGCCGATCGCCATGACGGGCAGGCCCGTCGCGAGCTGGTAGCCCGAGGCGGAGTTGGAGCCGATCGCGGCCGCGGCCCAGGTGTAGGAGTCGGCATCGGCCGTGAGCAGCGTGTTGATCTCGTCGGTCGACTCCGACCCGGTCAGGAGCCCGCCGGCACTGCCCTGGCCCAGCTGGGCACCCTGGCCCTGCAGCTGGCCGCCGAGGCTCTGGCCGCCGGGAGCCTGCTGAGCCTGACCCTGCTGCGCCTGACCCTGCTGGGTCGGGGGCTGGCCCATGCCGCGGCCACCTCGCCCCCCGCCGCCGCCTCCGAAGCCGCCCATGCCGCCGCCCGTGCTCGGACCCGCGGTCGGGATGGACCCTGTGTGGGGAGTCGTGGCGGTGTCGACGGCGTAGGCGGCCGGCCCGGCGAGGACTGCTGCGAGCGCGGTCGCGACGACCGCGATGACGGCGCGCCGTGGCAGGAAGTGGTGCAGGACGATCAGGAACGCGCTGGCGACCCCGAGCGCGACCACGACGTACTTGAGCCAGGGCACGAAGTCGTCCGCGCGGTCGAGCAGGACGAAGCTCATGGCGGCGGTCATCGCGATGACGAACGCGGCACCGAGCGTCGCGACCGGCGAGGTGCGTCGCTCCCACAGGATCGAGGCGCCGATGCCGACGAGCGCGGCGATCGCCGGGGCGAGGGCGATCGTGTAGTAGGCGTGGAAGATCCCGGCCATGAAGCTGAAGGTGAGGCCCGTGACGAGCAGCCAGCCGCCCCACACGACGAGGCCCGTGAGCTGGCGGTCCGTGCGTCCGGCCCTGCGCTGGAACCACACGCCGAGCACCAGGAGGGCGAGCGCGGCCGGGAGCAGCCAGGCGATCTGTCCGCCGATCTCGGAGCCGAACAGCCGCAGGATGCCCGTCTCGCCCCAGCTGCCACCGCCGTTGCCTCCGCCCCCGCCGACGGAGCCGACCTCGTTGCCGTTGAGGCGTCCGAAGCCGTTGTAGCCGAGCGTCAGCTCGAGGATCGAGTTGTTCTGCGAGCCACCGATGTACGGACGGCTGGAGGCGGGCCAGAGCTCGACGATCGCGATCCACCAGCCGGCGGCGACGATCATCGACCCGAAGGCGATCAGCAGGTGCCTGATCCGCCTGCCGACCGTCACCGGCGCGGCGACCAGGTAGACCAGCGCCAGCGGCGGGAGGACGAGGAATGCCTGGAGCATCTTGGTCAGGAACGCGAATCCGACCAGGGAGCCGCCGAGCACCAACCAGCGGACGGCGCGACGCGGCGACTCGACCGCCCGGATCGTGGCGTGGACCGCGCCGATCAGCAGCAGGGTCAGCAGCGCGTCCGGGTTGTTGAAGCGGAACATCAGGACCGCGACGGGCGTGATCGCCAGGACGGCCCCCGCGAGCAGGCCCGCCCACGCGTTCCGGGTGGTCCGGCGGACGGCCGCGTACAGGAGGGCGACCGACCCGACGCCCATCAGCGCCTGCGGCACGAGCATCGACCACGACGACAGGCCGAAGACCCGCACCGACAACGACATCGGCCACAGCGACATCGGGGTCTTGTCGACCGTGATCGAGCTCGCCGCGTCGGACGACCCGAAGAAGAACGCCTTCCACGACTCGGACCCGGCCTGGACGGCGGCGGAGTAGAACGAGTTCGCCCAGCCGGACGCCCCGAGGCTCCACAGGTAGAGCAGGGCCGTGACGAGCATCAGACCCAGCAGGGTCGGTCGGACGAGCGGGGAGTCCTCGGTGCGTCCGCGCCAGAGGCGGCTGACGCGTGAGGGGGTGGCCGGTGCGGACGTCGTGGCGGTGTCTCGCTGGCGCGTGGCCGGCTGAGCCGCGATCGTGGTCTGGGTCATGCCTCCACGGTGCGACCGCACGTTGAGCCGGTGGTGTGCTGACTCTGTGGCGAACCTGTGACCGTCCGGCGCCGTCGGTTTACCACGCCGGCAGGGAGAACCCCGTCCGGGCGCGGGATGCTTGCCGTCTCCGGACGGGGGTTGCCGTGCCCGGAACGGGGTTGCCGTGCCCGGAACAGGAGACCCTGCCGGCGTGGTGAACCGTCAGGCGGTCGGCAGCGTGAGGGTGAACGTCGTGTCGCCCGGGACGCTCGTGACCGTCGCATCGCCGTGGTGGGCGTGCATGATGGCCTTGACGAGCGACATGCCGAGACCGGCGCCACCGGACGCCCGGGTGCGTGACGAGTCGCCGCGGGTGAAGCGCTCGAACACCGTGGGCAGCAGGTCCGCGTCGATGCCCGGGCCGTTGTCGTGGACGTCGATGCGCACCGTGTCGCCGACCGTCAACCGCACGTCGACGACCGTCTTCGGGGGCGTGTGCCGTGTGGCGTTCGTGACCAGGTTCGTCACGGCCTGGTGCAGCCGCTGCTCGTCACCCGTCACGGTGACGGGCTCGTCGGGGACGTCGAACGTCCAGCGGCGCTCGGTGTCGCGCACGCGGGCGTCGTTGACGGCCTCGACGACGAGGCGGGTCACGTCGACGGGACGCCGGTCGACGTCGCGGCCGGCGTTCAGGCGGGCGAGCAGGAGCATGTCCTCGACGAGGGTCGACATGCGGCCCGCCTCGGACTCGACCTTGGCGAGGATCTGGTCGGGGTCGGCGCGGCCCGTGCGTCGGCTGAGCTCGGCGTAGCCCTTGATCGTCGAGAGCGGTGTGCGCAGCTCGTGGGACGCGTCGGCGAGGAACTGTCGGGCCTGCTGCTCGCTCTCGTGCCGGGCGTCGAGCGCCTCCTCGACGTGGCCGAGGAGCTGGTTGAGCGCCTCGCCGACCTGCCCGACCTCGGTCGTGGGATCGGTGAGGGAGGCTGGCACGCGGACGGTCTGGCCGACCTCGCCGGACGACAGCGGCATCGCCGTGACCATGTGGGCCGTGGCGGCGACGTCGCGCAGCGGCCGCAGCTGACGGCGGACGAGGATGCGCCCGGCGACGGCCGCCGCACCGATGCCGGCCAGCGTCATGAGCGACTCCCACCAGATGAGGCTCGACACGGTGCTGTCGACGTCGTCGGTCGGCAGCCCGCCGACGAGGGTGTTGCCGGCGTCGTCGGCGACCGCGACGACCCGGTACGTCCCGAGGGCCGCGAGCTCGACGGTGTGCGGCTTGCCGTCGGTCTCGACGGCGTCGAGGGCTGCGATGACCGTCGACGACAGCGCGCGCCGGTCGCCCTCCGTGGTGATCTCCGCCCCGCTCTCGACTCCGGTGCCGAACAGGGCGGTGATCGTCCCGGCACCTTGGCCGAGCGGCAGGGGCACCCCTTGTCCACGCCGTGGGAGGTCGGGCTCGTCGGGGAAGGCGCCCGACGGTGCCTGCTGCTCGCGCTGGGCGCGGTCGAAGGCCTGTTCCAGCTGGTCGTCGAGGCGTCCGGTCAGGTAGGACCGCATGACCAGGGTCCCGCTGACCGTCACCAGGATGCTGACCACGGCGACGAGAGCCACCGCCGTGACGATCAGGCGTCCCGTCAGCGACGAGGGGAGGATCGAGCGCACCGGTCTAGCCGACGGGCTTGAGGACGTATCCGGCACCGCGCTTGGTGTGGATCATGGGCTCGTGGCCGGCGTCGATCTTCTTGCGCAGGTACGAGATGTACAGCTCGACGACATTGGCCTGGCCGCCGAAGTCGTAGTCCCAGACCCGGTCGAGGATCTGGGCCTTGGAGAGGACGCGGCGCGGGTTGCGCATCAGGAAGCGCAGCAGCTCGAACTCGGTCGCCGTCAGGTCGATCTCGCGACCGTCGCGGACGACGTCGTGGCTGTCCTCGTCGAGCGTCAGGTCGCCGACGGTGATGACGGAGCTGGGCTTGGCGTCCATCGCCCCGGCACGCCGCATCAGGCCCCGCAGTCGTGCGATGACCTCCTCGAGGCTGAACGGTTTGGTCACGTAGTCGTCACCGCCGGCGGTGAGACCCGCGATGCGGTCCTCGACGGAGTCGCGGGCGGTCAGGAACAGCACCGGGATCTCGGGGGCGAAGGCACGCACCTTGCGGAGGACCTCCATCCCGTCGTAGTCGGGCAGCATCATGTCGAGCACGATCGCGTCGGGGGCGAACTCCTTGGCAGCGGCGACGGCCTTGCGTCCGGTGAACGCGGTGCTGATGTCCCAGCCCTCGTAGCGCAGGGCCATCTGGAGCAGCTCTGCGATGTTGACCTCGTCGTCGACGACGAGGACGCGCAGAGGGGATCCGTCAGCGCGAGTCAGTGAAGTAGCCATGAGCCCAGTGTGAGCGCGCTGATCCCGGAATACATGGGTTGTGGCTGTGGGAAGCCTGTGAATGCGCGACCCAGCGGCCGATGGGCTCTCTCACAGGTTCGTGACAGGTGGGCGCCAGACGATGCAGGCATGAGTGATGTCAAGGACACGAGCGACGCGCCGGCCCGCACCTGGCCGACCCGCGCCCTGGTGGCAGCAGCCGTTGCCGCCGTGGCACTCGGCGTGGGAGCCGGTGCCGCGATCGGAGCGGTCAGCGGCGACGACGACAGTGGGCGCGGGGGACCGGGCGGCGGGATGCCGGGCCAGATGCGCGGGCAGCTCCCGGGACAGGGCCAGCTCCCGGGACAGGGCCAGCTCCCCGGGCAGGGTCAGGGGCGCGGGCCCGGCCAGCTCCCCGGCCAGCCGCAGAACCAGCCGCAACCCGGCCAGCCGCAGGCTCCCGGCAGCGACGGCACGGACGGCACGGGCAGGGCCGACGACAGCACCTCGACCACCTAGGGCTGACGACGCTGGCGGCCATGACGGTTCAGCCCGGGTAGGACACCGCCTCGTCGCCCTTCAGGCACGTGTCGCCGGCGATGCGTGCCGGGAACTTGTACTGGGTCAGCAGCGAGCACTCGACGATCGACTGACCGCCCCAGACGTCCTTCCAGGTGCCGCCGGCCCTCGCCCAGAGCGTGGCGTATCCACCGCACTCGGGGGTGAAGTGGCCGCCGCGTGCCCATCCGCCGGTGTCGATCGCGTCGACGGAGATCTGTGGCTTCTCGGTGCACCCGTCCTCGGGGGTCGCCGACGAGAGCTCCGCGGCGATGAACCTCGTGAAGTCGGCCGGTGCGCCCTTGAGCTTGCCGACGTCGGCCGCGGTGGCGATCAGGACGCCGTCGTCCTCGCCGTTCGCGTAGCTGATCAGCTGGCCGGCCGGCGCCGCGTTCGTCGGCTCGGACGTGGTCCTCGTGGGCTTCGGCGTGGTCGGTTCGGCCGTCGTGGGCTCGGCCGTCGGTGCGGGCGCGGACGACGTCGGCGCCGTGGTGCTGGGTGAGCCGGCGGCCTCGGGCTCGTCCGAGCCGCAGGCGCCGAGCAGGAGCAGCGTCGTGGTCGCGAGGGCGACGGCCATGGCCTTGGTGCGAGTCATGGACCACATGATGCCGTCCCGGCGCCCGTCACCGCGGGTGCCTCACCGACCGGTGGTGCCGTCGATCGCCTCACGCAGCAGATCGGCGTGGCCGTTGTGCCGGGCGTACTCCTGGATCATGTGGACGTAGACCATCCGCAACGACATGTCGCCGTGGTGGCTGATGGTGTGCTCGAAGTCGATGCCGGCGACCGCCCGGTCGGCGAGCGCCCACTCGTCGCGCAGCTGCTCGACGGCGTCGGGGGCGTCGGCGGGGTCGATCTGGTTGAAGTCGGTGTCGTCGCGGGCCTCGAAGTTGTGCAGGTGCTCGACGTCCTCGCCCGCGACGCGTTTGCGGAACCAGATGCGCTCGACCTTCGCCATGTGCCGGACCAGCCCGAGCAGGCTCAGGTTCGAGGTCGCGAGCGAGCGGAGGGCGAGCTGCTCGGCGGTCAGCCCGGCGCAGACGTTGAGCAGCGTCGTGCGTTGGTGTGCCAGCATCCCCTCGAGGATCGGACGGTCGTCGCCGGTCATCGGCCCGTCGACGGGATCGGGTGCGGGAGAGATCCAGGTCATGGCCCGATCGTCCCACGCGTCCCTCCGTCATCGCTGTCCACAGGCAATGGAGAGAGACCTTCACAAACGCTGCGCGATTGGGCACTATCTTCTCAAGCACTCTTCGGGGGAAGGGCTTCCAGGGGATGGAACCGTCGACGTCGGCACTGGCTGACCGTGTCCGTGATCTCGTGCGGCAGCGCCGCATCGATCCGCGCACCGACTCGGCATCGGTGCGGGTCGCAGCGCTCGACGCGATCGCCGAGCACGAGGCGCGCAGCCTCACCGGAGCGGTCCGGACGCTGGACGAGCCCGAGGTCGTCATCGGCCAGATCGTCGCCGACGTCTCCGGCTTCGGCCCCCTGCAGGCACTGCTCGACGACGAGACGGTCGAGGAGATCTGGATCAACGAGCCGTCGAGGGTCTTCGTCGCCCGTGAGGGCCGGCACGAGCTGACGTCGCTGATCCTGACGGCCGAGCAGGTGCGCGAGCTGGTCGAGCGGATGCTGTCGTCCTCGGGACGCCGGCTCGACGTCAGCCAGCCGTTCGTCGACGCGATGCTGCCGGGCGGTCACCGGCTGCACGTCGTGCTCGACGGCATCGCCCGCGGCTTCGCTGCCGTCAACATCCGCAAGTTCGTGGCGCGGGCACACTCGCTCGGCGACCTCGTCTCGCTGGGCACGCTGGAGTCGCAGAGCGCGAGATTCCTCGACGCCAGCGTGCGTGCCGGCCTCAACATCGTCGTCTCGGGCGGCACCCAGGCGGGCAAGACGACCCTGCTGAACTGCCTGGCGGCATCGATCCCGGGCTCCCAGCGGCTCGTGTCGGTCGAGGAGGTCTTCGAGCTGCAGGCAGGCCATCCTGACTGGGTGGCGATGCAGACCCGGCAGGCGGGTCTCGAGGGCACCGGCACGATCGACCTGCGCATGCTCGTGAAGGAAGCACTGCGCATGCGTCCGTCCCGCATCATCGTCGGCGAGGTCCGCGCGGCCGAGTGCCTCGACCTGCTGCTCGCCCTGAACGCGGGGCTGCCGGGCATGGCCAGCATCCACGCCAACTCGGCGCGCCAGGCGCTCGTCAAGATGTGCACGCTCCCCCTGCTGGCCGGTGACAACATCGGCTCACGATTCGTGGTGCCGACCGTCGCGGCGTCCGTCGACCTGGTCGTCCACACCGGTCTCGACGCCGACGGCACCCGCGCCGTCCGCGAGATCGTGGCCGTGACCGGCCGGGTCGAGAACGGCCTCATCGAGTCCGATCCGGTCTTCGTGCGACGGTCCGGGCGGCTGGAGCGCGGGCACGGGATGCCGCTGCGGCGTGACGCGTTCGAGCAGGCGGGCATCGACCTCGACGACGCGTTGGGGGTGGGCGGATGGGCGCCCTGATCGGGTTCATGGCGGGCCTCGGCATCGTGCTGGTCGTCTGGACGTTCGCCGAGCCACGCTGGCGTCCCGCCCGCAGGACGACGCCGCGTCCGAATGCGCTGAGCGACCTGCTCGCGCGAGCCGGCGTGCAGGGCATCGCGCCGGCCCAGCTGGTCGGCCTGTGCGCCATCGCCTTCGTCGTGGCCGCCGTGGTCATGACCGGGGTCTCGGGAGTGGCGGCGATCGGCCTGGTCTTCGGTCTGATGGCGGCGGGACTCCCGATCGCCGTGCTGCGGGGGAGGGCCGCGAAGCGTCTGCGCGAGCACGCGGCGGTGTGGCCCGACGCGGTCGACAACCTCACGTCCGCGGTCCGTGCGGGTCTGTCGCTGCCGGAGGCACTCATCCAGCTGGGCGAGCGCGGTCCCGAGGGCCTGCGTGACGCCTTCGTGCAGTTCGGACGCGACTACCAGGCGACCGGACGGTTCCACGAGTCCCTCGACCTGCTCAAGGACCGACTCGCCGATCCCGTCGGCGACCGGGTCGTCGAGGCACTGCGGATCGCCCGGGAGGTCGGCGGTGGCGATCTCGGCCGGATGCTGCGCTCGCTGTCGGGCTTCCTGCGCGACGACCTGCGGACCCGCGGCGAGCTGGAGTCGCGTCAGTCGTGGACGGTCAACGGTGCACGGCTCGCGGTCGCCGCGCCGTGGCTCGTGCTGCTCCTGATGTGTCTGCAGGGCGATGTCGTCGAGCGCTTCGCAACCGGCACGGGGCTCGTCGTCCTGCTGGGCGGGGCGGCGCTGTGCCTCGTGGCCTACCGACTCATGATGTGGATCGGCCGGCTGCCCACCGAGCGGCGGATCCTCGCATGACCGCCGCCCTGATCGGGTTCATGCTGTCGGCCGGGCTGCTTCTCGCAGCGTCCGGGTGGCTGCGCACGCGGCGTCCGACCCTCGACCAGCGCGTCGTGCCGTACGTCCGTGACGTGCACCCGCAGATCGTCGGGCCGGCCCGGGCGACGGGCGTCGTCGGGGCGGTGTTCGGGCCGTCCGTGCGCCGGGTCGGCGACCTGGTGGGCGAGGTGCTCGGCGGTTCGGCGAGCGTCTCGCGCCGGCTGGTACGCCTCGGGTCGCCCGTGTCGGTCGACGACTTCCGCATCCGGCAGGTGCTGTGGGGGACCGCGGGACTCGGCGGCGGTGTCGTCGTGGCGGTCGTCCTGTGGTCGGGCGGACGCTCCGGGGTGCCGGTGCTCCTGCTCATCTGCGTCTTCGGCTTCGTGGCCGGTGTGCTGTGGTGCGACCAGCACCTGTCGAGCCAGGTGACGGCTCGCGAACGCGAGATGCAGGCCGAGTTCCCGGTCGTTGCCGACCTCCTGGCGCTCGCCGTCGCCGCGGGGGAGAGCCCCGTCGCGGGGCTCGACCGCATCATGCGCGTCTGCCGCGGAGCGCTCGCCGACGAGCTCGCCGGAGTCATCGCCGATGTCCGTACCGGCACGCCGATGGCCGATGCGTTCGACGCGCTGGCCACCCGCACCGGGGTCACGAGCATCGCGCGCTTCGCCGAGGGTTTGGCGATCGCCGTCGACCGAGGCACCCCGCTCGTCGACGTCCTGCACGCCCAGGCCGCGGACGTCCGTGAGTCGGGGCGGCGCGAGCTCATCGAGGCCGGCGGCCGCAAGGAGGTCACGATGATGATCCCGGTTATCATGCACTAGAGGTACTACAATGTACACGTGACCACGCCCACAGCAGCCATTTACGCGAGAATTTCTTCTGACGACGGATCGGCTCTTGGCGTTGCCCGTCAGATCGAAGACTGCACGGCGCTGGCGACAAAACGCGGCTGGTCAATCGCCGAGACGTTCGTCGACAACGACGTCAGCGCCTCGAGCGGTGTACGCCGACCGGAGTACGAGCGGATGATCGGCGCCCTGAGGCAGAGCCAGTTCAGCGCACTCGTTGTTTGGGACGTCGACCGACTGACCAGGACGCCACGGGAGCTCGAGGATCTCATCGAACTGGCGGATCGTTCGAAGCTTGCCCTCGCGAGCGTCGGCGGCGACATCGATCTCGCAACTGAACAAGGGCGAATGATGGCGCGCATGAAAGGGACGGTCGCGCGATACGAAGTAGAGCAGTCCAGCCGACGCCTGAAGAGGAAGTTTCTTGAGCGCGCCGAGGCTGGCAAGAGCCACGGCAAGGTTGCCTACGGATACGTGCGCGAGCCGGTGTTCGACTCGAGCGGTGTCCTCGCCGGGTACGTCGAGCTACTGCATCCCGTCCACGCGGAAGTCATCCGAGCCTCGACCGCGCGCCTCCTCGCTGGAGAGCCGCTCCGGGCCGTCGTCGCCGGCCTGAACGCCGCTGAGGTCGTCTCGCCGGCCGGCAAGCCGTGGTCAGGAACCACTCTTCGCCAAGTTCTCCTGCGAGAGCGGAACGCAGGGCGTCGGGTCCACCAAGGCCAGGTCATCGGCAAAGGGGAGTGGCCGGCCATCCTTGACGACGACACCTTTGATCGACTGGTTGCCCTCCTACGAGATCCTCGCCGACGATCGAACAGCGGAAGCGAAGTCGTACACCTTCTCAGCGGTATCGCGAGGTGTGGCAGATGCGGCGGGACACTTCGAGGCGCCGCGGCTCACGTGTCGGGCAAGAAGAATCAGCCGCGGGCGTACTCCTGCACCTCCTGTTTCAAGCTGCGCCGCAAGGCTGACTCTGTTGACGAGGTGGTCGAGGGGATCGTCGTGGCTCGACTGTCGAAGCCGGACGCGGCCGGCCTGTTCGGCGGAAACCCTGAAGCGATGAGACAAGCCAGTGAACAGGTCGAGGCCATAGAAGCGCGTTTGGCGATTGCCGCGGATCAGTTCGCGGACGGTGTGACCACCGGTCCTCAGCTCGAGCGGATCACCATGAAACTCAAGCCTCAACTGGAAGCCGCGCGTGCCAGTCTTCGAGTACACGAGCCGTCACCCGAAATGGACGAGTTCACCGGGCCGAAGGCCGGCAAGGCTTGGGAGGGCGCGACGATCGATCGCAAGCGCGCGGTCATCGAGGCGATCATGACGATCACGATCCTGCCGTCCGGCGCGGGTAAGTCGTTCGACCCCGAACAGGTATCAATCGAGTGGAAGGCGAACGCGTGAGCAGGAAGATGTTCGTTTACTGTGACGACCCCAGACATTCCAAGGCCATCGCTGTGACTAACTTCCAAGCCCTCCGCGGCCCCGACGGTGAATGGAACGGCCGCTGGAACGAGGTGTACGCGAGCCCCGCAGCGCAGGGCACACGTGAATCCGGGGTGACAATTGAGGTGACGCCCGACGGAGATCGTCGACCTGAACCAGGATCCTTGAGTGGCAGGGGTGCGCGAGGTCGGGAGTTCAGATCCGTTTACAACCTGGTCTGCCGAAAGTGTAAAAGGCACCCTGTGGAGGCACGCGAGGAGAAGTTGTTCGCGGCTCTCGACATACTCGCTAACCGCGGCGAGTTTCGCATTCCGCTAGAAGGCCTGGCTGCTATGCTGAGAAAGCAAGCGAACCGACAGGCAACGTGACCTGAGACGCGCAGGCCCCGAGCTGGGACAGGGTTAATCCGCAGCAATTCAGTGCCTCACTCGGGCAGGAGATATTTCCCTGCCTGGAGGCACTTTTCATGTCTTGGACACATGAACGGGCGCGCATCGCGTCCCTCTCCCGATCCCGAACCGATGACGACCCGGAACTGATCGACGCTCGCCGCAATCTGCGGGCCGAGCGCCTCGCCGAGTACATCAAGAACACGGTCGACGCGGCACCGCCGCTTTCAACCGAGCAGCGCAATCGACTTGCTCTGCTTTTGCGCGGCGGTGATGCCGCGTGAGCGAGTCCCTGAATGAGAGAAGCCGCCCCGGCGAAAAGGCGGCTTCCTCGAAAACATCATCTGCTGACATCACCAAGTCTAGCGTTTCTCACCGTCGTTACTGGGCTCAACAGTTCCTCGACAAGGGCAAAGGCTGGCCGGTCTACGGGTCGCCGGAGTGGTGCGCCCTTCAGGTCGACGACCCTCGCCGTGTTGCCGCCTGCGTGGCTGCGGCTGAGATCTACACGCGCGATTTCTACGACAACCTGGAGGAGCGTCTACGCGAGGAGATTGAGCAGGCTCGCGTCGCGTACAAGAAGACTGACGACGAAGAGTACGTCCGGGCCTATCGGGAGCACCGCGCCACCTGGTCGAAAAAGTCCAGCCGTGTCGTCGTTCCGTTCGCCGAACGTCGTCGGCGTCAGCTCAAGGATGCGAAGCCGCGTCCGGGTGACTTCCCCGGTCTCAACGGCGGGGGGATCGCATGAGTACGCGCCCGTGGATCAGCGTGATCATCGATCCGGTCAATCACTCCGCCTTCGTCGGTGGTTGCAAAGCGCGCGAGCTCGTTGTCTCATGCGGTGGCCGGCCGCTGTGGTCGCGTGCTCGACGATCGTGGTCGACGTCTGAGCAGACAGCAACTGACGTGCTTGCCATGGCTGAGCGTGACGGCCTCGCCGTCCGGTACGAGCGGGTCGGTGATGAGTCATGAGTGCCGAGCTCGAGCCCTGGGGCGACTTCGACGAGGCCGAGGCGTTCACCCGCTCGTGGCAGCCCGTCGATCTCTCTGCGGTGTTGGACGGGTCGTGGACGCCGCCAGAGGCAGTCATAGGCAAGCGCGCGGATGGTGTCGGCCTGTTCTATGCCGGGAAGGTCCACACGATCGCCAGCGAGTCAGAGGCGGGCAAGACGTGGCTGATGCTCTCGGCGTGCATCGATGAGTTACTCGCCGGCAACCACGTGGTCTATCTCGACTTCGAGGATGACGAGGGCGGGCTCGTGAGGCGCCTCTTGGGCCTTCAGTGCCGTCCGGAGGTGATCCGGGAACGATTCCACTACGTCAAGCCCTCGATGGCTCTCGGGACCGGCATCAACGCCGACGATCTACGCGGAGTGATGGCTGCCTACAAGCCGTCTCTCACCGTCATCGACGGCGTCACCGAGGCGATGACCATGCACGGCATGGACCCGCTGTCGAACAAAGACATCGCGACGTTCGGGCGGATGCTGCCACGGTCGCTGGCTGCCTGCGGGACGGCGGTCGTGTGTCTTGATCACGTCGTGAAGAGCGGCGAGAACCGGGGCCGGTATGCGCTCGGTGGCGTCCATAAGCTCAACGGCCTCGATGGTGCCGCGTTCGTGCTCCAGAACCGTAAGCCGTTTGGGATCGGCCTGACCGGGATCAGCACGATCTTCATCGCGAAAGACCGACCGGGTCAGCTGCGCAAGAACGGGCTGCCTGGCCGGGAGGGCATGTTCTGGTTCGGTGACCTGAAGTTGACCAGTCACGGGGAGGACTTCCTTGAGGTCGAGGTCATCGCGCCCGAGAAGCGTGAGGAAGGCGAGTTCCGACCCACGGCGATCATGGGTCTCATTTGTGCCGCTCTCGAGAAGCACGGCCCGCTATCCGCGGCCAAGATCGAGGCCGTCGTCCGAGGCAAGGCTGTGACCATCAGGCAGGCGCGCAACCTCTTGCAGATCGAGGGGTTCGTGTCGGACGGGACGCCGCACGCGCTACTCAAGCCCTGGACGGATGGGGGTTCCGAATGAGTACCTCTCGTCCCCTCGTCCCTACCTCGTCCCGACTCGTCCCGGACGAGGCCCTAAGTACCTCGTCCCTCGTCCCCCTCCTTAAGGGGGGACGAGGACGAGGACGTAGGACGGGTTCAAAGAAGGTTGTTGACCTCGTCCCTCGTCCCGACGCGTGCAAGTGGTGCAGATCAACGTCTGAAGAGTGCTCCCGTGGGGGAGAGCACTACCCCTATGAAGACTGCTGCCGGCGTTGCACACACTGGCCGAGGGCGGTGGCCGCATGAGCGCGCGCCTGGTTGCCCTGGACCGACTCACCGCTGCCATCTATCGATTGCGTGAGGACGGCGAGCAAGTGCCGTGCGTAGATCCTGAGCGCGGAAACCTGTGGCTCAGCGAGCAACGAGAAGAACAGGAAGCCGCTATCCATGGCTGCAAGTCCTGTCCCGCTCTAACTGCCTGCCGCCGATACATCGAGGAGTTCCCAGAGTCGGCCGGCACCTGGGCCGGGAAACCTCACGGACGCGTCGGCAAGCTACCCAAGGAGCTGCGATGAGCGAGCAGCCGACCGGTCGCGATGGCTCTCACGCGCGCGAGTACCAACGCAGGTCGTGGCGCATCAAGGTCACGGATGAAAGCTCGATCGTCACGGGGCGAATCGCGGCAATCCTCTATGAGCGTCTCGACATGGCTTCCCTACGGACGTCTGCGCTCGGCAGGGACAACGAGCTCTACGACCAACTGCTGAGCCTGCATGAGAGCGCGCTTGCTTGGCGTGCTTCCGCTACCGGAAGTGACGTCGCGGCGGAACCGGAAGTTCCACGAGAGTCGAAGCAGTGGATGAGCACGGGTCAGGTTGCCAGCCAGATGGGGATCACTGACCGGGCGGTGCGTCAGGCAATCGCCCGGTCAGCCCTCAAGGCGACAAACGTCGGCGGCCGATACCGAATCACCCGCGAAGACATGGAGCACTACCGAGCCGCACGAGCGGCATGAGAGAGGAGCCGACCATGGGTCGATTCATCAGCCCGGAGGGTGTGACCTTCGCCGTCGCGGACAACAAGGACCACCGCTACGAGGGTATCGAGGGCTACACCGCGATCCCTGCACCCAAGCCGGTCAAGGCGGCGCCCAGCAAGTCCGAGAAGTCCGAGTAGAGGGAGCGCAGCATGGAGCGACAGGAAGCCATCAAGACACTGGTCAAGGGCGGCAAGGGGGCAGACGTCAAGAAGCTGCTCAGCGAGAAGGCTGACATCGCCCAGCGGGCCTACAAGGAGATCCAGGACAACCCCGACCTGACCGAAGAAGCCAAGCGCGTTCATCAGGCGTCGCACTACGTCCAGATGATCAAGGGCGTCAACGCCGAGCTCAGCAAGATGGCCGGCCGCGTGTGGATCACCGATCAGGACGACGCCTCGTCCGTCTTCGGGGTCAAGGGTCTCGATGGCGACGTCGCCAGCCTCGCCATCTCGAGGCGTGACGCATCGGATCGCATCGCTGCCTGCACCTCGGGTGATGAGGTGCGTGAGCTTCTCCAGCGTGCGACACGCTCGGGTGACGAGGTACTGGCTCGCGCGGCTGCTGAGTGGGGCGTGGAGCATCGGGACGCGAGGACCGTCAACGAGTTCCTCAGGACCAGGCCGAAGGCTGAGGCCGCAGTACAGCGACTCTGGGATGGCGAGGCTGCCGAGCGTGGCGGCGGAATGGATATCGCTCTTGCTCTCGGCGGGCTTCGACCGACAGAGATGTTCTCGATGTCAGACAGCGCGATCGAGGCTGCCGCTCAGCCGGTGTACTCATGAGCGGCAGGGATGACGAGTCGATGAGCTTCGCGCGAGAGCTGTTCGGCAGTCAGTCCGAGCGAATCTCATCGCCTTCCGAAGCAGCTGAGGTGGCGCAGGGCAACTACGTGCCGAACGAAGGCAACAACCCTCGCGCCCGTTCGAACCTGAGTTGGGACATGCGCGAGTGGGTCGAGGAGCTGTTCCACGGAGGTGGTTACCCCTCATGAACGTTCACGAAAAAAAAGCGATAGGTAGACCGGCCCTAGCCCCGAACGTCCCGGCGAACCATGGGGGGAGGGGCGTGATGGGCAGGTCTCAGACCCTGGGGATCCCTTCCCTCCCCCCACGATTCCTAAGGACCTACGGGGCTAGGGCCAATCTCTCTCCCGCAAAAACCACTGGCGGACCCTATGGCTGATAGGGGCAACGTGACCGCTCTCAGGAGCGTCCAGAAGGCTCTGGACGGCACGCGCAGGGACCTATTGGTGGCTCTTCGGGACCTCCTCTGGGATGCGCTGAATGACCCTCGAACTCAGCCTCGTGATCTCTCGCCGCTGACTCTGCGATTGAAGGAACTCCAAGCCGAGATCGCTGCGATCGATGAGGTCGCGAAGAGTCCCGCGAGCGTCGTAGTTGACGGTGATTTCGACGGGAGCAAGGTATGACGACCTCCAAGAACCCCTTCATCGTCGGCGAGACCCTCATCGCTGAGCGTCTGCTCGAGGCCTTCGACAACCAGGACCCGTGCTTCGGGGACTACTTCGCCGAGGCTGACCGGCTCACTCTGGGCGCCATGGTCGCCTATGCCTCGCTCGCGATGCGTGAGCTTGCTGTCCGCGATGGCGTCCCGCTTTCAACGGTGCGACGCACGCTCCGCACTCAAGTCGCGGAAGCCGCGGCACTCACTCAAGCAAGGAGCAACTGATGGTCAGCGACAGATCCGTGCTCGTCCGACTCAAGGGCGACGTCAATCCATTCATCCGAGAGTTCGCGAAAGCGTCCGCGGCGACCAAGGCGTTTACCAAGGAACTCGACACCGCGACCGACCGGTCGACTATGTTCACGCAGTCGCTCTTGGCCATCACTCCAGCCGCCGTGCCGATCACGGCTGCTGCTATCCCCGCTATCTCCGGACTGACCAACCAGCTCGCCTTCGCCACAGCGGGTGCGGGGGTCGCCGTCCTCGCTTTCCAGGGTGTCGGCGATGCCTTGAAGGCAACGAACGACTACGCGATCGAGCCGACTGACGCGAACTTGCAAAAGATGCAGCAGTCGCTCTCCGAACTCGGTCCTGCCGGCCGCGAATTCGTCGGTTTCCTCCAAGAGATCCGCCCTCAGTTGCAGGGCCTTCAGGACGTTGCGCAGGAGGGCCTCTTCCCCGGTGCGCAGGCTGGCATCGAGGACCTGATGACGCGCCTTCCGCAGGTCGAGCGGATTTTCGGCGTTCTTGCGAAGGCGGGCGGCGACATGCTTGCTGAGGCAGGCGCGAACCTTGCCAGCCCGGAGTGGAACGAGTTCTTCGACTTCCTCGAGTCCGAAGCGCGTCCCACGCTGGTCGACTTCAGCCGCTCGCTGGGCAACCTTGGTGAGGGTTTCGCGAATCTGTGGATGGCCTTCGATCCGCTCAGCGACCAGTTCAGCGACTCGTTTCTTCAGATGTCGCGCGACTTCTCGGCGTGGACGGACGGGCTCGACCAGACCGAGGGCTTCCAGGAGTTCGTCGAGTACATCAACCGTGTTGGCCCGAAGGCATGGGACACCCTGGGTTCGGTTGGCAACGCGCTGCTCCAGCTTGTGGAGGCCGCCGCACCTGTCGGTGAAGTGATGCTCCCAGCGATCGAGGCACTAGCCGATACGATCGCTGTGTTGGCTGACTCCGACCTCGCGCCTCTGGCGATTGGCATGGTGTCCCTGACCTCGGCGTACAGCCGCGTGATCGCCCTGACGCAGACGGCCAACTCTTCGGCCATTGGTGGACTGTTCGGCAAGTCCACCTACGCCGGCGCGGCTCAGGCGGCAAAGGATGTCCCGGCCGCGACCCGGGCGTACATGGACTTCGGTGCCGCGCTTGATTCGGCTGGCCCCAAGGCTGGCAAGTTTGCGACAACCGCCGATCGTCTTGGCGCTGCGCTTCGCGGCGGTGGAACGATCGCCGCTGGTGCTGGCGGGCTCGCGTTCGTCATGTCAGATCTTGACGACAAGATGGGCCTGTCGAACGCCGCCATGGGCGCGATGGCTGGCTCGCTCGTCGGACCGTGGGGCACCGCAATCGGTGCCGGTGTTGGACTCGCTATGGACTTCGCCGCTGCCAACGATGACGTGTGGGCCGCGCTCGACCGCGTGGACTCAGCCTTGGCAGGAGGTCCGTCGAACCTCGAGCAGCAGAAGCTCGCACTCGAGGATGCGCGCGAGTCGTTGAAGGCGTTTCAGGACGACATCGACAAGGGCAGCAAGATGAACAACCTCAACCCCGCCGATTGGTTCAAGTCGACCAAGAATGCGTGGGAAGGCGCGTTCGGCAGGTCCGACGTGGAGGAGGCCACCGATGCACTGAAGGAGCGCACCGACGCGGTAGCTGACAGCGAGCGAGAGGTTCAGGATCTTCTCTTCGCAGAGAACGGCCTCGGGTCCTCGATGGACGGCGCGACCAAATCGGCGCGCGAGGAAATGCAGGCGATCATCGACCTCCGCAACGAGCACAACCGGACCGCTGACGCCGCACTCGCGAGCCGTGACGCTGAGAACGCCTACGAGGCTGCGATCGACAACGCTGCCGAGTCGGTCAAGCAGAATGGCAAGACGCTCGACAAGCACACCGAGGCTGGGCGAGCGAACCGTGCCGCTGTAGACGACATCATCACCACGTTCAACAACATGGACTACGCAACTCAGCAGTCGAACGGAGGGATGAAGGCGGCGCGGGAGGAGTATGTCAAGGCATCGGTAGCGGCGGGAGGTGCCAGCAAGGAGGCCCGCCAACTCGCGATCGACCTCCTCAAGCCTAAGTCGCCGCCGCCGATCAAAATCACAGCCGAAGACAGGGCATCCGATGTGATCGCGTCGATTCAAGCCGCCCGCGATCGCCTCAACGACAAAACATTCACCATCACCACTCGTCGCCTCGAGCAGATCTTCCGGCAGTCCGGCGACGACAAGGGCAACACCGCACGTGCGCCGCGCGGCTTCACTGGTATGCGCGTCCCGGATGGTTACGCCGCTGGTGGACGCATCCCGGGCACCCCGCCGTCTGATCCGACGCTCGACAACATCTTCGGAATGACTGCCAAGGGCAACCCGCTCATGCTTCGTTCGCGTGAGTGGATCATCAACGAGCCGCAGTCGGACAAGAACGACCGTTGGCTGAGGGCGATCAACAACGGCCTGAACATGGACGACCTCTTTGGTCCGATGGCGATCCCCGGATTCGCCGCAGGTGGCCGTGCCGATGGCGCCCCCACCAAGCTCGAGATCAAGGAAGCCGAAGCCCGCGTCCGTGACCTTGAGCGGTCGTTGGCTGAGACGGAGACGGTCAAGCGTGACGGCAAGAAGGTCAAGCGCAAGGTGTTGCGCGGGCTGGACGAGGAGATCGCACGGCTGCAACTGGCTGAGGCGAAGAAGGATCTGGCCGATCTGAAGAACGGCACCGAGGCGAAGGTTGAGGCGGCGGAGAAGGCGAAGGAGGATGCTGACAAGGCCGCCGACATCCTCAAAGAGGCCGCGGACAAGGCTGAGAACGATCGGCTGTCCGCGAAGTCGTCGGCGGCGTCTCTCTTCAGCATCGGTTCGTCAACATCCGCCGCACAGGTTGACCGCAACCTGACGCGCCTGCTGAATGACGCGAACACGTTCTTGGGTCTCCTCGGCGACTTGAAGGGCAAGGGCGCGTCGCCGTGGCTGCTGGGTGAGCTTGTGAAGGCTGGTCCGACGCCGGGTGCGATCAAGTTGGCGCGCGAGTACAACACGAACCAGGCGGCGTTGGACAACATCAACGCCCGCGCGTCGCAGATCGATTCGTACACGAACGCTTACGCCGGCCTTGTCGGCAACGCGCAGTTCATGGCTCCGGGTGCTTGGAACTCGGGTGTGTCGTCGGCGTCGCAGGCTGGGGCAACCATCGTCCAGAACATCTACCCTGCGGCAGGCATGTCTGAGGCCAACATGGCGGACATCATCGGCGGTCAACTGGCTTGGAGGATGAACTGATGGGAGCCAGGCCGATCGTATGTGGCGATACGCACCGGTCTGGCACCGCCAGGCCCTATCGTCGTGTCTGTGCATACGCTCGAAGACACCCTGTTGCGTCGGGTGGCGGGTTCCTAGTGGCTTTGCCGTCAGTCAACGCGCATCTAGTTCTGCCATTAGGCCGGCACGAGGCAAGTTGGTCTGACATCCAAGCTCGGTTTGTCGACGGCGCTCCGCACAAGGAGATGCGCGAACACATTTTTGCCGGCTTGAGGGTGTGGGCCCGTGCCGTGTCGGAGACTCTGGGGCCCGGACGGCTGTGGCTAAACGGCGAGTTCGTGACGCATTCACCCACTCCGCCAGGCGGCGTGACCGTCGTCGTGATTCCGGACTCATTGTCCAGCGCCTTAGCTGCCCTCGACGATGGCACTGCGTATCCGCTCCTAACCATGTATGACGTGGTCTTCATGAAACCGGGTCGCGGAGGGCATCTCGCTGAGCTGCGTTCTGTCGGTGCCTTAGTGGACGCTTTTCTTGCGGACGAGAGCAAGCCGAACGACTTGGAGATCTGGGATCTACTTTGGTCGCAGGCGACTCTCCCGGACGGTGGCAAGATGGGAGGAGCTCGCAAGGGCTATGTCGAGGTGAGGTTGCCGTGAGCGATATGGAAGAGCTTCACCAGCGTGTGATGGCCGCCTTGAAGACCCCTCGAATCGACGAGGCTCAGGCAGTGGGGCGCGATTCTCTACTGGCTGCCTTCAACCGTGTTGCGGACGAGGCGTACCGAATTGATCGCCCTGGCGACACTTCGTTAACAGTGAAGGCTGGGTCGGGGAGGCGTGGCGCCACCGCTCACGACACCGCGTTTTTGATTGAGCACTTTTCTAGAGCGGTCGCGTCGATCGGGCAAGAGATTAGACGACCGGACCGAGACTATGTCCCGCTGAGGCGCCCGGATTACGTAAAGGCTCCGATCTTCATCACCACGTCGCCAAGCGGGTTCGTACTAATTCAGCCCGAGCGTCCGGAGGCCGTGTTTGCCACCGCTCACCCAAACATTTCAGAGCTCGCTCTCGGGCGGTTGGCGGGGTTGCTGCCCAACTCTCCTGAGGACGATCAAGCGGTCGGCAACTCGGTCGGCGCAAGAGTCGCGTCGCGCCGCGCCCTGCGTGAAATCGCCGCGGTCTCCATGCGGATGGATGGGCTCGAATTGACGCTGACTAGGCGTGGCTTGGAGTCGAAGTCTTTTGTGACGAAAGATCAAGCTGATGAGATCGAAGAACTTCTGTCGATGGACGAAACAGAGGTCACAACCCTACGGTTGACGGGGATGCTCGATGGTGCGCGCGAAAGCAAGCGACTGTTCTTTCTTGAGCCCGATACCGGCAAGCCGATATCGGGTGTAATCGACGAACGCTTAGTGGACGCGGTATTCGGCACTCTCCGACAGCGAGTTGCCGTAAAGATCGAGCGAAGCCAGACACGAACGCGTGCTGGCGCGGTTGGTCGTCCCGGCTTCCGACTTGTTGACGTGCAGCAGATCGAGGAGTTGCCAGAGTAGTTGTTGCGCCAGATTTACTTCGAACACATGTTCTAACATCGTCGCATGGGGATGAACCGGTCGAAGCGAGACGTCTGGCCTCCCTACGAACCCACTCGGCACGTCCTCATCAAACGCACTGACTACCGGTACGCGCGACCGTTCCAGGGCTATGTCGTCGACTGGAGGCGCGAAGGCAAGAGCTGGGTCGCGCTGGTCGTCTTCATGGATGAGCGACAGGACGGGATGCCGCTCGTGCAGATGTGGTTCCCCGTCGAGCAGTTAACGCCGCTGCACGTCGATCCGAACCCGACGCGTGACGCGTGGTTCTGAGCATCAAGCGGGATCGTGGCTAGCAATTTGGCCGAAATGCCTGCAATATGGCGGCACCCTGCGAATGACACTGGTGGGATTCGCGGTGTACGGTCTCCTCCTCAGACCTTAACTATTGACGAGCGTGTAAATCACTGCCACCCTGACGCGCAAGGAGTTTTAGCATTGGCTAAACTAGTACGCAGGAAGATCGTGGCGAAGGGTCAATGGTTTGTCGTCGAATGTGCGGTCCTAGAGGATGAGTCCTCGCCGGCCTGGGAGTTCCTGGAGGCGTTGCGGATCGGCATGTGGGAGCCGGATCCAGACGCAACTAGTTTGCCGTCCGACGAGCAAATTGAGGACCGCGCTTCGTTCTTCGCGATGGCGAAGCGCTTGGCGCAAGGGTTGCCTACGGGTGGCTCGAACGGCAATCAGACGAACGATCTCGACGACGGGATCTGGGAGTTCAAGGTTGGCGCGAAGCGGTTGTCCTGGTACGACACCGATGGAGTTGGCGGTTACCGACCCAAGCTGCGAATCAGGACTCGTGCCGAGTCTGAGTATCCCGAGGACGACGACGCGTGGTGGTTCCCGCAGATCGACGAGATCATCAGACTCGGCTACGCATTTCCGAAGACTGATGAGCAAGCGGGCGAGTTCAACATCGAAGAGACTAAACGAGTGCGGACGGAGGATCTAAATCATGACCGAGAGTGACGAGATGACCTTGTACGACGAGTACGAAAGCACGCCGCGGGGCGCGCGGGAACTCGCGGCAGCCGACCTGGCGATCAGCGTCGGAGTTCTCTTGCGATCCGCGTTCGGTAGGTCTGAAATGACGAATAACGACCTGGCGCACGCGTTGGGTGTTACTGCCGGTCGAGCTTCGCAGATTCTCAACGGTGACGGAAACCTTCGGGTCTCGACAGTCGCCAAAGTCCTGCATTCGTTGGGGTGGAAAGCCAGTGTCACTGCAACGAATACTGCCGGAGAATGCTTGCCTGCGGCTCCGCGCTCCCGACGACCCGCATCCGCTCCCAAGACGAGTGGCTGGACATCCCCTGCAGTTTCGACGTCTACCTACTGCGTAGAGATGGTCAGTTCCGCGGGTGTAGGAACACACGTTTTCGATGTTGAGCACGACCCGGCCATGAAGCCTGTGATGCTGGCGGTCCCCGAGGAGGTTGACGGCAAGCGTCGTGGGATCGTGATGGAGGGAGTCACTGAACGCAAGACATTCGACGTACTTGACCCATCGACCTCGACGAGAGCTTGATATGAGCGCTGAGATTGACGCGCTACTGAACGGACTCCTGCTGGATGACGTTGTCTTAGAGGAAGCATCTGTATCTCGAGGCGCGGGAGAGCGAAGCACCCCCGGGAGTGCTACGTCTGAATTTCAAGTCAAGATCGACACCGATGCTGCGCCTGATGTCGTTTGTCTTGTAACAATCCGAACCGCGTTCGCAGACGTGGAGGATGAACGGATCGCGACGATAGAACTTTCCCATGTAGTTCGGTACGGCACGCCAAACGAAATCAAGTGGGATGAAGAAACGGGAGGTGAGGTGGGCCGCAATGCGGTCAGCCACGCAGCCCCGTTTGCGCGCGAGATGCTCTCGGATCTAACGAGCAAAATGGACCTCCCTAGATACTTGCTGCCGCTGATTCGCCCAGCAGAGCTGCGAGTCACGAACTTTGAGGAAGACGCGTAAGCCCAGATGCAGAATTAGCGCGCAACGCGAACCATCGTCTCCATGACAGGCGATGGTTCGCGAGTCGTTGTTGGGGTCGTCGCTATGTAGACCACCCCGACATCGATACTTAACTGGAGCTATTTGGGCTCCGGGAAGTTCTCCGGCGTTAGCCCGCCCTTCGGCATCTGAAGCTTGGTCCGACTCCCTCCAGCCCGATGCGCGTTCCAGGCGAGAATGACGAGCGCGAGAGCCTCGGTCTCGTTGACCCGTCCACCGCCGACACGCAGTTTCACGATGCGCAGACGCAGAGCAGCGATCGGGGAGTCGGCCGCGACGCCGTCACCGTCTGCGACTCGAGCGAGGAACCAGTCAGCGTCGTCAGGGTCAAGCGGCGAGAACAACCAGTGACACAGGCCGATCACCGACGCCGGTAGAAACGTCCGAGTCGAGTACCGAGCGGCGACTTCCGCAGACGTCCGGATCTGAGGCTGAGAGTCGATGAAGGCGTTCATCTCTCGCGCTGTGGGGCGGACTGCTCCGGTATTTGTGCGCGCGCCTCGTTGCCACATCACGGCCCGTCTGACGACCGCGGCGAGCGTCGTTGTGTTCTCCTCGCCCTGGAGCTTCAGAGCGTCCGCGTAGGTCCGCTTGGCGCCGACGTCGACCGTGTCCATGACGTCGGCATCTACGCCGCGCATGACGACCATGGAGACCGTCACGGCAGCGGTGACGACAGCGGTCAGACGGTGCTGTCCGTCGATCAGTTTGCCGGCTTGATCGAACTTCAGAGTCTCGCCGTTGAGCATCCAGTTTCCAGAAACCATGTCTCGGGCGTAAGAGTTCACGACTGGCTGACGGAGGTTGCGATTGTTCGGGTTTTTCGAGAGCCAGGACTCGGCCATGGCTGGGGTGACGTCGACGATCTCGACGGTGGGGGAGATGGGCATTGCTGTTCCTTCGGGGAGTGTCACCAATTGGTGACAGGGGCGGGGCAGCTTCCAGAATCGGAAGCTGGATGTCGGAAATTTCCGACACGTCCAAGCCGCCGCCCGGGTGTCTACATTTGTAGACACCCGAACAGCGGGCACGGTGAGCCTCGGGTGCCATTGGGATGAGGGATCATCGCTCTACTCCGGCCAGTCCGGACGCCGACAAAGAGGCGTCAGCATGGGCGACGAGTGGGGCTTTCCGACTAGAAGTGTCCGCGCTTACGGACACGTCATCATCGCCGATCGTCAGGATGTCGTTGATTGCCTCACTCAGGCTGATTTCGATCAACTCGTCCTTGCCGACAGGCCGAGCGAGGTAGGTCCAGGCGTATCTGTGTCCGTCGTTCTTCCCGACGGTGTGTCTCCAGACTCTTCCTCGGAGGCCTTGGCCGGGCATTCGGCCGTGCTTGCGCGCGAGATAGCATCCTCGACTGATTAGGTTCGCCAATTCCAGGGAGCTGGCGCCAGCGCACGGACTGACACTCCATCGACGATCGGTTTTGTCGAAGTCGATCCGACCAAAGATCCGGAAGACCCCGTGTCCAGTCGTGCTGTCGAACGTCTCGCACGGTCGCTTTAGGAGCGGTTCGCTCACGATCAAACCCGCGATTCGAGCTTCGAGCTTCTGATCCAGGAGATCGAGGTCGACCAGCCGCCTGATGGTCATGCGCCAAACGATGCTCATCAGTACTCACCTGCCATCGCGTCGGCCATGACCTTCATGCGCTCGTCGTGGCTGGTCTCCGTGTCGACGAGCAGGACCGTTTCGCCTTCGATCTCACACATAGCGAAGTCCCAACCAAGGTCCTTGACGTCGAGAACTCGGATAACGGTCATCGGGGGCACCCCTCGATCGCGTGCTCGACGACGCGCGCAAGCCACTCGAGACGCTCGATCATCGGCAGGCTGGACTCGCTGACGTCCAGACGGTGCGTTTCGGCCTCGTCGATTCCGAGAGTGATTGCAAAAGTGAGGGTGCCGCTGTCGCCCGCTATTACATCGCCGCGCTTGAACTTGATCGCGAGATCCGCGTCGGTGGACACGCGGACGTGTTGCTCAGGTGCTCGGGTGTCAAACGACCGGATGTCGGTCGTGATTCTGTCGCTCATGCGCTGACCTCGATCGTCGCGTGGGACAGGTCGTCCAGTAGTTCGGCAGTCTTCTCGCGCGCATACCGAGTTAGGTCGCGTGCTGCAAGAAAGGCGATCTTGTCCTCGTCTTCGTCGACAGGAATCTGGATGACGTGCTGCCAGCGCGGCTTGCCGTTGTTTCGGCGCCGGTCCCAGCCGTCCTTCATGCACGGTTTGGTGGACATCGCGGCCTCGGCGGAACCAAGCACGACTCGGATCTCGGCACCACACAGCCCCTCGTAGGCCAGAGCATGGATCTCGCCGGTGTCGTAGAGCTTGATCATCCCGATGTCCTTCATGACCAGCGGATGCCCGTTGTCATCCGTGGCTTGGTACGTCGGGTGGATGGTGCTGAGCTTGAACTCGACGCGCACCTCCGCAAGAGATGCGATCGCATCCGGGAGTGGCCCCTCGATGCGGACTGGCGTGTACCAATGCATCACGACACCTGCCCGTCGTAGATGGGCGAGGTTCGTCCGGTGAACGACACCGAGAAGACCATGCCCTGAACCGCGAGAACTCGATAGCGGCGCGGGTAGTGCTTGCGGCGGAACGCCTCGCACCGCGCGTCCAGTTCCGCGCCCTTGGCCATGACAGCCTCGGCCATCGCGCCGGTAGGACGGTCGCTAACAGCAAACGCCTTCGCCAGCGCCACGCGCTCGTCATACAGGGCGAGGAGGTGGGTGGCTTCTTCGACCTCTGATGACAGCGGCCGGACCTGAGTAGTCTGAGTCATAGTTCGATCTCCCTTATTGAGGTTGAACTCACGTCCCCGGCTGCCCTACAGCGCGGGGACACTTTGCGTATCCCTAGTGAATGTTGTTCCCGGTCGTGTTCCTCATCCTCCCCGTGACGGTCGTCTTCGCCTTCTTCCCCGGCTACGTCGGCCTCCACCTCACCTCAGGCACCTAGGAAAGGGAACGCCCATGTCGACACTCAGGTCCCGACGGCGGGACGAACGGGGCGATGTCCCGGGCTGGGTCATGATCACGGTCATGTCCGCCGGTCTCGTCGCGATCATCACGGCTGCGGCAGGTCCTCAGCTCCGCGACATGCTCCAGCAGGCGCTGTCGGCGGTCGGCGGCTGATCCATGACGGCTCGCGAGCGCGGCGCGGCAGTCGTCGAGTTCGTCCTGGTCATGGTGCTGCTCGTGCCGCTGGTGCTGGGCATCGCGCAGGTCGCGCTGGTCCTCCACGTCCGCAACACGTTGGCCGCGGCCGCGTCGGAGGGCGCGAGGGCCTCCTCCCCGCTCGGTGCCACACCGTCCGACGGAGCCGACCGCACGCGCCGCATGATCCGGGCGGCGCTCGACGACCGGTACGCGAACGACGTGTCGTCCTCGTGGACGACGACGGACGGCCTGCCGGGCGCCGTGGTCGAGGTGCGCGCCGAGGTGCCGGCGCTCGGTCTGTTCGGCCCGTCGGTGCCGCTGACGGTGCGCGGGCACGCGGTGCGCGAGGTCGAGCCGTGACCCGGCGGCGGACGGACGAGGGCGGCACGGCCACGATCGAGTTCGTCTGGCTGTCGCTCCTGCTGCTCGTGCCGTTGGTCTACATCCTCGTCGCGGTGTTCGACACGCAGCGCGCCGCGTACGGGGTGTCGACGGCGAGTCGTTCGGCTGCCCGGGCGTTCCTGCAGTCGCCCGACGTGGCATCGGGTGAGCAGCGGGCCCGGGTCGCCGCCCGGGTCGCCCTCGACGACCAGGGACTCGACGCGGCGAGCGTCCGTGTGACCTGCCTGCCGACTCCGAGGGCGTGCTTCGAGCCCGGCTCGTCGGTGCAGGTCGTCGTCCGCGCGACCCAGCCGCTGCCGCTCACCCCCAGCGTCCTGCGATCCCGGCTCGGCGGCGTGACGGTCGACAGCACCCACACCGAGCCCTACGGCAGCTTCCGGGGTCGGCGATGAGGCGAGAGCGCGGCACGATCACGGTCATGACGGTCGGCTTCCTGGTGTTCCTGGGCCTCGTCGCGGTGGTGGTCGTGAACTCCTCGGCGGCGTTCCTGCAGCGGCAGCAGCTCGACAACGTCGCGGACGGTGCGGCGCGCGCCGCGGCCGACGGCCTGAGTCGCGACACGTTCTACGAGACCGGGGAGGTCACGCTCGACCCGGCCGAGGCGCGGGACCTCGTGGGCGGCTACGTGACCTCGCCCGACATCCGCGTGATCGAGGTCAGCACGGATGCCGAGCGGGTCGCGGTGCGGCTCGAACGCCGGGTGTCACTGGCCTTCGCTCCGCCCGGCTGGGACTCGCGCACGACGATCGTCTCGGAGGCGACGGCGGAGCTGCGTCCTAGTCCGTGACCCGCTGGACGACGACCCCGCCGAAGCGGGCCTCCTGGATCGTGCACTCGATGCCGTCGATCCAGCAGCGTCCGGTCTCGAGCACGTCGCCGGCGATCTCGGTCTGCCGGCCGCTCGGCGAGTCCGCGTAGAACACGATGAGGCCGCCGCCCATGCCCTCGTTGTAGCCGACGATGCGGCGACCGTCCCGGTCGGAGGCCCGCTGCTGGCAGTCGGCGCACACCGAGGCCGGGTAGCGGTCCTCGTGCGGCGTCGGCTCCCCGCAGATGGGGCACGGGTGGGTCGGACGGTCCGGGACGCCGTCCTCGACTCCGTACTGGTGTCGCTGCTCGGCGAGCCAGCCGATGACGAGGGTCTCGATCGTCTCGCCGGACGCCTCGAGCAGGCTCGTCTGGTAGCCGCCGTGGAAGCCGATGACGGCACCGAGGTCCCCCGCGACGAAGGCAAACCCCCCGCACAGGGCGTCACCCTCGAGGTCGGGGTCGACGTGCGGCTCGACCTCGGCGCCCAGCACCTCGCGGGCCTTCGCGGCCGCCTCGTCACGCGTCATCGTCATGCCAGGGCCTCCCGGATCGTGGCGGCGAAGGTCTCGGCCTCACCCTCGGCGTACGTGGTGCGGGGCCAGAAGAAGCCGCGCAGCCCGTCGCCCTTCGTGCGGGGGACGACGTGGACGTGCAGGTGCGCGACGCTCTGCGAGACGACGTTGTTCATGGCGACGAACGTGCCCTGCGCGCCGAGCCCCGATGTGATCGCGGTGGCGACGCGCTGAGCCGCGGAGAACAGCGGCACGATCAGCGGTTCGGGAAGGTCGGGCAGCGTCACGACGTGCTCACGGGGGACGAGCAGCACGTGGCCCTTGAAGACCGGACGGACGTCGAGGAATCCGACGACGTCATGGGTCTCCATGACGAGGTGAGCCTCGACCGTCCCGGCGATGATGCCGCAGAAGAGGCAGTCCGCCTTTTCGACGGGAGGAGTGTTCACGGGACCAGTCCATCACGGACCGGGTTACTGTGGTCACATGGCTGATCAAGAAGGCAACGACCAGAAGTCCGACATGAAGGCCAAGTTCCGTGAGGCGCTGGACAAGAAGAAGCACCAGCACCACGCGACGGCCGAGGGCGCCGAGCACGACGGCAGCGAGAAGTCGCACGGTGCCACGGGTCCGACGCAGTCCCCGGAGTTCCGCCGCAAGAGCGTCTGACCCGACCCGGTAGCCTCGACAGGTGGCAGCACCAGATTTTGACGAGAAGACCAAGGCACTCGACGCGACCCTGACGTCCATCGAGAAGGTGCTCGACCTCGATGCCGTGCGCAAGGAGATCGGCGAGCTCCAGGTGGAGGTCGCCGATCCCGAGCTGTGGGACGACCAGGCCAACGCCCAGCGCGTGACGAGCCGACTGTCGACCCTCCAGGCCGAGGTCGAGCGCGTGACGAGCCTGCGCACGCGCCTCGACGACGTCAGCCTCATGCACGAGATGGCGCTCGAGGAGGCGGACGAGGAGACGTCCGCCGAGGTCGAGCGCGAGCTCGACCGCATCAAGAAGACCATCGACGCCCTCGAGGTCCGCACCCTGCTGTCGGGGGAGTACGACGAGCGCGACGCCATCGTGTCGATCCGCTCCGGCGCCGGTGGCGTCGACGCCGCCGATTTCGCGCTGATGCTGCAGCGCATGTACATCCGCTGGGCCGAGCGCCACGGCTACAGCGTCGAGATCTACGACACCTCCTACGCCGAGGAGGCGGGCCTCAAGTCGACGACGTTCGCGGTCAAGGCCCCGTACGCGTACGGCACGCTGTCGGTCGAGGCCGGTACCCACCGCCTCGTGCGCATCTCGCCGTTCGACAACCAGGGCCGCCGGCAGACGTCGTTCGCGGCGATCGAGGTCGTCCCGGTGCTCGAGCAGACCGACGAGATCGACGTCCCCGACGAGGACATCCGCGTCGACGTCTACCGCTCGTCGGGTCCCGGCGGCCAGAGCGTCAACATGACCGACTCGGCCGTCCGCCTGACGCACATCCCCACCGGCACGGTCGTCAGCTGCCAGAACGAGAAGAGCCAGCTGCAGAACAAGGCCAGCGCCATGGTGATCCTCAAGGCCAGGCTCCTCGCCCTCAAGAAGGCCGAGGAGAGGGCTCACCTCGACGAGCTGCGCGGCGACGTGCAGGCGTCGTGGGGCGACCAGATGCGCAACTACGTCCTCAACCCGTACCAGATGGTCAAGGACCTGCGCACCGAGTTCGAGAGCGGCAACACGCAGGGCGTCCTCGACGGCGAGATCGACGACTTCATCGAGGCCGGCATCCGCTGGCGCCGCGAGCACTCGGTCGCCTGATCGGGGCGGTGCCGCAGACACCTGTCGGGGCTCGGCCGGCATGGGGCGGGTGCCTCAGACACCTGTCCGTCGGCCGACAGGTGTGTGGCCCACCGGCAGCAGCGGGGACAGGTGGCTCAGCCACCGCCCCAGACGGACCGCGGACCGCGGGAACCTAGCGTTCCTGGGCCTCGTCGGCCTCCGCCGCCTGCTTCTCCTCGACGCGCTGGCGGATGCGGCCCATGCCGGGGATCTTCGCGATCATCTCGTTGAGCTCGTGCATCGTGTCGAGCATGTCGTGGATGTCCGGCGCGACGGACTGCATCGTCTCGACGATCGGCAGGATGTCGCTGATCGTCTTCTCGACCAGGTCCGGCAGGTGGTCGACGAGACGCACGAGCGCCTCGACCTCCTGCGGGCTCGTCGTCTTCGCGAGCCGGTCGAGCACCGGCATCAGCTGCTCGAGGGCCGGGATCGCGGTGTCGGCGAGTGGCAGGGCGCGGTTGATCGTCGGCTCGACGCTGGCGAGCGTGCCTGCCGCATGCACGACGAGCTTGTCCGCGCTGGTGATCGTGTGGCCGATGCGGCCGACGGCCTCGTCCGCGGCGTCGTTGGTGACGCCGATCGTCGCGATGGCCTGGTCGGCCTTGTCGTTGGTCGCGCCGATCTGGGCGATGGCCTGGTCGGCCCTGTCGTTGGTCACGCCGATCTTCTCGATGGCGTCGTCGGCGCGGTCGATCGTCGTGTCGATGCGGTCGACCAGCCGGTCGACCCGGACGATCAGCGCCTCCGCCTGACCGAGCAGGGTCAGGGCGCGGGGGAGGGCGCCGGCGACGTCCTCGACCAGCTGTCGGGCCTGGCCGACGAGGGTCATGGCGTCACGGGGGTCCGGCAGGGGCAGGCGCATCCGTCCACGGTATCCGCGGTGCCCTGACGCTGCTCAGGAGCGCACCGCCTCCGGTCAGTCGCTCGTGCTGAACGCGGCGTCGAAGGCGGCGGTCGGTGCGTCGAACAGATTCGCCTTCACGAACGCCAGGGCCTCGGGCGCGCCCAGCAGTCGGTCCATGCCGGCGTCCTCCCACTCGATCGAGACGGGACCGTCGTAGCCGATCGTGTTGAGCATGCGGAAGCACGCCTCCCACGGCACGTCGCCGCGTCCCGTCGAGACGAAGTCCCAGCCGCGTCGGGGATCGGCCCATGGCAGGTGCGAGCCGAGGCGCCCGTTGCGGCCGTTGCCGACCTGCAGCTTCCCGTCCTTGCAGTCGACGTGGTAGATCCGGTCCTTGAAGTCCCAGAGGAACCCGAGCGGGTCGAGGTCCTGCCACACGAAGTGCGACGGGTCCCAGTTGAGGCCGAACGCCTCGCGGTGCCCGATCGCGTCGAGGGCGGCGTGGGTCGTCCAGTAGTCGTAGGCGATCTCGCTGGGGTGCACCTCGTGCGCGAACCTCACCCCCTCCTCGTCGAAGACGTCGAGGATGGGGTTCCAGCGGTCGGCGAAGTCCTGGTAGCCCGCGGCGATCATCGCCTCGGACGCGGGCGGGAACATCGCGACGTACTTCCAGATGGACGAGCCCGTGAACCCGACGACGGTGTCGACGCCGAGCATCCGTGCGGTCCGTGCGGTGTGCTTCATCTCCTCGGCGGCCCGCTGACGGACGCCCTCGGGATCGCCGTCGCCCCACACGCGCGTCGACAGGATGTCGTGGTGCCGCTCGTCGATCGGGTCGTCGCAGACCGCCTGACCCTTGAGGTGGTTGGAGATGGCGTGGACCTGCAGCCCGTACCGATCGAGGATGTCGAGGCGGGTCTGGATGTAGCCGGGGTCCTCGACCGCGGCCCACGGGTCGAGGTGGTCGCCCCAGCACGCGATCTCGAGGCCGTCGTAGCCCCAGCCGGACGCGAGCTTCGCGACCTCCTCGAACGGCAGGTCGGCCCACTGGCCGGTGAACAGGGTGATCGGTCGGGTCATGCGGGAGCTCCTGTCGTGTGGGTCGTGCCGTCGGCGGCGCTCGCCTCGACGGCCGCCAGGACACGCTGCACCGCCAGGCCGTCCGCGAAGGACGGTGCCGGATCGGCGCCCTTGGAGATGTCGGTGACGAGGTCGACGACCTGGTGGGTGAAGCCGTGCTCGTACCCGAGCCCGTGACCCGGGGGCCACCAGGCGGAGATGTAGGGGTGGCTCGCCTCGGTGACCATGATGCGGCGGAAGCCGGCGACCGACGGGTCGTCGGTGGCGTCGAAGAACTCGAGGACGTTCATGTCCTCGAAGTCGAAGGCGAGGGAGCCGAGCGTGCCGTTGATCTCCAGGCGCAGGGCGTTCTTGCGGCCCGTGGCGAATCGCGTGGCCTCGAAGACGCCGATGGCGCCGCCGACGAAACGGGCGGTGAAGACGGCCGCATCGTCGACGGTCACCGGCCCACGCTCGGACGTGGTGGAGGTGCCACCGAGCGTGGAGTGGTCGCCCCCGATGGGGCGGGTCTGGACGAACGTCTCCAGGAGTCCGTTCACGGACGCGATGGACGTGCCTGTGACGAACTGCGCCATGTCGATGACGTGGGCGCCGATGTCGCCGAGTGCGCCGGAGCCGGCCAGCGACTTGTCGAGCCGCCAGCTGAGCGGGGCGTTCTCGTCGGCGAGCCAGTCCTGCAGGTACTGCCCGCGGACGTGGCGGATCGTGCCGAGCCTGCCGGACGCCACGAGCTGGCGGGCGAACGCGACGGCCGGCGTGCGGCGGTACGTGAAGCCGACCATGGCCCGCACGCCCCGCTCGGCGGCGGTCGCGGCAGCAGCGGCCATCGCCTCGGCCTCCTCGACCGTGTTGGCGAGCGGCTTCTCGCACAGGACGTGCTTGCCGGCCTCGAGCGCGGCGATCGCGATCTCGGCGTGGGTGTTGCCCGGCGTGCAGATGTCGATGACGTCGATGTCGTCGCGGGTCAGCAGCTCGCGCCAGTCGGTCTCGACGGACTCCCAGCCGAACCGGCGGGCGACCTCGCCCGCGGCGTCCTCGTTGCGCCCGCTGATCGCCCGGAGGCGAGGCGTCATGGGCAGGTCGAAGAAGGCGGGCGCGGTGCGCCAGGCCTGCGAATGGGCGGCGCCCATGAAGGCGTAGCCGACCATCCCGATGCCCAGATCGGGCCGAGTGTCACTCATGTTGATCCTCGTGGCGTTGGAGAGGTGGAGGAGGGGCCCGCAGCCTACGAGACTGCGGGCCCCGTCCGATCAGGACCTGAAGGCGGACGGCAGGTACGTGTCGACGTTCTCAGCCGTCACGACCGGCGCCGCGAGCTTGAGCTGACGTGGCACCTCGATCTCCGCGAGGTCCGACAGTGCCTTGTCCTGCACCAGCAGGCGGGCGAGCTTGACGCCGTCGGCGGCCTGGGTCGACGGGTAGACGACCGTCGCCTTCAGCACCGAGTCGCCGGACTTGATGAGCTCCATGACGTCGGCCGATCCGGCGCCGCCGATCATCGTGAACTCGTCACGGTTGGCGTTGTTGATCGCCGCGAGGACGCCGACGCCCTGGTCGTCGTCGTGGTTCCACAGGTAGTCGATCTTCGGGGCGGCCTGCAGCAGGTTGCCCGCGGCCTCCTCGCCGGACTCGACCGTGAACTCGGCCGCGACACGGTTGCTGACCTCGAGGCCGCACGACGTGAGCGCGTCCTCGAAGCCCTGCGAGCGGTCCTGCGTCAGCGGCAGGGAGTCGATGCCGGCGATCTCGGTGACGATCTTGTCGGTCGCGCCCGCGGCGTCCTCGCAGACGTACGTGCCGGCGGAGACGCCCATGCCGTAGTTGTCGCCGAGCACCGTCGTGCGGGCGGCGAACGGCGAGTCGAACTCGCGGTCGACGTTGACGACGACGATGCCGGCGTCCATCGCCTTGCGCGCGACCGACGTCATCGCGGCACCGTCGAACGGCAGCAGCACGATCGCGTCGACCTTGTCGTTGATGAAGGTCTCGACCTGCGAGATCTGCAGGTTCACGTCGTTGGTGCCCTCGGCGACCTTGAGCTCGACGTCGTCGTACTCGCCCGCCTGCGCGACCGCTGCCTTGGTGATGGCACCCATCCAGCCGTGGTCGGCGGCAGGTGCGGAGAAGCCGATGACGACCTTGTCGCCGGACTTGTCGTTGTCGGTGTTGCTCTTGGCGACGGCGGCGCTGGTGTCGTCGTCATCCGAGCCGGAGCTGTTGGTGCAGGCGCCGAGGACGAGCGTGGCGGCCGCGAAGGCACCGGCGACGGCGTACGCCCGACGGCGGCGAGGATGGGTGGTGGACATGTGTACTCCTGGGTGGGTGGGGTTGCTGTGCTTCACGCGTGACGGTCGTGCTCGGGGGATCACGCGCTAGGTCTTGCGGTTCGCGATGCGCTGCTGCAGGAGCACAGCGACCACGATGATCACGCCCTTGGCGACGGCCTGGGTGGACGTCGAGAGGTTGTTGAGCGTGAAGACGTTGCTCAGCGTCGTGAGGATGAGGACGCCGAAGAGGGTGCCGATCACGGTGCCGCGGCCACCGCTGAGCAGCGTCCCGCCGATCACGACGGCGGCGATGACATCGAGCTCCAGGCCCGTGCCGTGGGTCGACGAGCCGGTCGTCGTGCGCGACATCAGCATCACGGCGGCGATGCCGCAGGTCATGCCGAGCAGCGCGTAGAGGTACACCGTGTGGCGCTGCACCTTGATGCCCGCCAGGCGCGCCGCCTCGGGGTTGCCGCCGACCGCGAACGTGCGGCGGCCGAACGTCGTGCGGTTCAGCAGGAACCAGCCGGCCACGACGACCACCGCGAAGATGATGACGATGACGGGGATGCCGAGCGGCTCGGCGCCGAAGAAGTCCGTGAAGCCCTGGTTGCGGATGATCTGCGTCTTGCGGTCGGCGATGAGCTCGGCCAGACCGCGGGCCGATGCCAGCATCGCGAGGGTCGCGATGAAGGGCACGATCTTGCCGTAGGCGATGAGCAGGCCGTTGATGGCCCCGCACGCGGTGCCGACGAGAACTGCGCTGAACACCATCGCGATCCAGCCGATGTTGTCGGCCATCGCCTGGGTGCCGGTGGTGGTGGCCCACACGGACGCGAGTGCCACGATCGCGCCGACCGAGAGGTCGATGCCGCCGCCGGTGATGACGAACGTCATGCCGATCGACACCACCCCGACCACGGCGGAGTAGCGAAGGATCGTCAGGACGTTGTCGGTGCTGGCGAACCGGTCGCCGGCCGACGCCACGGCGACGACGCACAGGATCACCAGCGCGATGACGAGGCCGAGGTTGCGGGCGATGCTGACGTTGCCCCCGCGGTCACCCTTCGGTGGTGTGGGGACGGTGAGAGAGGGGTCCTGGACCGAGGTCATCGCGACACCTCCGTGAGGAGCCGACGACACGGGGGCGTCGGGATGAGGTCGTGATGGTTCATTCGCTGGCGCTCAGTCACGCGACGTCTTCCTTCTGGTGGTCGTGGGTGGCGAGGATGCGGTCGAGGACGCCACCGGCGTCGATGGCGTCGCTGGGACCGTCGTGGACGACCGACCCGTCGGCGATCACGAGGATGCGGTCGGACAGGCCGAGCACCTCCTCGATGTCGCTCGACACGATCAGCAGGGCCACGCCGGAGTCGGCGAGCTGGCGGATCAGCGTGTAGATCTCGGCGCGCGCCCCGACGTCGACGCCGCGCGTGGGCTCGTCGAGCAGCAGCACCTTGCACGACCGCAGCAGCCAGCGGGCCAGGACGGCCTTCTGCTGGTTGCCGCCCGAGAGGGTGCGGATGATGCGGTCGGGGGCGTCGGGACGGACGTCGACCGATCGCGCGGCCTCGTGGGCGGCGCTGCGCTCGGCCGCCTCGCCGGACACGCCGTATCGGGCGAAGCGGTCGATGCTGGCCAGCGAGATGTTGCGGTACACGGCGTCGTCGAGGATCAGCCCCTGTGACTTGCGCTCCTCGGGACACAGCCCGAGTCCGGCCTTGACCGCGGCGTCGACGGAGCCGTTGCGCAGCTGCCTGCCGTCGACCGTCACGGTGCCACTGCTCGCGCGGCGGGCGCCGTAGATCGTCTCGACGATCTCGCTGCGGCCTGCGCCGACGAGTCCGGCGAGGCCGACGATCTCGCCGGGGCGCAGGTCGAACGACACGTCGGCGAACTCGCCGGTGCGTCCGAGGGAGTCGACCGACAGCAGCGGGGGAGCGTCCGGCACGGAGCCACTGCGTCGCGGGAACACCGACGACACCGTGCGGCCGGTCATGAGGGTGATGAGCTCGGACGTCGGGGTGTCCTTGGCGGACAGGTCGCCGGCGACGGTCGCACCGTCCTTGAGCACCGTGAGACGGTCGCCGATGCGACGGATCTCCTCCAGCCGGTGCGAGATGTAGATGATCGCGGTGCCGGACGCCCGCAGGTCGTCGACCACGCGGAACAGGCCGTCGACCTCGTCGGGGTCGAGGACGGCCGACGGCTCGTCCATGACGATGACGCGGGCCTGACGGGACAGCGCGCGGGCCATCGAGACGATCTGCTTGCCGGCGGCCGACAGGCTGCCGACCTCACGGGTCGGCCGGATCTCGGAGTGCCCGAGGGTCGCGAGCAGCTCACGGGCCCTGCGGTTCATGTCGGCGTCGCGGGTGATGCCGCCGCGCGCCCGCTCGTGGCCGAGGAAGACGTTGTCGGCGACGCTGAGCCCGTCGACGAGGTCGAGCTCCTGGTAGATCGTCGCGATCCCGGTGGCGAGGGCGGCCTGCGGGTCGGCGAAGACGATCGGCTCGCCGTCCCAGAGGATCGTCCCCTCGTCGACGCCGTGGGCACCGGCCAGCACCTTGATCAGCGTCGACTTGCCGGCGCCGTTCTGGCCGAGCAGGCAGTGGACCTCGCCGGCTCGGACGACGAGGTCGACGCCGTCGAGCGCTCGGACGCCGGGGAACTCCTTGACGATCCCGCGCATCTCGAGCAGCGGTCGGGCGGTGGGGGGCATGGGCGTGATGCTAGTCACACGTTTTGTCGCCCGTCAAGCAAAAGTATGATGTTGAGCGACATACTTGGTTCTGGTGCACGAGCGGAAGGGGTCTGGTTAACTCATGGACATGACTGCGCCCGTCGGGCTGCCGCCGACGCTCGTCGGCACGGGCGACCTCTTCCAGCTGTTGAGGGACGGCAAGCCCCGCACGCGCGGCGAGCTGGCCCAGCTCTCGTCCCTGGCTCGTTCCACCATCACCGCCAGGGTCGACGCGCTGCTGTCGTCCGGCCTGCTCGAACCGGTCGGTGAGGCCGCGTCGACGGGCGGGCGCCCACCGACGCGCTTCGCGCTCAACCGTCACGGCCGCGTGGTGCTGGCGATCGACCTGGGGGCGTCCCACGCCACCGTGGCGATCAGTGACCTGTCGGGGCAGGTGCTCGAGCAGCGCACCGTCGACTGCGACATCGCCGACGGTCCCGCCCGGGTCCTCGACCTCGCCACCGAGATCGGCATCGGCCTGCTGGACGACCTCGGACGCCCCGTGACCGATGTCGCCGGCGTCGGCATCGGGGTGCCGGGACCGGTCGAGCACGCCACCGGACGCCCCGCGAACCCACCGATCATGCCGGGCTGGCACGACTACGACGTCCCGGCGCACCTGGGCCGCCGGTTCGGCGGGCCCGTGCTCGTCGACAACGACGTCAACCTGATGGCCCTCGGCGAGTACGTCACGTCCTGGCAGTCGTCGCAGCACCTGCTGCTCGTCAAGGTCGCGACCGGCATCGGCGCCGGCATCGTCACCGACGGACGGCTGCTGCGTGGGGCCCTGGGCTCGGCGGGCGACCTCGGCCACGTCCAGGTGGCGGGTGCACCGACAGACGTCGTCTGCCGCTGCGGCAACATCGGGTGCCTCGAGGCGGTCGCCGCCGGCCCCGCCATCGCGGCGAAGCTGCGCGCGAGCGGCCTCGACGTCGAGGGCTCGCAGGGCATCGTCGACGCCGTCGCGGCCGGCGACATCTCTGCGCTGCAGGCGGTCCGCGAGGCGGGCCGCGATCTCGGCACGGTGCTGGCGACGTGCGTCAACCTGCTCAACCCGTCGGTCATCGTGATCGGCGGCAAGCTGTCCGAGGCGGGGGAGTACCTCCTCGCCGGGGTCCGCGAGGTCGTCTACCAACGGTCACTGCCGCTGGCGACGCACGACCTGCGCATCGTGAGCACTTCGGCGGGCGGTCAGGGCGGCATCATCGGGGCCGGTGCGATGGTCATCGACGCGGTGCTCGCCCCACGGGCCGTCGACGAGTTCGTCGCGCAGCGCACCGCCTGACACCCTCACCTCCCACGTCCGTGGGGTCGACTTGCCTACAGTGGATCGGGTGATTCGATTCGACAAGGTCACCAAGACCTACCCCGGCCAGAAGCGCGCGGCGCTCGATGCCGTCGACCTCGAGATCGAGAAGGGCGAGTTCGTCTTCCTGGTCGGCGCCTCGGGCTCGGGCAAGTCGACCTTCCTCCGCCTGATCCTGCGGGAGGCCCGTCCGACGAGCGGACGCGTCTACGTCGCCGGCAAGGAGATCAACAAGCTCTCGAGCTGGAAGGTCCCGAAGCTGCGCCGCCAGGTCGGCACGGTGTTCCAGGACTTCCGGCTGCTGCCCAACAAGACCGTCACCGAGAACGTCGCCTTCGCCCTGCAGGTCATCGGCAAGCCGCGGTCGGAGATCAAGACCCTCGTGCCCGAGACGCTCGAGATGGTCGGTCTGGAGGGCAAGGGCCACCGCATGCCCGACGAGCTCTCCGGCGGCGAGCAGCAGCGCGTCGCCGTGGCTCGCGCATTCGTCAACCGGCCGATGATCCTGATCGCCGACGAGCCGACCGGAAACCTCGACCCCGCCACCAGCGTCGGCATCATGAAGCTGCTCGACCGGATCAACCGCACCGACACGACAGTGGTCATGGCCACGCACGACTCGACGATCGTCGACCAGATGCGCAAGCGCGTCATCGAGCTCGACGGCGGACTCATCGTCCGCGACGAGGCCCGCGGCATCTACGGCTACCAGAACTGACTCGGCGAAGAGGACCACATGCGTAGCACTCTCAGCGAGCTGGGCCAGAGCCTTTCTCGCAACAAGTCCATGACCATCTCCCTGATCGTGACGATGACGGTGTCGTTGCTGCTCGCGGCGCTGGGCCTGCTGATCCTCGCCCAGTCGCAGCGCACCGAGAAGTACTTCGGCGACAAGCTGCAGCTGCAGGTCAACCTCTGCACCAAGAACTCCTTGGCGCCGACCTGCATCGGTGGCGTCGCGACCGAGGACCAGCAGACCGCCGTCCAGGAGGCTCTCCGCGGCAACGCACAGGTCAAGTCGTTCGACATCCGCACGCCGGAGGAGAACTACGACCAGGCGCGCGTCCTGTTCGGGCAGTCCGAGACCGGTCGCAAGCAGCTCGAGACGCTGAGCCCCGACTCGTTCCCCGTGTCGTACTTCGTGACGCTCGAGGACCCGCAGAAGTACGACGCCGTCGTGTCGCAGGTGTCGGGCATGGACGGGGTCGGCAACGTGAGCTCCCTGAAGGAGCTGCTCGGCCCCCTGTTCTCCGCGCTCGACAAGCTGCGCAACGGCGCGCTCGCCGTCTCGGCCCTGCTGATCGTCGCAGCGGTCCTGCAGGTCTCCACCACGATCCGCATGACGGCGTACGCGCGACGGCGGGAGATCGGCATCATGCGGCTGGTCGGCGCCTCGAGCTGGCACATCCAGCTGCCGTTCATCCTCGAGTCGATGCTGGCCGCCCTGATCTCGGCGGCACTGGCCGCGGCCGGGCTCGCGGCGTTCATGGAGTTCGTCGTCTACGGCTACCTGCGAGACACCCTCGGGAAGATCACGACGTGGGTCGGCTGGGGCGATGCGGTCGAGGTCGTGGGCATCACGACGGTGCTCGCGCTGCTGCTGGCCCTGATTCCGACACTCTTCCTGACGCGCAAATACCTCGACGTGTGACCTTCGTAGCCTAAAGTCGGGCTTGACAGTTTTCGACACTAGTCAGCCCATCGAACCAGTCCTCCGGGCTCACGCCCGGAGATCCTTCCCCCAAGGTCGAGGTCATGCTTCCCCGCACTCATCTCCGCACGGCGGTCACCGCTGCGCTCCTCTCGACGGCGCTCATCACTGCCCTGACGTCCCCGTCGTTCGCCGACAAGAAGGACGACGTCCAGCGCCAGAAGCAGGAGTCGGCCAAGGCGGCGGAGGATGCCAAGAAGGACCTCGACGCCTCGACGAAGGAGTTCGCCGACGCCGCTGCAGCGCTCCAGGCCGCCGAGGCGCAGCTCGCCGATGCGCAGGCCACGCTGGGCGACACCCGCGGCAAGGTGGCGGTGGCAGCAGCGTTCGACACCGAGATGCAGGGCAAGCTCGACCAGAGCCAGGCCGATCTGAAGGCGGCGCGCAACGAGCTCAAGCAGGGCCAGAAGCGCCTGACGCGGTCGGAGCAGGCGGTCGAGGAGTACGCCGTCCAGGACTATCTCGACGGCGACCGAGGACTCAGGGCCTTCAGCGGGCTCATCAGCGGCGACGACCCGACCCTCTACGGCGAGCAGATCAGCCTCGGCGAGGCCGTCAGCGACAACCAGCTCGCGACGATGCAGAAGCTGGACGCCACGCGGGTCATCCTCAAGCTCAACCGCCAGAAGGTGCAGAAGCTGCGCGACCTCGTGAAGGTCCAGCGCCAGCAGGCGGCCGCGAACCTCGTCGAGAAGCAGCAGCTCGAGGCCGCGGCGGAGCAGCAGGCCGTCGAGGTCGCGGGGTACGTCTCGCAGACGGAGACCGCCAAGACCACCGCCGCGGCGGCGCAGGCCGAGGACGAGCGGCTCTACCAGGAGCAGCTGGCCGAGACCGCACGTCTGGAGGCGGAGCTGAAGCGGATCGCGGAGGAAGAGCTGCGCAAGGCCAGGGAGAAGGCCGCCCGTGAGAAGGCCGCTCGCGAGAAGGCCGAGCGGGAGCGCCGGGCGGGCCAGAGCCCGTCCGCCCCGATCCCCGACCCGGAGCCCGACACCGGCGACAGCGGAGGGACGCTGTCGAAGCCCGTCAGCGGGCCGATCACCTCGCCGTACGGCATGCGCAAGCACCCCATCACCGGTGTCTACAAGCTGCACGACGGCACCGACTTCGGCGTGCCCTGCGGCACACCGGTCAAGGCGGCTGCGGACGGCACGATCATCCAGCAGTACTTCAACGGCGCCTACGGCAACCGCGTGATCCTCAACAACGGCGTCAAGCGCGACGTCAGCGTCGTGACGACGTACAACCACCTCTCGCGGTTCGCGCTCAAGGTCGGTACCAAGGTCAAGCGCGGCCAGGTCATCGCGTACTCCGGCACGACGGGCTACTCGACGGGCTGCCACCTGCACTTCATGGTGCTGACGAACGGTTCGACCGTGAACCCGATGGGCTGGCTGTGACCCGTATCGAGTCGAGCGTGGTCGTCGCCATCGAGCCGGCGATCGCCTTCGCCGTCTCGCAGACGACCGGTGAGACCCGGCTGCGGTGGGACCCGTTCATCCACGAGCAGCACTTCCTCGACGGCGCGGCGAGGCCCGCCAAGGGCGTCCGCACCGAGACCCGGCACCGTTCCCGGCTCCGGATGGTCAGTGAGTACGTCTCGTTCAACCCGCCGACCAACGTGGGCATGAAGATGACCGAGGGGCCGTGGTTCTTCGCGTCGTTCGCCGGGGGTTGGCGCTTCGCCCCGGAGCCGGGCGGTGGGTGCCGTGCGACGTGGCGCTACAGCTTCCAGTGCAGCCCGGCCTGGCTGGCGCCGATCGCCGAGCGCATCGGCGCGGTCGTCCTGCAGCGTGACATCAACCGCCGGATCGCGGGTTTCGCCCGCGGATGTGCGGACCCCGTGGTCGTGGCCGCCGCGACGCGCGACGCCGCCTGACACGACCGGGACGGGGCTCGCTCGTCCCTCTCCCTCGTCGCTGCGCTCGTGGGGATGCCCCAGCGCTCACGTCCACGACCCGCTGAGCTCGCTGTGGGCCGGTCCGCCGGGCTCCGCCCGCCTGTGGGTGCGTGAGATGATGGTCGGGTGGCCAAGGAGATCGGGCGGAAGCTCGTAGCGCAGAACAAGAAGGCGCGCCACGACTATCACATCGAGGACACGTTCGAGGCCGGCCTGGTGCTCAACGGAACCGAGGTGAAGTCGTTGCGTGCGGGTCGTGCATCCCTCGTCGACGGATTCGGTGAGATTGAGCGCGGCGAGGCGTGGCTGCTCAACGTCCACATCCCCGAGTACACACAGGGCACCTGGACCAACCACGAGACCCGCCGGCGCCGCAAGCTGCTGCTCAACCGCATCGAGATCGACCGCATCGAGCGCCGCACGACCGAGAAGGGCCTCACGATCGTCCCGCTCTCCCTGTACTTCAAGGACGGACGCGCGAAGGTCGAGATCGCCCTGGCGCGCGGCAAGAAGACGTACGACAAGCGGCACGCCATCGCCGAGCGCGACGCGACGCGCGAGGCCGAGCGCGATCTCGGCCGGCGCCTCAAGGGCATCCACTAGTGCGACTGGCGGACGCTGACCTCCCAGGTGTCGTCGCCGAGCTGGGACTGCCCGGCATCGTCGACGTCCACACGCACTTCATGGCGCCGCAGGTCCTCGCCAAGGTGTGGGCCTACTTCGACTCGGCCGGGCCGATGCTCGGACGGGAGTGGCCTGTCACCTACCGGTGGAGCGACGACGAGCGCGTCGCGCACCTGCGGTCGATGGGTGTCAAGAAGTTCTCGGCGCTCTCGTACGCCCACAAACCAGGAGTCGCCGAATTCATGAATGACTGGACGCTCGAGCTCGCCTCCCGGACGCCGGACGCGTTGCGGTCGGCGACGTTCTACCCCGAGCCGGAGGCGGCGACGTACGTGCCGCGGCTGATCGACGACGGCGTCGAGGTGTTCAAGGTGCACGTGCAGGTCGGTGACTTCGCGCCCAACGACCCCCTGCTGGAGCCGGTGTGGGGTGCGCTCGCCGAGAGCGGGACGCCGATCGTGCTGCACGCCGGATCGGGTCCGGCGCCCGGCCACCACACGGGGCCCGCCGGAGTCGCGGACGTCCTGTCGAGGCATCCCGACCTCGCGCTCGTGATCGCCCATCTCGGCATGCCGGAGTACCGGGAGTTCCTCGACCTCGCCGACCGGTTCGTCAACGTCCGGCTCGACACCACGATGGCGTTCGTCGACTTCTGGGAGCTGCCCGTGCCCGACGGCATCGGGCCGCGACTGCTCGCGCTGCAGGACAAGATCATGTTCGGCACCGACTTCCCTAACATCCCGTACGTGTACGCCCACCAGGTCGAGGTGCTGCAGCGGCTCGACCTCGGCGACGACTGGATGCGCAGCGTGCTGTGGCACAACGGCGCCGAGCTGTTCGGCGTCGCGGCATGAGCTCCGCGGCCGGATCGATCCGGCTGGCCAGCACCCAGGGCAGGTGGTTGCTGGCCGCGATGATCGTCGGTTCCGGGCTGGGGTTCCTCGACGGCTCCATCGTCGGGCTGGCGCTCCCGGCGATCAACAGCGATCTGGACGCCGGCGCGGCCGGCGTCCAGTGGGTCGTCAACTCGTACACGCTGACGCTCGCCGCGCTGATCCTCGTCGGTGGCTCGTTGGGCGACAAGCTGGGGCGCCGGCGGGTCTACGTCATCGGCGTGGTGTGGTTCGCGCTCGCCTCGGTCGTGTGCGCGGCGGCACCGACGATCGAGCTGCTGATCGCCGCCCGCGGGCTGCAGGGGGTCGGCGCGGCGCTGATGACGCCGGCGAGTCTCGCGATCATCTCGGCGTCCTTCGCGCCGGAGGACCGTGGCCCGGCGATCGGCGCGTGGTCGGGTCTGGCCGGCGTCACGACGGCGATCGGCCCGCTGGTCGGGGGCTGGCTGGTCGACACCGTCGGCTGGCAGGCGATCTTCTGGATCAACGTGCCGCTCGCGGCGGCGGTCGTCTGGCTGTCGATCAAGCACGTCCCGGAGACGACGGGCGACCAGGGCAAGATCGACTACGAGGGTGCAGGGCTCACGGCCCTCGGGCTGGCCGCCCTGACCTATGGCCTCGTCGATCGCTCGTGGATCTGGGCCGGCGCCGGCGTCGTCCTGATGATCGCCTTCGTCGTGCACCAGAAGTTCGCCCCGCACGCTCTCGTGCCCCTCGAGCTGTTCAAGGACCGGATCTTCACCGCGGCGAACATCTGCACGTTCGCGATCTACGGCGCGCTGTCGGCAGCACTGTTCCTGCTGGTGCAGCAGCTGCAGTACGTCTCCGGCTTCTCGCCGCTCGAGTCGGGCCTGGCCACCATCCCGTTGACGATCGTGATGCTCTTGTTCTCGCGAAAGGCCGGCGAGGTGGCGACCCGGTTCGGGCCGCGCTGGCCCATGACGCTGGGCCCCCTGATCGCCGCGGTCGGTCTCGCGTTGATGCTCCGCATCGGAGCGGATGCGAGCTTCTGGACGGACGTGCTGCCGGCGACCCTCGCGTTCGGTGCGGGCATGACGGTGCTGGTCGCCCCCCTGACCACTGCGGTGCTCGCCGCGGCACCGATGGAGCAGACCGGCATCGCGTCCGGCATCAACAACGCGGTCTCCCGGACGGCGTCGCTGCTGGCCGTTGCGGCGATCCCGCCGATCGCGGGCATCGTGGGCAAGGACTTCGCCGATCCTGACGTCTTCGGTCCCGGTTTCCGCACCGCGACGCTGATCTGCATCGGCATGCTGGTGGTCGCGGCGGCGTGCGCCGTGAGCCTCATCCACGGCGACAAGGTCAGCCCCGAGGCGCTCCAGACCGACTAACGGCCCCCTCGGCCGCCCGAGGATACTTCCCCTCCCCCTCCCCCCTGGCGCGCGAGTGGTGCGGTGTGGACCTTTTGGGACGGCGTGTCGGTCCAACCTGTACCACTCGGGGCCCGTTCTGCACCGCTCGGTGGCACGTGCCGGAATGACGGACTCGGCCATGTCGTTGGACAGGAGTAGGATGGAGTTGTTGCTTCGGCAGCGGTTGAAAACTCAAGAGGGGCTGATCGGTTTCGACTAAGGTCGTTCGATTCAGGTGAAGCGGGTAGAGGATCCAGGGTTATCTCTCAAACGATCTCTGGAAACCAACAAGTGCCGATTCAAAGCGCACTGACTTCGCTCTCGCTGCTTAAGCGATAAGTGAAGGGCTGGCCCGGGGGCGTTCCCGCTCCGGATCGCCAGTCTCATCTAGGGGACTTGCTGATCACACGGCGTCACAGCGTGTGATCGGGACTTTTCTGTGACTGAGCCTGTCGGCGACGCGTCTGTTCGAGCGCCGGGGCTGAGAAAAGCGATCAGACAGACTGCACCCGGAGAAGCCCTGACTCAGCGCCGTAGGACCCGGGTTCGATTCCCGGCAGCTCCACGAGATGACATTGGCCCCTGGCCGACCCCGTTCTCGGGTCGGGCAGGGGCCAATGTCATGTCGTGAACCTGGCACGTGAATCGAGTGGGCTCACCAGCACGACGACGTCCACGCGCCGAAGGCGCCTGCCCGTCGTCGCCAGACGAGGGATCCCGGCAGCTCCACCGACAGGCCCGCAAGCCGACTGCGAGGCGTGATCACGCCGGCGGGTGCTCCGCCACGCAGAACAGGTGCCCCTCCGGATCGGCCAGCGTCGTCCACTGCACGTGCGGCACCTCGTCGAGCACGTCCCACTTCCACGTGGCTCCGAGCCCGACGATGCGGTCGACCTCGGCCTGGCGGGAGCCCCACGGGACGGTGAGGTCGAGGTGGATCGTCTGCTGCGATCGCACGGTGTCGCCGAGCGGCTGGAAGAACATCGCAAAGCCGTTCGGGCCGGCCGGCGGGAGGTAGACAGAGCCTCCGTTGGACGACGGTGTGCCGCCGGTGACGGCGGCCCAGAACCGGGCCAGCGTGTCGGGGTTCTCGACCTCGAGGTTGATGGCGCCCAGGGTGATCAGTGAAGTCGTCATGTCCACGACACTACGACCGCACCCCGACACGATCGGCCGCCAGGTTTCCTTCCATCTGAAACTAACTGTTCACACGGAGGGATTGTCGTGGCAAACCAGCCGCCATAACGTCGGAGCCGGCGGTCCTCGAGCGAGGCTCGCTCTCGGTCGAAGGAGACTCCTCATGCACGTTCCCGACGGATTCATGGATTCACCCACCTGCGTGGTGGCCGGCGGCGCGGCGCTTCTCGGTGTCGCCCACGCAGTGCGCTCGCTGCAGGCGGAGCGGCCGGACGACGACCGCGTGCCGATGGCGGCCCTGGTCGCGACGTTCGTGTTCGCCGCGCAGATGATCAACGTCCCGATCGCGGACGGCACGAGCGGGCACCTGATCGGCGGTGCGATCGCCGCCGTGCTCGTCGGCCCCGCCACGGCGGTCGTCTGCCTGTCGGCCGTCCTCGCCGTGCAGGCGGTCTTCTTCGCCGACGGCGGGGTGTCCGCCCTGGGCGTCAACGTGACCCTCATGGCGCTCGTGGGGGTGCTCGTCGGCTGGGCAGTCTTCAAGGCTGCGCTCGCGCTCCTTCCGCGGACGACGTCGGCGGTGCCGGTGGCCGCCGCGCTCGGTGGGCTCCTCTCGGTGCCGGTCGCGGCGATCGCGTTCACAGGTCTCTTCGCGATCGGCGGGCGCGCGCACGTCGACGTCACCGACGTGCTGCTGTCGATGGTCGAGTGGCACAGCCTGATCGGGGTCGGCGAGGCGATCATCACCGGTGCCGTGGTCGCCGCCGTGATGGCCGTCCGCCCCGACCTCGTGTTCGGCGCGCGCGGACTGCGCGTCACGACGGGAGTGGACGCATGAGGTCGCGCACCTTCACGTCGGCGGCCTTCGCCGCAGCGCTCCTCGTCGCGGGACTGCTCAGCTTCTACGCGTCGCCGCACCCCGACGGCCTGATGTTCGTCGCCCAGACGAAGGGATTCATCTCGGCGGAGTCAGCAAGCCTCACCCAGGGATGGCCGCTGGCCGGCTACGCGGTCGACGGGCTCGGCGACGCCCGGCTGTCGGGCGGCCTGGCCGGCGTCATCGGGTGCGTCACGTGCTTCGTCCTGGTGAGTCTTGTGACGCGGCGCCGCGGATGAGCCGGACGGTTTACACGAAGGTAATACCGTTTGGAAGCAATCGGACATCTCGTGTTCCTAGGGTGCTGACATGCACCTGACGCCGGCCGACACCGAGAAGCTCCTGCTGTCGGTCGCCGGCATGGTCGCGCGCGACCGGCTCGCAAGGGGCGTCAGGCTCAACTACCCCGAGTCGGTGGCGCTGATCGCGACGTGGGTCATCGAGCGGGCGCGCGACGGCGCGAGCGTCCCCGAGCTCATGACGAGCGGTCGCGAGGTGCTCGGGCGCGACCAGGTCATGCCCGACGTCGTCGACATGCTGGCCGAGGTGCAGGTCGAGGCCACGTTCCCGGACGGTCGCAAGCTCGTCACCATCCACCAACCGATCGCGTAAGGGGCTGCACATGGCCAGTCAGTCCAGGGGACCGGGCGCCCTCAAGGTCGCCGAGGGGATGCTCGTCCTCAACGCCGACCGCACGCCCGACCAGCGGCGCACCATCGTGATCGTCAACACCGGTGACCGTCCCGTGCAGATCGGGTCGCACATCCACCTGGCCGAGGTGAACAGCGCGCTCGCCTTCGAGCGGGACGCCACGCAGGGCTTCCGGCTCGACATCCCGTCGGGGACCTCACGGCGCTTCGAGCCCGGTGCCTCGCGCGAGGTCGACATCGTCGCGTTCGGCGGACGCGGCGTCGTCCCCGGCATCCAGATCAAGGACGTCTGATGGACATCACCCGTGCCGAGTACGCGGCCCTGTACGGCCCGACGACGGGCGACCAGGTGCGCCTCGGCGACACCGATCTGTGGATCGAGGTCGAGCAGGACCTGACGTTCGGCGGCGAGGAGGCCGTCTTCGGCGGCGGCAAGTCGATCCGCGAGTCGATGGCACAGGGCATGGCGACCCGGGCCGACGGCGCGCTCGACACCGTCATCACCAACGCGATCGTGCTCGACCACTGGGGGATCGTGCGCGCGGACGTCGGCATCCGCGACGGCCGGATCGTCGCGCTGGGACGCTCGGGCAACCCCGACATCGCGGACGGCGTGCACCCGCGCCTGCTGATCGGGCCGTCCACCGACGTCATCTCCGGCGAGGGCAAGATCCTCACGGCGGGCGCGATCGACGTCCACGTGCACTTCCTGTCCCGCTCGCAGCTCGTCGAGGCGCTCTCGACCGGCACCACGACGGTCGGCGGTGGCGGCACCGGTCCGTCCGAGGGATCGAAGGCCACCACGGTCACGCCGGGCGCCTGGCACCTGCAGACGGTGCACCGGGCGCTCGACTCGCTGCCGCTCAACATCCTCCTGATGGGCAAGGGCAACACCGTCTCCGCCCCGTCCCTGGCCGAGCAGGCCCTCGCGGGCGCCGGTTGCTACAAGGTGCACGAGGACTGGGGATCCACGCCGGCGGCGATCGACGCGGCGCTCACGGCCGCCGACGAGCACGGGCTCCAGGTCGCGCTGCACTCCGACTCGCTCAACGAGGCCGGGTACCTCGAGTCGACGGTCGCGGCGATGAAGGGTCGCTCGATCCACGCCTTCCACGCCGAAGGTGCCGGCGGCGGCCATGCGCCCGACATCCTGACGGTCGCCTCGCTGCCGTTCGTCATCCCGGGATCGACCAACCCGACGCTGCCGCACACCGTCAACACCGTCGCGGAGCACCTCGACATGCTGATGGTCTGCCACCACCTGAACCCGCGGGTGCCCGAGGACCTCGCCTTCGCCGAGTCGCGCATCCGGGCCACGACCATCGCGGCCGAGGACCTGCTCCACGACCTCGGAGCCCTGTCCATCACGTCGTCGGACGCGCAGGCGATGGGCCGCATCGGCGAGGTCGTCACACGGACGTGGCAGGTCGCGCACGTCATGAAGAAGAACATCGGGAGCGTTGGAGGCGCAGCGGACAACATCCGTGCGAGGCGGTACGTCGCCAAGTACACGATCAACCCCGCCATCGCGCACGGCCTCGACGACGAGATCGGCTCGATCGAGCCCGGCAAGCTGGCCGATCTGGTGCTGTGGGACCCGCGCTTCTTCGGCATCCGGCCCGAG
>Ga0247730_1000133_pt1 | contig 73982 bp, 71 predicted proteins | sample UWRJL073202C2_FD_180959 | JGI IMG/M metagenome (GOLD analysis project Ga0247730, IMG submission 180959) | Plant litter microbial communities from Arlington Agricultural Research Station in Wisconsin, United States - UWRJ-L073-202C-2 | ecosystem: Environmental > Terrestrial > Plant litter >...
CGTCCCCTCGGCCATGAAGGTCTCGCCGGGAGCGGCCGTCCACGAGGGCAGACGGTGCAGCGAGGCGTTGAACTTCACGACGGGGCTGCTGATGTCCCAGTCCTCGATGCGCTTGCGGAAGTCGTCCGGGACGGCGTCCGGCGTCGTGAGGCGCAGCAGCGTCTTGGGATCGGCGTTGCTGACGATCGTCGCGGCCTCGATGTAGGTGCCGTCCAGGAGGCGGACGCCCTCGCCGGGGACGATCTCGGCGACCGGCGTGCCGGTCGCCAGCACGGCGCCGGCGTCCTGGGCCGCATCGGCGATCGCGAAGCTGATCATGCCCATGCCGCCGCGCACGTAGCCCCACGCGCCACCGATGCCGTCGAGCTCGCCGGCGTAGTGCATGAGCTTGACCGATGCGGTGCCCTTGTCCTTGGGGCCGGCGTACGTGCCGATGACGCCCTGGCCGAACAGCGCGTCCTTCATGCGCTGGTCGGTGAAGTAGTGGTCCAGGACCTCCTCGATCGACGCCTCGAAGAGGATGTCGATGAGGAACTGGTCACCTCCGAGCATGGCCTCGAGCTCGGGACGCGTCGGGGACTCGCCCACCCAGCTGTCACGGGTGCCCTTGCGCAGCTTGCGACGCATGAGGTCGAAGACGCCCTCGTAGTCGTGGTAGCCCTGGATGTTCTTGGCGTCGACTCCCAGGTCCTTGAGGCCCTGGGTCGTGCGGTCCTCGTCGAGCCACTGGGCGAACGACGTCCCGTCCGCGAACGGCACCCACAGCTGCGGGTCGGCGGCATAGGTCTGCATGCCGCGCTTCTTGAGGTCGAGGTCCTCGACGATCCGCTCGTCGAGAAGGCCGACGACGTACGCACACGGGCTGACCGTGTACCGGTCGTCGGGGAACGGCTGCTCCAAGGTGGCGGCACCGCCGAGGTGGTCACGCGCCTCCAGGACCAGCACGGACTTGCCGGCCTTGGCGAGGTAGGCCGCGGTGGTGAGCCCGTTGTGCCCCCCTCCCACGACCACGACGTCCCAGCGCTTGCCCGTCAACACAGCTTTCGATGGTGCACCGATGCGCCCGAGTCGGGCAGCGATCTGATTCACTCGAGACTCCCATTCGTTTGTACCAACAGTGTTGGTATCAATGATGGATCGACGGTAGCAAGACGCGCGCCCGCGCACCAGAGGTTTTGCGGTGCGATGGGTGTCCGCCTCGTCTCACTGCCACGTCGGACGAGGGACGGCATCGAGGATCCGGCCCGGAGCCGGGTGGCGCGACGGGCCCGACGTCAGGGGCGTGGCTCAGGAGGCGCGGGTGCCCGCCGTCATCGACGGCTGCCCGCTGTTCATCAGGTCGAGGATCTGCAGCGCGGACTGGACGCGGACGAGATCGTCGAACCGGTCCGGGTCGATCGTCGAGATGGATCGGATCCGGCTCAGCCGGTAGCGGATGGTGTTCTCGTGCACGCCGAGCGCCACCGATGCGATCTTCATGTTGGTCTGGGCGGTGATGTACGCGTGCAGCGTGCTGACCAGCGCTCCGTGGTGCAGGTCGTCGTACTGCCTCAGCGGGCGGATCATCCGCTCCGCGTGACGGACGGCGCCGTCCATGCCGTCCTGGCGGTGCACCAGCTGGAGGGTCGAGAAGCCGCTGAGGTCGAACACCTCCGACGTGCAGCCCATCGCTGCGAGTGCGCCGGCCAGGTTGCGGGCATCGTCGACCAGGCCGATGAGGTCGACCGGGTCCGGGTACGCCGAGGACACCACGGCCAGATCGATTCCCGCGATCTGCGCGAGGTGTCCCATCGCGTCGCGGGTCGCGCTCCGCATCGCGGCCTCGCCGCCCTCGTCGGGCGTCACGGCGTAGAGCAGCACGTCGGCGTCGCCGGCACCGATCCCGCTCACGAGCCGTACCCCGGGCGTGCCGGACAGCTTGGCGTCCACGATCGACGCGATGGCCTCCGCGCGCTCCGCACTCGACGCGCCGCCACTGTGCTGGTGGGACCTGTCCCGGGTCAGGAAGGCGATCCCGTAACGATCGGTCGCCTCCAGGCCCGTCGCGTGGAAGGTCTCAACCGTCTCCTGGTGGTTGCCGTGCGGCCGGATCAGGAGCTCCATCAGCTCGCGGATCCTGCCGCCGGCGATCTCGCGCTTGCGTCGGGCGGTCAGCGTGACCAGCGAGAGGGCCGTGGCGGCGTGGCCGATGACGCGCGAGTCGACCTCGTCGAAGGGGCGCCCGGCCTCGCGGATCTCGAGGTAGCCGAGGGGCTCGTCGGTGGCCATGAGCCGGGCGACCATGCGGCGATGGGGCAGCTCGGGCCTCGCCCGCGTCAGGGCGACCCCCGTCTCGAGCCGGGCGAGCAGGTCCTTGGTCCAGAGCGTGCTCCGCTGACCGCGCGTCGGCGCGGGACAGGTCGCGTCGGTGCCGTCCGGCGCGGCTGACCAGTGGGTCACCCGGAAGGCGTCGTCGTAGAGGACGACGGGCTTCCTGAGGTGCATGGCCAGCAGCGTCACGATGTCGGCCGGCCGCGAGCCGTTGCAGACGGCCTGCGCGATCGCAGCATGCAGGTCGCCGGACCTGCGCTGGAGGTCCTTCTGGTGGGTGACCTCGAGGGCTCGGTCGGTGAGCAGGTCACCGAGCGACGTCTTGGCGATGGCCAGTGATGCGAGGTTGGCGAACACCTGCGCGATCTGGACGTCCTGGTCGGTGAAGACGTGCTCAGCAGCACCGTGGTCGACGAACAGGAGGCCGACGATCGTGTCGTCGGCGAGCAACGGGATGCCCAGGACGTTGTTCGCGCCCGGTACGTGGACGCTCGCCGACCGCGGGTGTGGCGGGTCGGACGGGTCCTGGGCCACGGCGGGAGAGGAGGAGCTGATGAGCTCCGCGGTGAAGGCTGCGCCGGTAGGCCCGTCGAGAAGCCTCGTGATCTCGTTCCCGGCGCCGATGGTGACGACGTCGTGCCACGTCCGCGCGCCACGCTGACCGTGCTCGTCGAGGACGCGGATGCAGAGGCGTGCGGCACCGAGCAGATCGCACAGCCACCGTCCCGCCGCGGTCAGCACCTGGTCGACCGGAGTCGTGTCCGCCGACAGCATCGCCACGTGCCGGACGGCGTCGGCGAGCCGGGACGTTCGGTCGTCCGTCCGGGCGCCCGACACGGGCTCGAAGGTGTTGACGGTCGTCACGTGTGATCATCCTTCCCGGCTATTCCACTCTGCGGAACGCATATGCTTCTGTGTGGAACGCTAGGTCTAGGATGTGTGACGTGGACCTCCCTGTCAAGGAGCTCGTCGTGTGGGGAGGCGCCGGGCTCAGGACGCCGGCGACCTGTCGCGTGACGCCAGGGACTCGCTGGCCGCGGCGGCGGCCACCCTGACGTGCTCCCCCCACTCGCTGCGACGCCCGGGCTGGTAGCGGGAGTCCGGGATCGAGATCGTGATGGCGCCGCACGGTGTGCCCGATCCGTCCAGGATCGCCGAGGCGACGGCACACACGTGATCGCGGTTCTCGCCGATGTTGGTGGAGAAACCGATGTCGCGGATCTCGTGCACCTGCTCCCACAGGGTGTCCGGATCGGTGATGGTGCGGTCGGTGCGCCGCTCGAGGGATCCGGCGAGGAAGCGTTCGACCTCGGCGTCGTCGAGGCTGGCGAGGACGGCCTTGCCGGCCGCGCAGGCATGGATCGGACCCATCACGCCGATCTCGTTGTAGACCCGGATCGCGAACGTCGAGTCCACCCGGTCGACGAGCTCGAGGTCCGCGGTCCCGTTGAAGACGGCCAGGTGGATCGTCTCGCCGGTCGTGCGGCCGAGCCGCTCGATGTGTGGTCGTGCGGCGGCCTTCAGGGCGGTCGTGAGCGAGTTGGCGTGGATCACCCCGCCGATGCGTGGCGACAGCACCCATCGGGTGACCGTGCCGTCGGCCTTGTCGACCCACCCGGCCTCGGCCAGCGCGTAGAGGATGCGTTGCACGGTGGACTTCGGCAGGTCGACGCGCTGCGAGAGCTCGCCGACCTGGGTGGGACCGCTGGCGTCCGCGAGCTGCTCGATGACCTTGAGGCCTCGCAGCAGGGACTGCATGGTGCTCTCGGCGGTGCGGGGTGGGGTCACGCGATCTCCTCAGGATGGAACGTCGTGCCATTGTGTGGAACTCTACGCACCCGCGTCAACGGTGCCGGTGTGCAGATCTCGCACAGTTGGCCGCCCGCCCGCCGATCAGATAATGGCGAGCACGACATGGCCGGGTCGCCGGACCGTGTCCCGTTTCCTGCACAACGGTCGGAGGAACCATGACCACCATGACGACATCGGCTGCGGTCGAGGCAGCTGACACCTTCCTGGCACAGAATCCCATCCCGCTGCTCATCGACGGCGCCTGGACCGGGTCGGCGGACGGCCAGACCCTCGACGTCCTGCGCCCCTCGGACGGGAAGGTCCTCGCGACGGTCTCGGCCGCGGGTGCGACCGACGTCGACCGCGCGGTCACAGCGGCGCGCGAGGCCTTCCCGGCCTGGTCGGGCCTGCCCGCGTCGCATCGTGCGGTGCTGCTGCATCGTCTGGCCGACGCGATGGAGCGTGACCAGGACGTCCTGGCCTCGCTCGAGTCGCGGAACATCGGCAAGTCCCTGCAGGAGGCGCTCGACTTCGACATCCTCTTCGCCGCCCAGGGCTACCGGTACTTCGCCGACATCGCGGTCAACAGCAGTCCCAGCCGCCCGTTGGCGCTGGCGCAGATGGAGGCCCAACAGGTCTACCGCCCCCGCGGCGTGTGCGGCTTCGTCATCCCGTGGAACGCGCCGTCGATCCTCACCGCGTGGGGCATCGCTCCCGCGCTCGCAGGCGGCAACACCATCGTGCTCAAGCCGGCCGAGCTGGCGCCGCTCGCGATCCTGTACACCGCGAAGCTCGCCATGGACGTCGGCTTCCCGCCCGGCGTGATCAACGTGGTCACGGGGTACGGGTCGACGGCCGGCGCGGCGCTGGCGCAGGACCCACGGCTGGACTACATCAGCTTCACGGGATCGCCCGAGACGGGTCGGCTCGTCGCGGAGGCGGCCGCTCGCAACCTCACGCCGAGCAAGATGGAGCTCGGCGGCAAGGGCGCGGCGGTGGTGTTCCCGGACGTCGACGTGCGGGACACGGCGGAGAAGCTCTCGATGGCCATCGTGCGCAACGCCGGCCAGACCTGCTGCACGGCGACCCGGTGGTTCGTCCACCAGTCCATCCTCGACGAGCTGGTCAGCGAGGCCACCGACTTCCTCGGCTCCGTCGTCATCGGACCGGACAGCGACGCCTCCACGCAGCTGGGCGCCGTCATCAGCGATGGTCAGCGCCGGCGGATCCAGGGCTACCTGGACCGCGGGCTCGAGCAGGGCGCCGAGTTCCTGCTGGAAGGCGGGACGACCGCCCTCCCCGGGTACGAGCAGGGGTTCTACGTCAGTCCGGCGCTGCTGAGCGGTGACGCCGACAACGTCTGCGCCCGCGAGGAGATATTCGGGCCGGTCGCGTTCGTCATGCCGTTCAGCGACGAGGCGTCGGTCATCCGGTCCGTCAACGACACGAGCTACGGGCTGGCCAACAGCGTGTGGACCGCCGACCTGAACCGCGCGTACAGCGTCGCGGAGCGGATGGTCTCGGGCAACAGCTGGATCAACGCCCACAACGTCTTCGCCTACGGGCTGCCGTACGGCGGGGTGAACTCCAGCGGATGGGGCGGCGGCGTGAACAGTCAGCAGACGTACTTCGACTACCTGCGTGCCGTCTCGGTCGTCCGTCCGCTCGTCTGACGTCCGACGACGTCACCCCCCACCACGCCCCGTGGGCGGATCCGCCCACGTCCCCGAGAACAGAGGAACTCCGTGCCAGACCACGACCTGTCCCGCCCCGACATCAAGCCGCGTTCCCGCGCGGTGACCGACGGGCTCGAGGCGACAGCCTCCCGCGGCATGCTCCGCGCCGTCGGCATGGGCGATGACGACTGGGCCAAGCCCCAGATCGGTGTGGCGTCCAGCTGGAACGAGATCACGCCGTGCAACCTCTCCCTGAAGCGCCTGGCGCAGGCGGTCAAGGAAGGAGTGCACTCGGGCGGGGGCTATCCCCTGGAGTTCGGGACGATCTCGGTGTCGGACGGCATCTCGATGGGGCACGAGGGGATGCACTTCTCGCTCGTCAGCCGTGAGGTCATCGCCGACTCGGTGGAGACCGTGATGATGGCCGAGAGGCTGGACGGCTCGGTGGTCCTGGCCGGCTGTGACAAGTCGTTGCCCGGCATGCTGATGGCTGCTGCGCGGCTGGATCTCGCGAGCGTCTTCCTGTACGCCGGCTCGACGTTGCCCGGACAGCTCGACGGCCGGGACGTGACGGTGATCGATGCCTTCGAGGCGGTGGGAGCGTGCCTCGCCGGACGGATCACGCGTGAGGAGGTCGACCGCGTCGAGCGGGCGATCTGCCCGGGCGAGGGCGCCTGCGGCGGGATGTACACGGCCAACACGATGGCGGCCGTGGCGGAGGCGCTCGGCATGAGCCTCCCGGGATCGGCGGCACCACCGGCGGTGGACCGTCGGCGCGACGGGTTCGCCCGTCGTTCGGGCGAGGCCGTCGTCGAGATGCTGCGGCAGGGCATCACGGCTCGCACGATCATGACCAAGGAGGCGTTCGAGAACGCGATCGCCGTCGTGATGGCACTCGGTGGTTCCACCAACGCGGTGCTGCACCTGCTCGCGATCGCCCGTGAGGCGCAGGTCGACCTGGTGATCGACGACTTCAACCGGATCGGCGACCGGGTCCCCCACCTGGCCGACCTGAAGCCGTTCGGCCGGTACGTCATGCACGACGTCGACCGGGTGGGCGGCATCCCCGTGGTCATGAAGGCGCTGCTCGACGCGGGGCTCATGCACGGGGACTGCATGACGGTCACCGGCATGACGATGCGTGAGAACCTCGAGAAGCTGGCTCCGGAGCGGCTGGACGGCGAGGTCCTGCGGGCGATGGGCTCCCCGATCCACGCGACGGGCGGCCTGACGATCCTGCGGGGCTCGCTGGCGCCGGAGGGTGCGGTCGTGAAGTCGGCCGGCTTCGACACCTCGACGTTCGAGGGAGTCGCGAGGGTCTTCGACGGGGAGCGCGACGCGATGGACGCCCTGGAACGGGGCGACATCGTCGCCGGGGACGTCGTGGTCATCCGCTACGAGGGGCCCAAGGGCGGGCCGGGGATGCGGGAGATGCTGGCGATCACCGGCGCGATCAAGGGCGCGGGCCTCGGCAAGGACGTCCTGCTCCTCACGGACGGACGCTTCTCGGGCGGCACGACGGGTCTGTGTGTCGGCCACGTCGCGCCGGAGGCGGCGGAGGCGGGCCCGATCGCGCACGTGCGCGACGGTGACCGGATCACCCTCGACGTCGCCGGCAAGACGCTGCAGGTCGACATCGACGCCGACGTGCTGGCGCAGCGGGTCGCCGAGTGGACACCCAAGGCGCCGAGGTACACGACCGGCGTCCTCGGCAAGTACGCCCGACTGGTGAGGTCCGCGTCGCACGGTGCGGTGACGTCGTGAGCGCGGTCGCGGTCAGGTGAGCTTGAAGTAGCGCAGCCGCGAGTAGAGGGTCGACCGGCTGATCCCCAGGTGTTGCGCCGAGCGCACCTTGTTGTCGTGGTGCATCGACAGGGCGCGCACGATGAGGTCGCGCTCCCGGCTCTCCAGCGGTGTGAGACCTGTCTTGAGGCCGGTGGCCCGTCGGTACCGGTCGGGCAGGTCGGTGGCCATGATGACGCCCCGTGGACGCCCGTCGGCGACCGCCGTCAGCAGTGCGGTCAGCTCGGCGATGTTGCCGGGCCAGGTGTGACCCGCGAGGACCGTGACCGCCGACCTGCCGAGCCGCAGCGCGGGCTGCTCGTCGTCCTCGTGCCCCGCCAGCCGGCCGAGGATCTCGGCGGCGATCTCGGGGAGTTCGGCCGCGCGTTCACGCAGAGGAGGGGTCTCGATCCAGTGCGTGCAGAGACTGCGCACGTACGGGTCGACGTCCGCCGCGTCGGCGGAGCGGGTCGCCGTGAGGACCAGGCGGGCGTCGCCGTCGCGCAGGTGTCGTGCCAGGGCCGCACGGGCGGCGGAGCCGGCCAGGTGCACGTCCTCGACGACGACCGATCCCCTTCCCGCCGCGGCCACGACGCGGTCCAGGTCCGCGCTCGGACCGGTCGCCGACATGACGTGGGTCGTGGAGTCGGCGCCGCCCACGATCGCCGCGGCACGGCTGCGCCCCGAGCCCGGCTCGCCCTCGATGAGGACGTGGCCGGTCCTGCGGGCCAGGTCGTGGAGCACCTGCTCGGCGGGAGACCGGTCCCGGCGGAACGATCGAGGGACCGGGGGTCGCGCGCGCTCGCCGTCGTCGATCCTGAGCAGGACGCTGCCGGTCGGGCAGCTCGACGTGGTGACGGTGACGGCCGCGCCGCTCGCGAGGACGACATCGGTCGAGCGGCCGAGCGGCAGGTCCCTGACCAGTGCCCCGAGGACCTTCGCGTCCCCGGGGGTGACGAGATCGGCCGACCGGCGGTTGTGGACCACGAAGTCCGTTCCCAGCAGCGTCACGCCGCAGTCGACCCGTGAGCTGAGGCGGCGGAAGGCGGCGAGTGCCAGCGCGAGCGAGGGGTCGGAGCGTTCGACGAGCCGGGTCGAGATGTCCTCGACGGCGCGGTTGACGAGTCCCTCCATGAGACCCGGCTCGGTCCCGGCCCGCACCATCAGGTCGACGACCCCCTCCAGACGTCCGGTGACCGGGTGGAAGATCGGCGCGCCGAAGCAGGAGAAGTGCTTCAGTGCGTCGAGGTAGTGCTCCTCGGGCAGCACGAGGACAGGGGCACGTGTCTCGTGCGCGGTCGCGATCGCGTTGGTGCCGCTGCGCTCCTCGAGCAGCGAGACGCCGCGACCGGCGCCCAGGCGCTCCACGTCGTCGCGCACCGAGCGATCGCCGAAGTAGTGGTCGACGACGGTGGCGTCGCGGTCGGCCAGCAGGCCGCCCGCGACGATGCCGTCCAGGCTCCGGCCGAGCTGGTCCAGGACGGGTCTCGCGGCGTCGAGCAACCTGCTGGCGGGGTCCCAGTCGACCGGGGTGAGGTCGAGCAGGTCGCCCGGCGACAGACCCGCGAGGCGGGACCGGTGGTGGGACAGCTGGATCTGCTCGAGTCGCCCGGCGTTGCTGCTCACGACGGCGGTCCGGTCAGCAGTCGGCGAAGCTGGCGTGCATCTGGCTGGTCATCGCCGCGAGAGCGTGTGCGTCGGTGCCGACCGCGACGAACGTCGCCCCGGACGCCAGCGCCATGCGCGCGGTGCCGTCGTCGAGCGTCATGATGCCGGCGGCCTTGCCACCCGCGAGGATCACGCCGATCGCCGCGTCGATGGCCTTGAGGACGTCGGGGTGGGCGGCGTCGCCCAGGTGCCCCAGCGAGGCCGACAGGTCGGACGGGCCGATGAGCACGCCGTCGACGCCCTCGACGGCGACGATCTCCTCGAGGTTGTCCAGCGACAGTGCGGTCTCGGCCTGCACGATGATGCACACCTCCGCATTCGCCTGCTGCAGGTAGTCGGCGTCGCGTCCCCATCGCGCGGCGCGGGCACCACCGATGCCGCGGGTCCCTCCCGTGCCGTCCGTGCCGGGGTACCGGGCCGCCTGGACGATGCGCTCGGCCTGCTCGGCCGTGTCGACCATCGGCACGAGGATCGACTGGGCGCCCAGGTCGAGGTACTGCTTGACCAGCATCTCGCCCACCTCGCCACGTCCGGTCGGGACGCGCACGACGGCCGAGACGTCCGGGTACCCGGACACCGCCTGGAGCTGGGCCTGGATCGAGGCCAGGTCGTTGACCCCGTGCTCGGCGTCGACGAGGAGCCAGTCGAAGCCGGACCCCGCACAGATCTCGGTGGTCACCGGGCTCCCGATGGTCACCCACAGACCCAGCCGGGCCTCAGGTGTCGCAAGCGTCTTCTTGAACTGGTTCGTTCGGACCGGCATGAGTCGGTCTTCCTCTCGGTGGGGTCGGCGTGGGGTTAGTAGGACTTGGGCATGCCGAGGGTGTTTTGGCCGATGTAGGCCAGGACGAGGTTGTTGCTGACGGGGGCGACGAGGGGGGTGCGGGCTTCGCGGAATTTGCGTTCGATGCCGTATTCGACGGTGACGCCGTAGCCGCCGTAGGTGTCCATGCAGGCGTTGGCTGCTTTCCAGAGGGCTTGGGTGGACAGGAGCTTGGCGGCGTTGGCTTCGAAGGCGGGGGATTGGCCGTTGGCGTAGAGCTCGGCTGCTTTCCAGCGCATGAGGCTGGCGGCTTCGAGTTCTGCGTAGGCCTGGGCGATGGGGAACTGGACGGCTTGGTTCTGGCCGATGGGTCGTCCGAACACTTCGCGGGTGGTGGCGTATTGGGAGGCTTTCTCGGTGAACCAGAAGCCGTCGCCGAGGAATTCTGAGGTGAGCAGGATTCGTTCGGCGTTCATGCCCGAGAGGATGTAGGAGAAGCCTTTGCCTTCTTCGCCGATGAGGTTTTCCACCGGGACGCGCAGGTCGTCGAAGAACAGCTGGTAGGGGTCGTGGCTGAGCATGGTGGGGATGGGGCGGTGCTCGATGGAGTCGCGGGAGTCGCGTAGGTCGACCAGGAGGCAGCTGAGGCCTTGGGTGGTGCGGGTGTTGGGGTCGTAGGGGGTGGTGCGTACGAGCAGCAGCATGATGTCGGAGTGGGGGAAGCGGGAGGTGAAGATCTTGCCGCCGTTGACGATGTAGTGGTCGCCGTCGCGGACGGCGGTGGTGCGGATGCGGGTGGTGTCGGTGCCGGCGTCGGCTTCGGTGACTCCGAAGGCTTGGAAGCGTAGGTCGCCGGCGGCGATGGCGGGCAGGAAGCGTTGTTTTTGTTCTTCGTTGCCGTGTCGCAGGACGGTGCCCATGGTGTAGAGCTGGGCGTGGGCGGTGACGGCGTTGCCGCCGGAGCGGTTGATGGCTTCGAGCACGACGCAGGCGTCGGTGATGGTGCCTCCGCCTCCGCCGTATTCCTCGGGGATCAGGATCGAGAGCCAGCCGGCGTCGGTGAGGGCCTGGACGAACTTGTCGGGGTAGAGGCGTTCCTTGTCGATCTGTTGCCAGTAGGAGTCCGGGAAGCGGGCACACAGCTCCATCACGGCGGACTGGATCTGCTGCTGGTCATCGGTCAGGTAAGAGCTCATCACGAGGCTTTCAGTGAGGTTCGGGGGCAGGACGAGAAGGCGGGTCAGGACCGCGCGGAGGGCAGCGGCAGGTCGCGGACGTGGTCGAGCTTGCGCAGGGTGTCGAGCGCTGCGAGCAGCGCCTCGCTCGACTCGCCCGTCGCGAACTCGACGCAGTCGACGAACTTCTCGTGCACCTCGTCGTCGGACAGCGGATCGGTGGCGTGCCCACGGGGCTGGTCGCAGCGCGACGTCAGCGTCCGTCCGTCCCGCAGCAGGATCGCCACGCAGGCATAGCCCGTCGTCCACTCCGCGGGGCCCACCGGCGGGACATCGCTCTCCGTCGGCGTGATCTTGCGCAGCAGTGCCTGCACCTGCGGCCGGTTGACGGCGTCGTCCTCGAACGACGGCAGGGTGAGCCCGCCGTCCAGGAGGGAGGCGGCGACGGTGTACTCGATGCTGAACTTGCCCTGCAGTCCCGTGGTGGGGCGGTGGTGGATCAGCGGCTCGAGGCCGGCGGGCTGCATCGTGACCACGATGCTCTCGATGGCGTCGACGTCGACGGGACCGACCGCCAGGACGGCATCGATCGTCCGGTGGGTCGAGTAGCACGCGGGGTACTTCTTGACCGACAGACGGTGTTCGCCGAGGTCGTGCAGCGGCTCGCGGACGGTGTCGGCCCGGCTGAGATCCGAATCGGCGCTGAACAGGTCGAGGAAGCCGTACGGCGCCTCGAGCTGGACGTCGCTCGCGGTGAACCCCTCGCGGGCGAGCTTGGCGGCCTCGATGCCGTGGGAGGCGGCGAGGCCGGCGTGCAGCGGCTTGGTCATGGTGCCGAAGTTCTGTCGGCTGCCGCCCGACATCGTCCCGGCGATCGCCAGGGCGTTCGCCGTCCGCACCGGGTCCAGCTGGTAGAGGTAGGCGGCTGCCGCCGCGGCGCCCATCACCCCGAGCGTGCTGGTGGCGTGCCAGCCGAGGGCGTAGTGGGCCGGACCGTCGAGGGCGCTGCCGAGCAGGTGCTCGACGTGATACCCGACGAGATAGGCCTCCAGGACCTGGAGCCCGGACGCGTCGACCTCGTCGCCGACCGCGAGGGCGGCGGGAACCAGCACTGCGCTGGGGTGGCCCTGGATCTGCTCGGTCATGTCGTCGAAGTCCAGTGCGTGGCACGCGGTGCCGTTGACCAGGGCCGCCTGGGCGGCCTGGCGGGACGGGGTTCCGACGAGCGAGCGCGCGGGTCCGGCGGCGGCGCCGGTGTCGAGGGCGCGCACCAGGGTCGTGACGGTCTCGTCGTCGGCGGCCGCGATGGCCACGGCGATCGTGTCGATGAAGGCGCGCTCGGCCTCGCGGAGGCTCTGCTCGGTGACGTCGGAGTGTGCGAACTCCGAGATCGTGTGGGCCAGGCGCATCGTGAGGCCGGTCTCGGTCGTGGTGCTCATGTCGTTCATCTGCCTTCCTGTCGAGGATGTCGTGGTTGTCATCGCGGTGCGTCCTGTCGCTCCAGGTCGACGGAGCCCTCCGCGGCGAGGGTCTCGATGCTCTCCCGTCCGTAGCCGAGCTCCGTCAGCACCTCGACCGTGTGCTCGCCGAGGCGGGGCGGGACGTGGTGGACGGGGGCCAGCTCGCCGTCGATCTCCACGGGCATGGCGACGGAGCGGAAGTCGGCGATCCGGGGATGCGGGTGGGAGCGGATGAGGCCCAGCGCGCGCACCTGCTCGTCGGCGACGACCTGGTCGAGCGTCTGGATCGGCGATGCCGGCACGTGGACCGCGGTGAGGGCGGCAGCGAGGTCTGCCGTCGCGAAGGCCACGGTCGACCTCTCGATCTCATCGTTGAGGGCGTCGCGATGACGGACGCGCGTCTCGTTGTCGACGAAGCGCGGGTCGGTGCCCAGATCGGGACGGTCGAGGACCTGGCACAGCCGCGCGTAGAGCCGGTCGTTCCCGGCGGCGATGACCAGGAAGCCGTCGGAGGTGGCGAAGGCCTGGTAGGGCGCGATCCCGACGGTGCCGGAGCCGAGGCGTCGGGGCACGGTGCCGTCCGCGAGGTAGCCGGTGATCTGGGCGGGCAGCCACTGCAGTGCGGTGCCGAGCAGCGACGTCTCGACGTGGGAGCCGACGCCGGTGCGCTCGCGGGTGCGGAGGGCGTCGAGGATGCCGATGACGCTCCACAGGGCGGTGCCCTGGTCCAGGATCGACGCCGGGACGCGGACCGGCGGTCCGCCGGCCTCGCCCGTCAGGCTCATGAGGCCCCCGAACGCCTGCAGCAGCGGGTCGTACGCCGGATCGTCGCGCCGGGGGCCGCGGGGACCGAAGCCACTGATGTCGCAGGTGATCAGCCTGGGGTTGGTGGCGGACAGCTCTGCGTGCGTGAAGCCCAGCCGGGTCGTCGCGCCGGGGCGGAGGTTCTGGATGAACACGTCGGCGGTGTCCAGGAGCTCACGGACGATCTTCTGCCCCTGGGGACTCTTGAGATCGACGCCCAGGCTCCGCTTGTTGCGGTTCATGGCCAGGAACGAGGCGCTCTCGCCCTGCCAGAACGGCGGGCCCCAGGCGCGGGTGTCGTCACCGGTGCCGAGCCGCTCGACCTTGATGACGTCGGCGCCGAGGTCGCCGAGGATCTGCGTGGCGAACGGACCGGCGATGCTCCCGGTCAGGTCGACGATGCGCACGCCGGCCAAGGACGTCATGCGGTCGCCACCTCAGATGGTGCTGCGAAGGAGTGCGCCTCGGGACGTGGCTCGGCGGAGTTCACGGTCATACCTCTCGTCGATCGTGGATGTTCCTTCCACGTTACGACGATGTGGCCCTCGGCCGATCGGGCGATTTGGAGATCTCGACAACGGGGCGATCCGGTGTGCCGACCGTCCCGGTGCCACGCGGTGGACGGGCGTCAGGTGCCGTGGGTCATGGGGGCGAGGATCCCCTCCGACACGTCAGTGCGGCAGGTTGCGACCGATCGCGCGGGCCGTGTCCCGCACCCACTCGCCCCACTCGCTCACGAGGGACGGCTCGAAGCGAATGTCCGGCATCGAGATGACGACGCAGGCGACGGGACGCCCGGCGCGGTTGACGACCGCGGCCCCGATCGCGCAGACGTGCTCGCGGTTCTCCGAGATGTTGACCGCGTAGCCGTTTCGACGGGCTTCGAGCACCTGGTGCAGGAGCTGCTGCGGATCGGTGATCGTGTTCGGCATGACCTTCTCGAGCGGCCGGTCCAGGAAGCGTTGCAGCTCGTCGTCCGGCAGGGCGGCCATGAACGCCTTGCCGCCGGCACTCGTGTGGAAGCCGGTCGTGGCCCCCAGGTCGTTGAACGAACGGATCGGGTGGGTGGAGTCGACCCGATCGATCAGCACCAGCTGCACGTCCCGGTCGGGCACGACGAAGTGGATCGTCTCCTGTGTCTGGGCGCCGAGCGCGGTGAGGTGGGGCAGCGCCGCCCCTCGCAACCCGTTGGCCAGGGAGTCGCCGCTCGAGAGCGCGGCGAGACGCGGGCTCAGCTGCCAGCGGGTCGTGGGCTCGCTCGACGTCTGGGCCCACCCCTCCTGGGCGAGGGTCTTGAGCAACCGCTGGACGGTCGACTTCGGCATGTCCAGCTGGCGCGACAGGTCACCGACGCCGATGGGACGGGCCTGTCCGGCCATGGCCTCGAGCACCCGCAGACCGCGGATCAGGGTCTGGGTGCCGGGTGGGGTCGGTGAGGCGGCGGCGGAGCGCTCTGCCGCTTCCGCGTCGTGGTCCGGATCGAGAGTCGTCATGGATGCCCTAGGTCGCAGGTCGTTGTCACGGTCGGGGGGCGTCATCATCAGCGGTCGTGCACGGTGGGCCGATCGTATCACTGGGTGGCACGGTCATGCGTCGGACGGAGCTACGTGCCAGAAATCTGGTCGACATTTGCGCTTGACAGACCCCAATGTGATCGGGAACACTCACTCGTGCCGACGAATAGCATGACCGTGCCATTGAATGAAATGAGTTGAGATGTCCGACCCGAGCACCTGGCCGCGGATTTACCGAGGGAACTTCTTCGAGGACCACACGATCGGACGGGTGTTCGAGCACCCGTGGGGACGCACCGTCCACGCCAGCGACAACATCACGTTCACGACGCAGTCGCTCGCCTTCAACCCGGTCTACTTCGACCGCGAGGCCGCCATGGCCGTCGGTCACCCCGACGAGGTCATCAACCCGATGCTCGTGTTCTCCGTCGTCTTCGGACTGAGCGTCGAGGACCTCAGCGAGGGCGGCGGCCCGTTCCTCGGCGCCACCGATGTCCGTTACCTCCGTGAGGTCCACCCGGGCGAGACGCTGACGGCGTCGAGCACGGTCGTCGAGGCCCGCCCCTCGGGCTCGCGACCGGATCTCGGCATCGTCACGTGGGACACCGTCGGACGTGGATCCGACGGCGAGCCGGTCGTGACGTTCCGCCGCACCAACCTGGTGCGCCGGCGCGAGGAGGGGCAGGAGGTCCTGCGCCCGTTCGAGGGCTACGCCGACGACTTCACCGTCGGCGCGCGCTTCCGCCACGCCCGGACGCGCACCATCACCGACCTGGACCTCAACGGCCTCACGCTGCTCGTGATGAACACGGCCGTCGGTCACTTCAGCGAGCAGGAGATGGTCGACACCCCGTTCGGCGAGCGCATCAACTTCGGCGGGCTCACCCTGGCCCTGACCGTCGGTCTGGCGACGCAGGACGTGTCGGGACAGGCGACGCGCGAGGTCGGCATGGACGACATCGTGTTCCCCCAGCCCGTCATGCGCGGCGACACCATCACCGCCGCGACCGAGGTCCTCGACGTCGCCACGGACGGCGCCTACGCGACCGTGTCGCTGCGCCACTTCGGCATCAACCAGCGAGGCGTGGTGGTCTGCGAGGCCACCCGCCGCATCCAGGTCCGTACCCGACCCGTCGACCGGTCGACCGACCTGGTCGACGCCACGAGCTCATCACCCGCCACCGATCGAAAGTGAATCCCATCGTGACCACGAACCGTCCCACCCGCCCTCGTCGCTCCTGCATGGCCGTGCCGGGCAGCAGCGAGAAGATGCTCAAGAAGGCGCAGGGCCTGCCGGCCGACCAGGTCTTCCTCGACCTGGAGGACGCCGTGGCGCCGTCGGCGAAGCCCGGTGCCCGCGCGACGATCGTCGAGGCGCTCAACCACGGTGACTGGGCCGGCAAGACCAGGGTGGTGCGCGTCAACGACGCCGACACCGAGTGGGCCCACGAGGACGTCCTGCACATCGTCCGCAACGCGGGAGCCAACCTCGACTGCATCATGCTGCCCAAGGTCGAGCGCGTCGCCCACATCCAGTGGCTCGACCTCCTGCTGAGCCAGATCGAGCGCGAGCAGGGCCTCCCGGTCGGAAGGATCGGGATCGAGGCGCAGATCGAGGGCCCCGCCGGCCTGAGCGAGATCGACGCGATCGCGTCGGCCACCCCCCGCACCGAGGCGCTCATCTTCGGCCCCGGTGACTTCATGGCTGCCATGAAGATGCCGGCGCTCACGATCGGCGCACCGGGCGAGTCCGGTTTCGACCCGTTCGACACCGTCCTGATGACGATCGCGATGGCCGCCCGCAAGCACGGCCTGCAGGCGATCGACGGTCCGTTCGCGCTCATCCGGGACGTCGAGGGATACCGTGCGTCGGCCGAGCGGGCCGCCGCATACGGCTACGACGGCAAGTGGGTCCTGCACCCCGGTCAGCTGGAAGCGGCCAACGACGTGTTCGCCCCGGCCCAGGAGATCTACGACAAGGCCGAGTTCATCCTCGAGGCGTACGACTACTACACGTCGGAGGCGGGTGGCAGTCTCGGCGCCGTCATGCTCGGTGACGAGATGATCGACGAGGCGAGCCGCAAGCTCGCCACCGTGACGGCGGAGCGCGGACGGCTCCTGAACATGTCACGCACCACGCGCTTCACACCTGCTGGCTGACGGTCAGCCCGTCCTCACCGAGGAGTCACCCATGACAGTCGATTTCGAGCACTGGATCAACGGACACAGCACGACGACGCCCGGAGACGGGCGGTTCACGACGCACAGCCCCGCCCACGGCGGGGAGATCGCCACCATCGCGATGGGCACGAAGGCGACCGTCGACGAGGCGGTGGCGGCCGCGGTCGCTGCCTCCTCGGCCTGGCGCCGGCAGAAGCCCATCGAGCGTGGTCGTCTGCTGATGCGGCTGGCGGAGGCCATCACGGCCAACTCCGACGAGCTGATCCGGCTGGAGTCGGGCGAGACGGGCAAGCCCGACTGGTTGGCTCCCATGGAGATCGCGGGCGCCGCGGCGTACTTCGAGTTCTACGCGGGACTGGTGAACTCGATCCATGGTGAGACGATCGACCTCGGTCCGGACCACCACTCCTTCACGCGGCGTGAGCCGTTCGGTGTGGTCGGGGTCATCACCCCGTGGAACGTGCCGATCAACCAGGCCGCGCGTGCGGGTGCGCCGGCGCTGGCGGCGGGCAACGTCGTCGTCCTGAAGCCGTCGGAGTTCACCTCCGCGACGACGTTGGTGCTGGCGCGACTGGCGACCGAGGTCGGATTCCCCGACGGGGTCCTGAACGTCGTGACGGGTGACGGCGTGGGTGTCGGTGCTCCGCTCGTCGAGCACCCCGACGTCCGCAAGGTCGCGTTCACCGGGTCGCCCCGGGCCGGCCGTGAGGTGGGACGCATCGCGGCGGACCGCGTCATCCCTCTGACGCTGGAGCTGGGAGGCAAGTCCGCCAACATCGTCTTCGCGGACGCAGACCTCGATCGGGCGGTGACCGGATCGCTCAACGCCTTCGTGCTCAACACGGGGCAGATCTGCTCGGCCGGCTCGCGGCTCCTGGTCCACCGGGACGTCCACGACCAGTTCGTCGACCGGCTCGTCGAGGCCAGCCAGGCGCTGACGCTCGGGGAGAACCTCGGGCCGGTCACGACCAAGGCCCAGTACGACAAGGTGCTCGAGTACTTCGACATCGCCCGCGGCGACGGTGCCACGCCCGCCGTCGGCGGCGCGGAGCTGGACAACGCGAGCGGCGGCTACTTCGTCCCGCCCACGATCTACACCGGCGTCGACAACTCGATGCGCATCGCGCGCGAGGAGGTGTTCGGCCCCGTCCTCGCGGTCATCCCGTTCGACACCGAGGACGAGGCGGTCTCGATCGCCAACGACAGCGACTTCGGCCTGGTCTCGGGCGTGTGGACGCAGGACATCTCGCGGGCGCTGCGCGTCGCCGACCTCCTCGAGACGGGCCAGGTGTTCATCAACACCTGGTTGGCCGGCGGGGTCGAGGTGCCGTTCGGAGGCTTCAAGCAGAGCGGGTACGGCCGGGAGAAGGGTGTCGAGGCGCTTCACCACTACACCCAGGTCAAGAGCGTCACGGTGGCGCTGTGATCTGCATCGAGGTCGGGAACCACTCGCGGGACGGCCCGTCCCCCCGCTGATCCCGACCCCATCGAGCGACGTAAGACCCTCGTGCAGCGACCGCTGCAGGAGGAGAAGCACTCACCATCAGGAATAAGAGGAACGACCATGACACTCACACCACTGGACCTGGGAATCTTGGAGCGTGAGCTCGGCAGCGACCCCGAGTTCAACCTCCACCGGGCGCACTTCGACGCCAAGATCCGGGTCGTCATCGGCGACACCCAGTCCTTCCAGCTGATCATCCGGGACGGCATCGACATCGTCGTCGACCCGGTGGTCACGCCGTTCGACGGATTCGACATCCAGCTGCTGGGCTCCGAGGACCACTGGAGCAAGCTGCTCGCGCCGATCCCGCCGGCCTTCTACCAGGACTTCTACCCCGCCATGGTGCACCACGGATTCCGCATCGAGGGCGACATGGAGATGATCTACGCCTTCCTGCCGGCGATCCGGCGCCTCGGCGACATCTTCCGGACGGTCGCAGCGACGACGGAGGCGGCGGCATGAGCGCGCGTCTGGCTGACATCGTGGGCCGTTACGTCTACCTGGAGATCCAGGGCGTCGAGTACCGCGTGTACTTCGAGGAGGCAGGCCAGGGGACCCCGGTCGTCCTGCAGCACACCGCGGGCAACGACGGTCGCCAGTGGCGTCACGTGCTCGAGGACCCGGACTTCACCGACAACTACCGCATGATCGCGGTCGACCTGCCGTTCCACGGCCGGTCCCTCCCGCCCGTCACGCAGGAGTGGTGGAAGGAGGAGTACAAGCTGCGCCAGGGCTTCCTCCTCGACTTCTACGAGGCGTTCGTCACGACCCTCGAGCTGGAGAACGCGGCGTACGCCGGCGTGTCGCTGGGTGGCCACCTGGCGCCCGATCTCGCGCTCCACCGCCCGGGACTGTTCGCCGTCGCGTTCGGATTCGGAGCTGCGCTCGCCACCAAGGGCGTCGACCGGTTCCCGCAGTGGTTCCACCACCCGCGGGTCTCGAACGACTCCAAGCCCGCCATGATGTACACCGGCTGCGCGCCGCAGAGCCCCGAGGCGTTCAAGCGCGAGACGGCCTACATGTACAGCCAGGGAGCACCGCCGGTCCTGAAGGGCGACGTCTCGTACTACTTCGACGAGCACGACCTCACCGAGACCGCCAAGACGATCGACACGTCGAAGACGGCGCTGCACATCATCGGCAGCGAGTACGACTGGCCGTCCCCGCCCGCCGGCGGTGAGGCACTCGCCGCAGAGGTCGAGGGGGCAACCTTCACCTACATGGCCGGGGTCGGGCACTTCTCGATGTCGGAGAACCCCGAGGTGTTCAAGAAGCACTTCCTGCCGCTGCTCGATCAGGCGGTCGGTCGATGACCGAGGGGCCGCTCAAGGGTGTCCGAGTGGTCGATCTCACGCATGCCTTGGCCGGCCCCTACTCCACGATGTTGCTGGCGGACCTCGGCGCGGACGTCCTCAAGGTGGAGGGGCCGGCGGGCGATCTGGGTCGCCACGCCGGTCCCTTCCACCCGGACGACACGCTGCGGGACTTCGGTGGCTACTTCCAGAGCGTCAACCGCGGGAAGCGCAGCATCGTCCTGGACCTGAAGACCGAGGAGGGGGCGGCGGCGTTCCGGGCCATCGTCGCGGACGCCGACATCCTGATCGAGAACTTCTCCGTCGGGGTGCTCGACCGGCTGGGGCTGTCCTACGAGTCCCTGGCCGCCGACAACCCGCGCCTCATCTACGGAGCCGTGCGTGGTTTCGGCGACGCCCGGTCGGGTGAGAGCCCGTACATGGAGTGGCCGGCCTTCGACGTCGTGGTGCAGGCCATGGCGGGCATCATGGGCATCACCGGCACCGAGGACGGGACGCCGATCAAGGTCGGGCCCGGCGTGGGAGACATCTTCCCGGGCACGATGCTCGCGCTCGGCGTGACGGCTGCCCTCTACGAGGCGCGGTCGACCGGCGTGGGCCAGTTCGTGGACGTCGCCATGTACGACGCCATCCTGGCGCTGTGCGAGCGGATCATCTTCCAGCACTCCTACGCCGGCGTGGTCTCGCAGCCGCAGGGCAACCGGCACCCGCTCCTCAGCCCGTTCGACGTCCTGCCCGCCGTCGACGGGTGGGTCGCGATCGCGGCGCCCAGCGACGTGCGGTGGCGTGCGCTGTGCGAGCTCATCGGTCGCGACGACCTCGCTGCCGACGAGAGCCTGGCGACGAACCAGCAGCGTGTCGCCCGCAGGTACGAGGTGTTCGACCTGCTGGCGGAGTGGACCCGTGGCCGTACCAAGGAGCAGATCCTCGAACAGCTCGGTGGGAAGGTTCCGGTCGGAGCGGTCCGGGACGCCGCAGAGATCATCGCGGACCCGCACGTCGCCGCGCGGGAGATGGTCGTCTACCTGGACCAGCCGGGCCTCGACAAGCCGCTGGCGGTGGCCGGTCAGCCCATCAAGTTCTCCAAGGGCTCGACCCGGCCCACCCGACGTGCCCCCACGTTCGACGAGCACGGCGCGGAGATTCGCGACGAGCTCAAGCAGAACCGCTCCGCGTTCGCTCCGCGGGACTGACACAGCCTGCACAGCGTGCCGACGAAAGGACCACCCATGATCGACCTGAAGACCGAGGACCTCATCGTCACCGAGAACATCGGTGGCACGACGGTGATCCGCATCAATCGTCCGAGCAAGTACAACGCCCTCACCCAGGCCATGTACACGAGCTTCTCCCACGCGCTGGTCGAGGCCGACGACGACCCGGACGTGCGGAGCATCGTCATCACCGGGACGGGCAAGGCGTTCACGGCCGGCAACGACCTGGACGACCTGGCCATCGCCGCCGACGGTGACACCCCGGTACAGGAGTTCCTGCGCACGATCGCCTACGTCAAGACGCCACTCGTCGTCGCCGTCAACGGGATCGCGGTGGGGGTGGGTGTCACGATGCTGCTCCACTGCGACCTGGTCTACGTCGATCCCGCCGCGACCTTCCAGGTCCCGTTCGTCGACGTGGGCCTGGTCCCCGAGGCAGCCTCGAGCCTCCTGCTGCCGCAGCTGATCGGCGCTCGACGCGCCACGGAGATGCTCCTCGCCGGGAGGAGGCTGACCGCCGACGAGGCCGTCTCGTGGGGACTGGTGAACGAGATGACACCGGATCCACTCGATCGCGCGATCGCGGTCGCACACGTCATCGGCGCCAAGGCACCGCAGGCGGTGCGCCGCACCAAGGGGCTGATGCGATCGGCGTCCGCGGAGGTGCTGGCCCGCATGCGCGAGGAGGACCAGCTGCAGGTGTCGCAGCTGGAGTCGTCGGAGTTCGCCGAGATCGTCGCGGCGCGGCGTGAGAAGAGAAGTCCCCAGTTCTGACTCGACCCCGAGTCCCGACCACCGACGCGCGGCGCTGGACGCATGTGCGACGTACGAACACGAAAGGCCGAACCCCCATGGACCGACACACAGAGGTGACCGCATGACGTCCACGAGCTACCTGACGCCGGAGCGGCTCGAGCTGCAGCACATGGCGCGCGAGTTCACTCGTCGCGAGGTGCTGCCCGTCGCCAACGAGCTCGACCCCGTCGAGGGGCAGATCCCGGACTCGCTGCGCGACAAGATGGCAGAGCTCGGCTTCTTCGCGATCATGGTGCCGGAGGAGCACGGCGGTCTCGGGCTCGGTGCCTTCGAGTACTGCCTGGTCGCCGAAGAGCTGGCCCGAGGATGGATGAGCGTCGCGAGCCTGATGGCCCGTGGCAACAGCCTCATCGGCGGGTTCACTCCCGAGCGGGAGAAGGAGTTCCTCCCCAAGGTCGCCAGTGGCGAGCTGCTCGGCGCGTTCGCGCTCTCGGAGCCCGAAGCCGGCTCGGACGTCGCCAACATCTCGACGCGAGCGCGTCGTGAGGGCGACGGCTGGGTCGTCAACGGCGCCAAGATGTGGTGCACCTACGCCGACCAGGCCGACTACATCATCTTGTTCGCGCGCACCGACCCGGAGGTCGACCCGAAGCGTCGACACGTCGGGATCAGCACCTTCATCATCGACAAGGAGCGGGGCAGCTTTCCCGACGGCATCAGCGGCACGCCGATGCGCAAGATCGGCTATCGCGGGTGGAAGACGTGGGAGCTGTCGTTCGACAACTTCCACCTCCCCGCCGACGCCATGGTGGGGGAGGAGGGCCGCGGCTTCTACGCCGCGATGGACAAGCTCGACATCGGTCGGGCGTTCACGGCGGCTCGCAGCATCGGTCTGGCCCGCGGCGCTCTCGAGGACGCCATCACCTACTCGAAGCAGCGCAAGCAGTTCGGTCGACCGATCAGCGACTTCCAGGCCCTTCGGTTCAAGATGGCCGACATGGCCGCGCAGGTCGAGGCGAGCAGGCAGCTGCTGTACCACGTCTGCACCAAGATCGACTCGGGAGAACGTTCCGACCTCGAGGCGTCGATGGTGAAGTACCAGGCCGCCGAGATGTCCGAGCGGGTCACCAGCGAGGGCCTGCAGGTCCACGGCGGTGCCGGCTACACCACGGAGTTCGCCGCCGAGAGGTACTGGCGCGATGCCCGACTGACCCGGATCTTCGAGGGGACGTCGGAGATCCAGCTCCAGCTGATCTCCGACCGGCTGCTGGGCAAGGTGGAGTGAGCCCGATCGAGGACGTGGCCACCGCCCCGGACGGTCGACCGTCCGGGGCGCGTGTCGCCCGGCAGTCACCCGGGGCTGTGTACCGTTGCATGCGGAGCTCGGCCACGAGCAGGGAGTGGATGTAGATGAGCCCAGTGAGCCCGGAGAAGCAGGAAGAGCTCGTCCTGGTCGAGGATCATGGCGACTGGGCGGTGCTGACGATCAATCGTCCTGACAAGCGCAACGCCATGAACCGCGCGGCACAGCAGCGGTTCCGGGAGGCGCTGGTGGAGGTCAGGCAGAAGCGAGTGGTCGTCCTCACCGGCAACGGCCCCGCATTCTGTTCCGGGATCGACCTCCGGGAGGCAGCGGACCCCGAGCTCGACGGGTCCAGGTCCAGCAGCGAGCTGCCGAGCTGGGACCAGTGCAACGAGGACATCCGTCGCCATCCCGCGGTCTTCATCGCGGCGGTCAACGGCTTCGCCCTGGGTGGCGGCTCGACCCTCATCCACAACTGCGAGCTCGCCATCGCCGCGGAGTCGGCCACCATCGGCACGCCCGAGGTCGGCTTCGGCGAGTGGCCGGTGCTCTCCGGTCCGTCGCTGATCGACCGTGTGCTGCCCAAGCACGCCGCGCAGCTCATCTTCCTGGCCGAGCGGGTCGACGCGGCGACGGCGCACCGCATGGGCATCGTGAACGAGGTCGTGCCCGATGCCGACCTGCTCCGGCGAGCGCACGAGATGGCCGAACGCATCGCGGGATTCGACGCGGTCACCCTCGACTGGAGCAAGAAGGCGTTCCGGCAGATGATCAGCATGTCGTGGGAGGAGTCGATGACTCTGACGCACCACATCGCGTCGGTGGCATCGGCGAACGCCGCGAGGTCCTGACGGCGATGTCCGACTCGTCGACGCTCGACATCTCGCACCTGCGCACCTTCGTCGCGATCGACGAGTGTGGCGGATTCGGACGTGCCGCCGCGTCGTTGCAGATGTCGCAGCCGACGGTCAGCAAGCACGTGCGGGCACTCGAGCGACGTCTCGGGCAGCGTCTGGTCGAGCGTGCGGGTCGGGGCACGGCGTTCACCGTGGCGGGTGAGCGCCTGCTGGTCGAGTCGCGCAAGATCCTCAGGGTGCACGACGGAGCCGTCGGTCGCCTCGAGGCGCCACAGTCGCCCGCGATCGTCGTCGGGTCGACGGAGACCGCGGCAGACTCGATCCTGCCCGCGCTGATGGCATCGATCGACGCTGCCTTCCCGGCGCACCGGGTGCAGTTTCGCGTCGATCCCACACCGCAGATGGACGACGCGGTGGACCGGGGCGCGGTGGACATCGCCGTGGTGCTCGGTCTCGGCGACTACCTTCCGGGTGAGGAGGTCGGTCAGCTGCCGCTGGACTGGTATGCGTCACCCGCTTGGGAGGCACCCGCTGAGGGCGACGTCCTGTCGCTGGTGACCTACGTCGAGCCCTGCCCCATGAGGCAGCATGCTGTTCGCCTCCTGGCCGAGGCGGGCCACGGGGTCGCCGTGGCCGTCGAGTCGACCAGCGTGGAGGGGGTCATCGCCGCGGCGCGTGCGGGCCTGGGTGTCGCCGTGCTCCCCACGGCCGGACCCGCGCCGGACGGGCTCCAGATCCGCCGAGACCTGCCGGAGCTGGGCCGGATCAGCGTGCGTCTGCTGGCTCGCGAGGGCCTCGACCGCGACATCGTCGACGTGGCACGGTCGTGCCTGTCGGACTTCTACAAGGACGGGCGCCGCCTCCACCTCGTGGCAGGTTGACCCGAGTCATGCCACGTCCCGATCGATGGTCATCGGCAAACATCGTTGGACCTGGCCGGGCGTCGTCGAGATGATGGACACCATGGGCAGCACCGGACCAGCCGCGCAGCACAGCACGGCGCCCGATCCTGGCCGGTGTCGTCGCCGCTGATCGGCGACACACCGCCCGCTGCACCGGACCCGACCGGGACGCGCATCGAATCGCGCGCCCAGCCGTGGCATGCCCGTGTGCCCAGCTCCGGCACGCCCACGTCAGGAACACGCAGAACCGAACGAGAGAGCCCCATGACCAACACCACCACCGCGGACGAGCTGACTGCCGTCCGCAGCGCGTCCGGCGAGCGTGATCGCTCGTGACGTCACCTGATCCGCGGGTCGTCCTCCCCGTCGTCGACGTCTCCGACGAGCGTCTGGCCCGGTTGACCAAGGAGCTCGCGGCGCACGCCGAGGACGTCGACCGGTCGGGACGCTTCCCGTGGGAGGGACTGCTGGCCGCGCACGACGCCGGCATCATGACGGCGTCCGTGCCGAAGGAGCTCGGCGGGCACGGCGGCCTGAGCGCCGTTGACGTCGTGCGGACCTTCCGCGCCCTCGGCAAGGGCGACCCGTCGACCGCGTTGCTGGTCGCCATGACCTACTTCGGGCACGGTTGGTTCACGCAGGTCTGGCCGGCGGAGCTGTACGCCCGGGTGCTGCGGGAGTCTGCTGCCGGCCCGACCCCGATCAACGCGATCCGTGCCGAGCCCGAGCTGGGCGCACCGGCCCGGGGCGGCTTGCCCGCGACGACGGTCCGGCGCACCGACGACGGCTGGGTCCTCAACGGCCACAAGGGCTTCGCCACCGGCTCGGAGGGCCTGGCCTACCACCTGGTGTGGGCCGTCAGCGAGGACGACGAGCAGCTCATCGGCCACGCGATCGTGCCGTCGACCGATGCGGACGGCACGCCGACCCCGGGCATCACGATCGATCCGACGTGGGACCACCTCGGCATGCGCGGCACCAGCACCCACGACGTCATCTACACCGACGTCCATCTGTCGACCGACCAGTTCGTGGGCACTCCCGCGGGGTCGGGTCCCAACAACCCGCTGCCGTCGGACGGTTCGATGCTGGCCGTCTTCGCCCTCTACGTCGGCGTCGCCGAGGCGGCGAGGGACTTCTTCGGCGAGTTCGCCCGCACGCGCGTGCCCACGGCCCTCGGTCGTCCGATCGCGACGACCGAGCGCATCCAGGGCGTCGCCGGCGAGATCGAGGCCCACCTGACGACGGCGCAGGAGGTGCTGCACAGCATCGCGGTGCGGGTGGACGCGGGTGACGAGACGGCGTTCACCAGCTTCGGGCTGGCCAAGGTCATCGCGTCGCGATCGGCCATCGCCGCCGTGCAGACGGCCGTCGCCGCGCTCGGCAACCCCGCCCTGACCCGCCACCACCCGCTCGAGCGCCACCTGCGCGACGTCCTGTGCTCGCGCATCCACCCGCCGCAGGACGACACCGCCCTCGTCGGTGCCGGACGCGCCGCGCTCGCCCCCTGACACCCCATCGCGCTCGCCCCTGACACCCCGTCGTGAGCGCGACCCCACAGAAGGAACCCACCACCATGACCTCACTCCGACGACCTGCAACGACACGCCGCCGACCGGCAGCCCGCCGCGGCGCCCTTGTCGCGCTCGCTGCCGCTGCCCTGCTGGCTCTCAGCGCGTGCGGCGGCGGCTCCGACGCGTCCAGCGGCGCCGACGGTCCCGTCCAGGAAGGTGGGACGCTGCGCCTCGCGTTCAACCAGGACTCCTACGGCAACCTCGACCCGAACCAGAACTTCTGGATCGAGTCGCGCTCGATCGACCGCAACCTGGTCGACTCGTTGACCGACCAGGACCCCAAGACCGGTGAGATCGTCCCGTGGCTGGCCACGAAGTGGACCGTCTCGCCCGATGCGAAGACGTACACGTTCACGCTGCGTGACGACGTCACGTTCAGCGACGGCACGAAGCTCGACGCGAATGCGGTCAAGACCGCGTACGACGGCATCGTGGAGCTGGGACCGCTGGCGAGCCTGGGCGCGACGTACCTGTCGGGCTACCAGGAGACCAAGGTCCTCTCGCCGACCGAGGTCCAGGTCGACTTCGAGACCGCCAATGCGGCGTTCCTGCAGGCCACCTCGACCACGACGCTGGGCATCCTCGCCCCGTCGTCGTACGACGTCGATCCCAAGAAGCGCGCGCTCGGCGAGTTCATCGGCAGCGGCCCGTTCACGTTGGACAGCTACACACCGGCGCAGTCGGCCAAGCTCAGCAAGCGCGACGACTACGCGTGGGGCTCCAAGATCAACGAGAACACCGGCGCCGCGCACATCGACAAGCTCGACGTGACGTTCGCGCCCGAGGAGAGCGTCCTGGTCGGCAGCCTGACCTCGGGCCAGATCGACGTCGCCTGGCCGCGCAACCCGCTGTCGGAGCAGAGCCAGGAGACCGTGAAGGCGTCGGGTGGCTCGATCGACAGCAACGTGCTGCCGGGCCTGACGTTCAACCTGATCCCCAACGTCAACGGCGTCCTCGGCGACGACGCCGTCCGGCAGGCCATCCTCAAGGGCATCGACCGCGAGGAGTGGGCAGCCACGATCTTCGGCGACGACTACCCCGTGACCAGGAGCGTCCTCGACTCCACGACGCCGCAGGCCGGCGACCACTCGGACCTCCTGGCCTACGACCCGAAGGGCGCCGAGCAGCTGCTGGAGGACGCCGGCTGGACGAAGGGCGGCGACGGCTACTACGCGAAGGACGGCAAGCCGCTCGCGATCGAGTTCGTCATGGCGGCCCCGTGGCCGGGCTGGGACCTCGTGCAGGACCAGCTCAAGACGATCGGCATCAAGTTCGACCAGAAGATCGTCACTGCCGCCGAGTACACGCAACTGACCAACAACGGCGAGTTCGACCTCACGGCGTCGTACTTCACCCGCGCCGACGGTGACGTGCTGCGGACGTTCTACGACACGAGCGTCGTGACCCCGGGCACGGGTCCGGGAGCGTACGCCCAGAAGCCCGAGACCGCCAAGGAGCTCATCGCGCTGTTCGGCGACGAGATCAAGGAGATCGATCCGGCCAAGCGCAAGACCATCTTCGACCAGATCGAGAAGAAGTTCATCGACACGGCCTCGCTGATCCCGCTGCAGGACCGGGCGCAGATCGTCGCGAAGACCGACAAGGTCCACGACCTGAACTACACGTCCGAGACGTTCCTGCGTCTCAACGACGTGTGGCTGTCGAAGTAGCCGGCCAGAAGACGACGGACGACGGAGGAGACGAGATGCTGCAGTACACAGCCAGGCGGGTCGTGCAGGCGATCGCCGTGCTCTGGGCCGCGTACACCGTGTCCTTCGCCGTGCTCTACATGCTGCCGAGCGACCCGGTGTCCATCCTGCTGAACCAGGCCGGAGGGACGTCGGGTCGCCCGTCGGCCGACCAGATCGCCCAGATCCAGAGCGAGTACGGCTTCGACGACCCGGTCGTCGTGCAGTACTTCCACCACCTGTTCGACGCGATCCAGCTCGACTTCGGCCAGTCGGTGTCGCGCGGCCAGTCCGTGACGTCCCTGCTCACGGAGAACCTGCCGCCGACGCTCGCGCTGACCGCGACGGCCCTGCTGTTCACGGTCGTGATCGGTGGCGGACTGGCGTTCCTCGCGACGTACGTCGGGTGGCGTCCGCTGCGGTCGTTCCTGCACCGGCTCCCGGCCGTCGGGGTCTCGTTCCCGACGTTCTGGATCGGGCTGCTGCTGATCCAGCTGTTCTCGTTCTCGCTCGGCTGGTTCCCGGCCACCGGCTCCGAGGGGATCTCGACGCTGATCCTGCCGGCGTTGACGATGTCGCTGCCGACGGCCGGCATCCTCGCCCAGGTGCTGATCCGTGGCCTCGACGACACCCTCGAGCAGGCCCACATCGCCACGGCCCGGGCCAAGGGCCTCTCCCGGCTGAGGATCCACCTCAAGCACGCGCTCAAGAACGCGTCCCTGCCGGCACTGACGATCCTGGGCCTGCTGGTCGGGTCGACCGTCACGCAGGCCGTCGTCGCGGAGACGATCTTCTCGCGGCTCGGCATCGGACGGCTCGCGCAGCAGGCCGTGCTGGCCCAGGACATCCCGCTGGTGCAGGGGATCGTCGTGCTGGCCGCGGCCATCTTCGTGGTCGTCAACCTCGTCGTCGACCTGATCTACCCCCTGCTCGACCCCCGCGTCCTCCCGCACACCGAGCGGCGCTCGCGCGTCCGCACGACACCGACCCCGGAGCTGGCATGACACTCGCCGACGCTGAGCTGGGACTGCTCCCGAGCTCGAGCCCCACCCCGTCCGACCGCGACGGCACGACCGGTCGTGCCCGTCAGACGCTGCGCCTGCTCGCGCGGCGTCCGGGCTTCATCCTGGCCGTCGTCTACGTCGTCCTGGTGCTGCTGAGCGCGGTCGCGCCGCGGATCTTCGCATCGGGCGACCCGACGCAGACGGTGCCGAAGGACAAGTTCCTGTCCCCGAGCCTCGACCACCTGTTCGGCACCGACGAGCTCGGCCGTGACCTGTTCACCCGCATGGTGCACGGCAGCTCCCTATCGATAGAGGCCACGCTCATCTCGGTCGGCGTCGCCGTGGTCGCGGGTCTCACGATCGGCGTCCTGTCCGGGTACGCGGGCGGCTGGGCCGACAGCCTGCTGATGCGGTTCGTCGACGTCCTGCTGGCGATCCCGTCGCTGCTGCTCGCGCTGGCGATCGTCACGGCGCTGGGCTTCGGCACGGTCAACGTCGCCATCGCGGTGGGCGTCGGCCTGACGCCCGGGTTCGCCCGCATCACGCGCGCCGAGGTGCTGCGAGTCAAGACGCTGCCCTACGTCGAGGCGGCCCGCTCCAGCGGAGCCGGCCGCGGACGCATCCTCGTCCGTCACGTCCTGCCCAACTCGTGGGGTCCGGTCGTCGTGCTCGCGGTGCTCGACTTCGGCACCGCGATCCTCGCCGTGTCGTCGCTGTCGTTCCTCGGCTTCGGCGCCCCGCCGCCGCAGTCGGAGTGGGGCTCGCTGATCTCGGCCGGCCGCACGTACCTCGTGACCTCCCCGTGGCTGACGCTGCTGCCCGGCCTCGCCGTCGGCGCGGTGGTCTACGCCCTCAACCACATCGGCAAGACGTTCGAGGAGATCCAGAGATGGCACTGACCTTCGCAGCACAAGACGCTCGCTCTTCCACACACGTGGGGCCGGTCCTCGAGATTGCAGGCTTGGCTGTCGGCTTCGGCCAGAAGGGACGCGAGCGCGTCGTCGTCGAGGACCTGACGCTCGCCGTCCGGCCCGGCCAGGTCGTGGCCCTCGTCGGCGAGTCCGGCTCGGGCAAGTCGACGACGGCCCACGCCGCGCTGGGGCTGCTGCCCGCCGGCGGACGCATCGTCGGCGGCCGCATCCTGCTCGGCGGCCATGACGTCACCTCGATCGACGACAAGGAGTTCCGGCAGTACCGCGGTCCGCTCGTCGGCCTCGTGCCGCAGGACCCGATGGTCGCCCTCAACCCGACCCTGCGGATCGGTGAGCAGGTCGCCGAGGCCGTGCGCCGTCGGGGCGTCCCCAAGCGCTCGGTGCCGGCAGAGGTCGCACAGGTGCTCGAGCGCGCCGGCGTCGACAACCCCGAGGTGAAGGCCCGCCAGTACCCCCACGAGCTGTCCGGCGGGCAGCGCCAGCGCGTCCTCATCGCGATCGCCCTGGCCGGGAAGCCGCGGCTGCTGGTCGCCGACGAGCCCACCAGCGCCCTCGACGCGACCGTCCAGCGGCGCATCCTCGACCACCTCGACCGTCTCGTCGCCGACACCGGCACGTCGCTGCTGCTGATCACGCACGACCTCGGCGTGGCGGTCGACCGCGCCGACCACCTCGTGGTGATGTCGCAGGGACGCATCGTCGAGCAGGGGCGCCCGTCCGAGGTCGTCGCCTCGCCCCAGCACCCGTACACGCAGAAGCTGCTCGACGCGGCCCCCGGCCTCGGACGCATCCGCCGCCCGGCCCCCGTGCCGCCCGTCGACGACGTCGTGCTGCGGTTCGAGGGCGTCACGAAGGACTTCGGCTCGCGCCACCCCGTGCGGGTCCTGGAGAACCTCGACCTCGAGGTGCACCGCGGCCGCACCCTGGCACTGGTCGGTGAGTCCGGCTCCGGCAAGACGACGGCCCTGCGCATCGCGATGGGGCTGGAGAAGCCCACGTCCGGGCGGGTGCTGTTCGACGGCGTCGACGTCGCGTCGAGCGACCGCAAGGCGCTGCGTGCCCTGCGCCGCCGGTTCCAGTTCGTCCACCAGAACCCGTTCGCGGCCCTCGATCCCAAGTTCAACGTCCGCGACCTCGTGGCGGAGCCGTTGGAGTCGTTCGGCATCGGCGACCGCGCGTCCCGCACCGCGACGGTCACGAAGCTGCTCGACCAGGTGGCACTGCCCGCGAGCTACCTCGGCCGCCGGTCGTCCGAGCTGTCGGGCGGGCAGCGCCAGCGCGTGGCCATCGCGCGGGCGCTCGCCCTCGAGCCGGAGCTGCTGCTGCTCGACGAGCCCGTGTCGGCGCTCGACGTCTCGGTGCAGGCGCAGATCCTGGACCTGCTCGTCGACCTGCAGACCGAGCTCGGCCTCACGTACGTCCTGGTCTCGCACGACCTCGCCGTCGTCGCGGAGGTGTCGCACCAGCTGGCCGTGCTCGACGGCGGTCGCATCGTCGAGACGGGGCCGACCGAGCGCATCTTCGCCGAGCCGCAGCACGCACTGACCCGTGCGCTGCTCGAGGCCGTCCCGGGCCTCACCGCGTCGCAGGATGAGTCGGCATGACGAGGTACGTGGTCATCGGTGCCGGTGCGCTGGGCGGCATCCTCGCCGCCGAGCTGCACGACAACGGAGTCGACGCCGTGCTGGTCGCGCGCGGAGCGCACGGCGAGGCGATCCGGTCGGGCGGCCTGCGGATCCGCCGCCCGCACACGACGGACGTCGTCCGGGTGCCGGTCGTGTCCGGCCCGGACGACATCGCGCTCCAGCCCGACGACGTCCTGGTGCTGGCGGTCAAGGCGCAGGACGTCGAGAACGTGCTGCAGACCTGGTCGTGGCTGCCGGTGACCGGCGGGGGAGTCGCGGCGGACCTGCCCGTCCTCACGCTGCAGAACGGCCTCGCCACCGAGGACGCGGTGCTGCGCCGGTTCCGCGAGGTCTACGCCGCGACGGCGTGGATCGCCGTGAGCCACCTGACGCCGGGCGAGGTCGTCAGCCCGAGCTGGCCGACCGTCGGCATCGTCTGGCTGGGCCCCCACCGCAGCGGCACCCCCGAGCGGGCCGAGCGCATCGCCGCCGATCTGCGGACGGCCCGGTTCGTCGCGACCGCCGTTGACGAGGTCGCCCGCTGGAAGGCGCACAAGCTTCGCGGCAACGTGAGCAACGGCCTCGACCTGTTCACGGGCAGCGAGGCCGATCTGGCCGAGGCCGGCACGCAGCTGCTCGCAGAGCTCGACGCGGTGTATGCCGCCGCCGGCATCGTGCCGATCGATCCCGCCGCGGCCGTCTCCGACGTTCCCGGCCTCCAGATCGACGCCGTCCCCGGCCACGAGCACCGCCGGTCGACCTGGCAGAGCTTCGCCCGCGGCGCGGGGTCGGAGGTCGACTACCTGAACGGCGAGGTCGTCCTGCTCGGCCGCCTCCACGGCGTCCCGACACCTGTCAACGAAGCACTGCAGCACGTCCTCGGACTCCGCTCGGCGAGCGGGTCCTCCACGGACCCGATCGACGTGTCGGAGCTGCTCACCGGCTCGCTCGCCCCCACCCACTGACACCCACCCGCTCTCCCCGGAAGGACCACCACCATGACCGACACCACCGCCACCACCTGTGACGTGCCCGTCGCACCCGCCACGACCCACGCCGCCGTGCTCGTCAGCCCGACGATCGCCGCCCTCGCCGTGCAGGGCGGAGCCCGCTTCATCGACGTCCGCAGCGACGGCTTCCGGGCCCGCACGGGCGGCCTGCCCGAGGCCGAGATCATCGCGAAGGACGCGATCGACGAGGCCTTCGCCGACACGTCCGACACCCGCCCGGTCGTCGTGATCTGCGGCTCGATCAACGGCTCGGGTCCGGTGGCCGAGCAGCTCGTCGCCAAGGGCTTCGCGAACGTCGTGCACGTTGACGGCGGCTTCGCCGCGTGGAAGGAGGCCGGTCTGCCGACCACGCCGGCCACGGATCCTGACGCATGACGATCACCGCCCCGGCGGTGCTCGAGGACCTCACGCGTGACCTGTCCGACTGGTCCGTGACCCCGGCCGATCTGGGCATCGTCGCCTCGGATCGCTCGGGGTCGCCCGATGCCGGGCTGCCGGCGATCGTCGTGCGCGCGCACGACGTCGCGCAGGTGCAGGCCACGGCCAGGTTCGCCTCCGCCCATGGCGTCGCCCTGGTGACCCGGGGCGCCGGCAGCGGTCTGGCGGGCGGAGCGGTCGCGGGCACCGGGACCATCGTGCTCGACCTGTCAGCGCTCGACCGCATCGTCGAGATCCGGCCGGTCGACCAGGTCGCGGTCGTCGAGGCGGGCGTCATCACGGCCGATCTCGATGCGGCCGCCGCCGCTCACGGCCTGTTCTACGCACCCGATCCCGGCAGCGTCGGCATCTCGACGATCGGCGGCAACATCGCGACGAACGCCGGCGGGCTGCGCGGCGCCAAGTACGGCGTCACTCGTGACGCAGTGCTCGCGCTCGACGTCGTCCTGGCGGACGGGCGCCTCGTCCACCTGGGCGCCGGGACGTTGAAGCACGTCGCCGGCTTCGACCTGGCCAGCCTGGTCGTCGGCTCGGAGGGCACGCTCGGCATCGTCGTCGGCGCGACCCTGCGGCTGCTGCCGCGTCCCGCCGTCACCGGGACGGTCGCCGCCTACTTCGGCTCGCTGGAGGACGCAGCGGACGCTGCCGTCGCCGTCCGGTCGTCCGGGGTGCGTCCGTCCGTGCTGGAGATCGTCGACGGACGCACGCTCGGCGCGATCGACGAGCTCTCCGGCACCACGCTGCGTGAGCGCGGCGAGGCGTTCCTGCTCGTCCAGGTCGACGGTCTCGACGTCACCGCCGAGCTCGCCGCGGTCGAGCGGGCCATCGCCGGCGCGACGCACCTGGAGTCGTCCGTCGACGCCGAGACGAGCGAGCGGCTGCTCGCCGCGCGGCGCCTCGCGCTGCCGGCGATCGAGGCCAGGGGACGCGCGCTGATCGAGGACATCGCCGTCCCGCCCTCACGCCTGCCCGAGGCCATTCGCGGCGTCTACGCGATCGCGGAGTCGACCGGCACCACGATCTACGTGTTCGCCCATGCCGGGGACGGCAACCTGCACCCGATCATCCAGGTCGATGCCGGAGCCGGTGACGCCCTGCCCGCCTCGGCCGTCGAGGCCGCCGACCGCATCTTCGCGCTCGCACTCGAGCTGGGCGGCACCGTCACCGGCGAGCACGGCGTGGGCCTGCTGAAGCAGGCCTGGGTCGCCCGGCAGGTCGGGCCCCACGTCGACGGCATCCAGCAGGACATCAAACGACTCCTCGACCCCGCAGGCGTCCTCAATCCGGGAAAGGCCATCTGATGAGCAAAGCCCCTGTGACATTCGACTCCCGTCCGCCATCCGGGATCGGCCGGGACGGCCTGCACGCCCTGCCTACGGTGAATTCATGAGCATCACCGTCGTCGTCGGCAATCCCAAGCCCCGCTCCCGCACCTGGGACGCGGCTCATCGTCTCGCAGAGGGTCTCGGGTCCCCTGCGAGCACGTCGATCGACGTGGTCGACCTCGGACCGGGCCTGCTCGGCTGGGGCGACCCGTCGGTCAAGGAGGCGGTCTCGCAGGTGGCCGCCAGCGACGTCGTGATCGTCGCGTCGCCGACGTTCAAGGCCACGCACACCGGCCTGCTCAAGCTGTTCCTCGACCAGTTCGCCGGGTCGACGGGGCTCGAGGGCGTCGTCGCCGTCCCGCTCCAGCTGGGCGGCAGCGCGTCCCACGAGCTGTCACCGGAGCTGCACCTCAAGCCGGTGCTCGTCGAGCTCGGCGCGATCGTCCCGGCGCCGGCGCTGTACCTGATCGACAGCGTCCCGGCGCCCGATCCGGTCGAGCAGGCCTGGCTGGAGCGATGGGGACCCGTCGTCCTGGCGGCGGCGGGGGTGCGGGCATGACTCACGACAACGACAACGAGCTGGATCCCGCCGTGCTGCAGAAGTCGTTCCGCACCGCGATGGGCAACGTCGCCGCGGCCGTCTCGGTCGTGACGACGTTCCACGACGGCGGGCCGCACGGCACCACGGTCAGCGCGTTCGCGTCGCTGTCGATGGACCCGCCGATGCTGCTGGTCTCGCTCGACAACACCTCGAACCTGCTCGCGAAGCTCGCGATCGGCTCGCGGGTCGGCGTCAACGTGCTCTCCGCGCACCAGGACCAGATCGCCCTGCGGTTCGCCGGCAAGGGGGACGACAAGTTCCTCGACGTCCCTTGGGAGCTCGAGGACGGTGCTCCGGCCCTCGCCGATCGCCACGCCTGGGTCGCCATGACGGTGGAGCAGCTGGTCGTGGGCGGCGACCACACGCTGGTGCTCGGTGCGGTCGAGGGTGCGGACGCGACGCCGTCCTCGCCGCTGACCTACTGGGGCCGGACGTTCGGGACGCACCAGGTCTTCTAACCAAACGAGTTTGACAATCATTCTCAACAAGTGATCGGATGCAGTCATGAGACTGCACCTGACACGCACCCTGACCACCCTGCTCGCCGTCGCCCTGACGACCGCGGCCTGCGCCGGGTCCGACCCCGAACCGACCGCCTCCACCGAGCCCTCCGACCGTGAGTCGACCGCCGTCGCGCAGCCGCGCCTCGTGGTCGCATCCGACGACGGGGTCGAGGTCGTCGCCGGCTCCGACCTCGCCTCGCTCGGCAGGTTCGACCTGGCCGGCCGCCCGAAGCTGCAGGTCTCCGGCGACGACCGGCACGTGTTCGCGCTCCAGTCGGACGCCGGCAAGGTCGGTGTCGTCGACGCCGGCACCTGGTCGGTGACGCACGGTGACCACAGCCACTCGTACGTCACCGAGCCGTCTCTGCTGAGGACGGCGTTCGACGCGGGCACGAGCTACCACGCGGTCAGCGACGACGAGCGCAGCGTCGTGTGGTTCGACGACGACGCCTCGTTCGAGGCCTTCGACTGGAAGGGCCTCGAGGACGACTCGGTCGAGATCCAGCGGGTCCAGACCGGCGCGGCGCACCACGGTGTCGCCGCACCGCTCAGCGACGGGGGCTTCCTCGCGTCGTACGCCGAGGGTGAGGAGGCTGCGGGCGTGCTGGTGCTGGACGCCGAGGGCAGGGAGACGGGCCGCATCGGTGGCTGCGAGGGGCTGCACGGCGAGGCGCACGCAGGCAAGGACGCCTATGCGTTCGGTTGCGCCGACGGCGTCCTCGTCGTCGAGGACGGTGAGGGGACGTCGATCGCCTCGCCGCTGGACGGGGCAGGCACCAGCACCCTCGTCGGTGCCCACGACTCCGACCTGCTGGTCGGCAACCTGCGGAGTGAGACCGACAAGTCGGCCGGGCAGCGGGTCGCCCTCTACGACCTCGAGGCGAAGCAGGCCACGTCCGTCGACCTGGGCGTCGAGTACTCCAATTTCGTGCGGGACGACGGCCAGACGGTCGTCCTGGGCACCGACGGTGCACTGCACGTCATCGACGAGGCCTCAGGAACGGTTGCCGACACCTTCGCGGTGGTGGATCCGTGGGAGCTGACCGAGGAGTACACCGACCCGAAGCCGCAGGTCGCCGTCGGCGGGGGCTTCGCGTGGGTCACCGACCCGCGGGACTCGTCCGTCGCGATCTTCGAGCTCGGCACGGGCAAGGAGCGGACCCGCTCGACCTTGCGGGACGTCCCGACGTCGCTCGTCGTCGTGAACTCGCCGCACCTGCACTGACCGGACGGTCGGACGTTCAGCCCAGGACGCGATCGAGGTACGCATTGCTGAACGTCCGACCCGGGTCGAGCTCGTCGCGCACCTGCACGAAGTCGCCGAACCTCGGGTACGCCCCGGCGAAGTACGCCGCGTCGAGGGTGTGGACCTTGCCCCAGTGCGGACGTCCCTCGTGCGCGGTGAAGATGTCCTGGGCGGCGGCGAAGTAGGCCGAGTAGTCGCTGCGCCAGTACTGGTGCACCGCGACGTAGCAGTTGTCGCGCTCGTGACCCGTCGACATCCAGACGTCGTCGGCCGCGGTGAAGCGCACCTCGATCGGGAACGAGATGTTCTCGTGCCCCGCACCGAACCACGCCGCGAGCTCGGCGAGCACGGACGGCAGCGCCTCGCGCGGCATCGCGAACTCCGACTCCCGGAAGCGGACGGTGCGTGGCGACACGAAGACGTTGAACGAGTCGTCGACGTACTCGCGTGCGCCCAGCATCGAGCCGGCCACGCTGTTGAGGCGTGGGATCCACGACCGTCGCCTGGCGACGACCCGGTTGAGGCCCTCGAAGGCGGTGTTGCTGAGGAACTCGTCGTCCAGCCAGTGCCGGAACCGGCTGACCGGCCTGCGCGCGGTGCCGTCGGGCACGCGGTTGTTGCGCTTGGTCGACGTCTTCTCGGTGTGCGGGAACCAGTAGAACTCGAAGTGGTCGTTGTCGGCGACGAGCGAGTCGAGCTGCTCCAGGACGGCGGGCAGCGGCATCGGTTCCTCGCGGGCGTGCAGCAGGAACGCAGGCACGCACTGCAGCGTCACCTCCGTGACGATGCCGAGGGCGCCGAGGGTCACACGGCCCGCGCCGAACCACGGGTGGTGCTCGTCGATCTCGAGGACGTCGCCCGTGGCGGTGACGACCTGCACGCCGACCACGGCCGCCGAGATGCCGAACAGCCGTCCGCCGGTGCCGTGCGTCCCGGTCGAGACGGCGCCGGCGACGGACTGCGGGTCGACGTCACCCAGGTTGGGCAGCGCCAGGCCGCGGGCGTCGAGCTGGGGGTTGAGGTCGTGCAGCGAGATGCCCGCCTGGACCCGGACCCGTCCGGTCGCCGTGTCGGTGGCGAGGATCGTGCTCATGCGGTCGAGCCGGAGCAGGACGCCGTCGGTCGCCGCAATGGCCGTGAACGAGTGGCTCGCGCCGACGGCCTTGACCTTCAGGCCGGCTGCCACGGCGTCCCGCACGATGGTGACGACCTCGGCGGTGGACCCGGGATGCGCGATGCGCACCGGGTGCGACTCGACCGAGCGGCCCCAGTTCTGCCAGTGCTCAGCCAAAGCTCCTGCCCTCTCCGCGATACGTGGGAACCAGCTCGACGATGCCGTCCCCGTCCACCACCGCGACCTGGTCGAACCGCTCGCACATCTCGCCGGCCTTGGCGTACCGCATCACGACGCGGTCGCCGATCGACAGCGACCGGGCCGCCCTGCCCTTGAGCGGGGTCTGCACCTCCCCGGCGCCCTCGGTGCCGATCGGGCTGAGGCCCTGCGGCCAGACGGCGAGCGGCTGCCTGTTCTTGTTGGTGGGTCCGGACGCGATGTAGCCGCCGGCGAACAGCGTCGCGATGTCCTTCGCGGGCTTGCGGGCCACCGACAGGACGAAGTACGCCGCGGGGTGCGACTCGAACGCGTCGTACCCGTCGAACAGGACCGGCGAGAACAGGCCGGATCCGGCGGTGAGCTCGGTGATGGCCGGGTCCTGTCCTGTGACCTCGAGGCTCCCGGTGCCGCCGGCGTTGACGATCTCGAGGGCCGCGTGCTCGCCGACCGCCCGGACGACCTTCGCCCGGCGGTCGAGCAGCTCGGCGGCTGAACGCCTCTTGACCAGTCGGACGGCGGCCGACGAGTCGGGCAGGCCGGCGATCTGTGCGTCATAGAACATGACGCCCACGAGGTCGAAGCCGCGACGCTGGGAGATCGCGGCCGCGAGCCTCGACGCCTGGCGCGCGGAGTGGACGGGGGAGCGCCGGACCCCGAGGTGGACCGGTCCGAGCTTGAGGGACGCGTCGACGTCGATGCAGACCCGGATGGGGGGATGGTCGGCCCCGAGGAGCGAGTCGATGTGGTCGAGCGACTCGGTGCTGTCGACCATGACCGTGATCGCGGCGAGGCGGCGTTCGTCCGCGACGAGGTCGAGCAGCCCCTGCCGGCTCGTGGTCGGATAGGCCAGCAGGACGTCGTCCAGCCCGTGGTCGACGAGCCAGCTCGACTCCGCGAGGGAGTAGGACATGACCCCCGCGAAGCCGTCGCGCTGCAGGGTCCGGTCGATGATCGACCGCACGCGGACGGACTTGCTGGCGACCCGGATCTTCACTCCACCGGCACGGCGCACGAGGTCGTCCGCATTGCCCCAGAGGGCAGGAGCGTCGACGACGGCGAACGGTGTCTCGAGCGATGCCGTCGCATGCAGCAGTCGGTCGAAGGCCGGCCGGACGGGGGGAGGGGGCATCTCGTCAGTATGTCGCACCGCGGATCAGGTGGCCGTCACGGATACTGGGACGATGCGCAGACTGGTCGGGGCCCTTGCGGCGGTGCTCCTGGTGTCCGCGGGATGCACCGGCGGGTCGGACCCCGAGCCCGAGCCGGTGCCCGTGGTGACGACGAACGCCCCGTCGATCAGGCTCGACTCGCTCGACGTCGACTGGCCCGTCGCGGGCGTCAAGCTCGACGTCGGGAAGCCCCCCGCAGCCCCTGACGGGTTCGACGCCGATCTCATCACCCGCATGGAGAGCATCCTCACCGACTGGGCGCGGGTCACGACGATCGACGACGAGGTCTGGCACAGCCTCGCCCCCGTCGAGCAGGTCATCGGGACGCTTCCGCCCGCCGTCGGCACGGCCCTCGGCGAGCAGACCAAGGACGCGGTGTCGCCGGAGCTCGCGGTCGCCAACGTCTTCGGCGACCAGGTGACGGTCGTCGGGGCGCCGATCATCACGACGGCCTGGAACGTGTCGACCCCGACCGACAAGGCCGGCGCGCAGTACGTCCTGCTCGAGCTGCAGACCCGTGCCGCGTACGAGGTGCGCCTCGGCGGCGATGCGCCCACGCGGGTCATCGGGATGCTCCGTGTGCACGGCCTCAGCGCCTATCCGGAGACCACCGACGACTTCGGCGTCACGGGAGGGTGGCAGGAGTTCGGGGCGAGCGACTGCGCGCTCGCGCTCGACGACGACCTGGTGCCCGACACCGATCTCGACCAGACCGTCCGCGACCTCAAGACGTTCGTCGCGGTCGGCGACGGGAAGACGCTGGAGATGCCGACGCTGAACGCCGAGGAGCAGGTCGACGCGGATTACCTGGAGCGGTGCCGCGACGGCGCGACCTGACCCTCGCTAGGATGGGTGATCGGGTCTCGGCCCGTACGCCTCTGTAGCTCAGTTGGTAGAGCGCCATACTTGTAATATGGATGTCGCGGGTTCGAATCCTGTCGGAGGCTCTTCTGCACGAGTCAGCCGTCGCGTTCCGCGATCTGGATCAGCTTGAGGACGATGCCGAGCACGATCCACACGACGCCGAAGACGGAGGACAGACCCTTCTCGCAGGGACGTCATCACGGATGCGGCATCCCACGTACTGCCGTGATGACGTCCGCCGGGAGAAAGTTCGTCCACGGCTGTCGTATCGGGGCGGGCGCGTTCGATGACAGGGTGAGAGGCAGCCACCGGGCCGCCGCACCTGAGAGGACACGACCATGACGCAGTACATGCTTTCCGTCCAGCACACCGGCCCCTATCCCGAGCTCGACAGCCCCGAGGGCCAGCGGATGCTCGCCGCGACGGGCGCGTTCACCGACCAGCTGGTCGAGGCCGGGCAGTGGGTCTTCGTCGGGGGGCTGGAGTCCGTCGAGACCGCCACGACGGTCGACGGCCGTGGCGACGAGATCATCGTCACCGACGGCGCACACGTCGAGAGCAAGGAGCACCTCGCGGGCTTCTGGGTCGTGGACGTCGCCGACCTCGACGAGGCGCTGAAGCTGGCCGCCGTCGCGACCAAGGCCTGCAACGACCCCATCGTCGTCCGCGCGTTCCAGCAGGTATGACGCAGGAGCCCCGGGGGAGGATCGAGTCGATCTTCCGTGAGGAGCACGGACGCATCGTGGCCGCGCTCGCCCGGCGGTTCGGCGACCTCGACCTCGCCGAGGACGCCGCGGGCGAGGCCCTGCTCGTTGCCGTCGAGAAGTGGCCCGCCGAGGGCGTGCCACCCAATCCGGGCGGGTGGCTCACGACCACGGCGGTCCGCCGTGCGATCGACCGCATCCGCCGCGAGTCCCTGCGCGACACCAAGCACCAGGCGGCGCTGATGATCACCGACGACACACCCCGTGAGCCGACCGGCCCGGTCGAGGACGACCGCCTGCGGCTCATGTTCACCTGCTGCCACCCGGCCCTGCCGCCCGAGGCGCGGGTCGCACTGACGCTGCGCATGCTCGGCGGCTTGACGGTCGAGGAGATCGCCCGCAGCTTCCTGGTCCCCGAGACCACGATGGCCCGCCGGATCACGCGGGCCAAGGCCAAGATCAAGGCTGCGCACATCCCGTTCCGCGTGCCCGACACCAGCGACGTCACCGACCGGCTCGGCGCGGTGCTCGCGGTCATCCATCTCGTCTTCAACGAGGGCTACCTCGCGGGCGCCGGTGACGACCCCGTCCGCGCGGACCTGACCGACGAGGCCATCCGGCTCGGCCGGCTGATGAGATCACTGCTGCCGGACGAGGGCGAGGTGGCGGGCCTGCTCGCGCTGATGCTGCTGATCGACGCGCGCCGCCACACCCGCGTCGCGGGTGGCAAGCTGGTGCCGCTCCACGAGCAGGACCGTGGCTCGTGGGACGCCGGGCTCGTCGCGGAGGGCCATGCCTTGGTGCGCGAGTGCCTGGCGCGGGTCGCGGCCGGCGGGTCGCGGCCGGGGCAGTACCAGGTCATGGCGGCGATCAATGCCGTCCACACCGATGCGGCCGAGGCCCGCGACACCGACTGGAGCCAGATCGCCCAGCTCTACGACCAGCTGTACGCGGTGTCGCCCACGCCGGTCGTCGCCCTGAACCGTGCCGTCGCGATCGCCGAGCTGGACGGGCCGGCGGTCGCGCTGGCGATCGTCGACGGGCTCGACCTCGACAGCTACCACGCCTGGCACGCGACCCGTGCCGACCTCCTGCGCCGTCTGGGGCGCAGCGCCGAGGCCCGCGCGGCGTACGCCGCCGCCATCGAGGCGACCGGCAACCCCGCCGAGAAGGCCTATCTGGGACGCCGTCGCGAGCAGCTGTCGGCGGGTGCCTGAAAAAGTCTCGCCGAGGTGTCTGTCCCGCCGGTGCCCGTTCGAAGAACAGGCAAGAGGCAGCAACGGGCTGCCTGACAGCACAGGAGCTCCTCATGACCATCACCACCTCCGCCACCCGCACGTCGACCACCGCCCGTCCCGTCTGGTGGGCCGCCGCGACCAGCGGCGTCGTCGCAGCCGCGGCAACCGCCACGGTCGCGGCACTCGGCGACCTCGCCGGCATCTCGCTCGATGTCGACGGGGAGCCGATCCCGGTCGCCGGCTTCGTCACGATGACGATCGCTGCCGTCCTGGCCGGCTACGTCCTCGCGATCGCGCTCAACCGCTGGGCCTCGCGTCCGCGCCGCACGTTCACCGTGGCAGCCGTCGCGCTGACCGCGGCGTCGATCGTCCCCGACCTGACGTTCCCGATGGACGTCGGCACCCGGGTGCTCCTCATCGCGGCGCACCTCGTGGCCGCGGTCATCGTGATCCCGGCCGTCGCGGCTCGGCTGCGCGAAGCCCGCTGACGTCCCGGTCAGGGGCGCGACGGGCTCGCGAGTCGGCGGGCCGTCTCGCACTCCTCGACGAACGACGGGCCGACCGGGTCACCGTGGTCGTGGGACGGCAGCCAGGTCCCGTGGTGAGCCCGTCGGCCGCTCGAGATGCGACGCGCTCCGTGCGTGTGACGATGGATCGGAGCGCACCGAGTCGCGACCCCGTCGAAGAAAGAGGCGTTCATGGAGATCCTGTCCGTCCGGGGCGCCCTCCCGGACCACTGCTACCCGCAGGACGACATCACCGACGCCTTCGTGGGGTTCATCACCGACGGACGCCTCGACCGTGACCAGCTGCGCCGGTTCCACCGCAACTCCGGGGTGCGGCAGCGCCACCTCGTGCTGCCGCTGGACGAGTACGCCGGCCTCGACGACTTCGGGCGGTCGAACGACCTGTTCATCGAGCACGCCGTCACCCTCGGGTCGCGGGCGCTGCTGGACGCGCTGAAGGCCGCCGACCTGACACCGTCCGACGTCGACCTCATCGTGACCACGACGGTCACCGGCCTCGCCGTCCCATCGCTCGACGCCCGCATCGCGGCGACGATCGGGCTGCGGCCGGACGTCAAGCGCGTCCCGCTCGTCGGCCTCGGCTGCGTCGCCGGCGCCGCGGGCATCGCGCGGCTGCACGACCACCTGCTCGGGCACCCCGACGACGTGGCGGTGCTGGTGTCGATGGAGCTGTGCTCGCTGACCGTCCAGCGCGAGGACGTCTCGGTCGCCAACCTCGTCGCGAGCGGGCTGTTCGGCGACGGTGCCGCTGCGGTCGTCGCGCGCGGGTCGTCGGCCGACGGGCGGGGCGCGACACCGTCCGGGTCCGCGACGATCGAGGTGCTCGACTCGCGCAGCCGGCTGTACCCCGACTCCGAGCGCACGATGGGCTTCGACGTCGGCGCCACGGGTCTGCGCATCGTGCTGGACGCCGGCGTGCCGGCCGTCGTGGAGCAGTACGTCGGCGGCGACGTCGACTCGTTCCTGGACGCCCACGGGCTCACCCGCGACGACATCGGCTTCTGGGTCTGCCACCCCGGCGGGCCCAAGGTCATCGAGGCGATCCAGCGCACGCTCGGGCTCGACCACGACGACCTCGCGATGACGTGGGAGTCCCTCGCTGCGATCGGCAACCTGTCGTCCGCCTCGGTGCTGCACGTGCTGATGGACACCCTGCGCGACCGACCGCCGGTGCCCGGCTCGTACGGCATCGTCCTGGCGATGGGTCCGGGCTTCTGCTCCGAGCTCGTCCTGGTGCGCGCGCCGGACGCCGCATGACCGGACTGGTCGCGTTCACGGTCGTCGTCGTCCTCGTCGCGGCCGAGCGGGTCATGGAGATGGTCGTCTCGCGTCGCAACGCCGCGTGGAGCTTCGAGCGCGGCGGTGTCGAGAGCGGGCAGCGACACTTCCCGGTCATGGTCGTGCTGCACACCGTCTTCCTCATCGGGATGCTCGTCGAGGCGTGGTGGCGTCGGCCGGACGTCCCCGGCCCGCTCGCCTGGTCGATGCTCGCCGTGGTGATGGTGTGCCAGGCCGGACGCTGGTGGTGCATCCAGGCCCTCGGCCGGCACTGGAACACCCGCGTCATCGTCGTCCCCGGCACACCGCCCGTCCTGCGTGGCCCCTACCGCCTGATGTCGCACCCCAACTACGCGATCGTCGTCGTGGAGGGCATCGCGCTGCCGCTGGTGCACGCCGCGTGGATCTCCGCGGTCGTCTTCACGGTGCTGAACGCGGCACTGCTCACGGTCCGCATCCAGGTCGAGACGGCGGCGCTGCGCAGCCTGCCCCAGGTGGCGTGATGCGTGACCTCGTCGTCGCCGGAGGCGGCCCGGTCGGGCTCGTCACGGCGCTGCTCGCCGCCCGCGAGGGGCTCGACGTCGTCGTCCGCGAGCCGCGGTCGGGCCCGGTCGACAAGGCGTGTGGCGAGGGGCTCATGCCGGGCGCCGTCCTGGGCCTCGAGGACCTCGGGGTCGAGCTGCGCGGACGACCGCTGGCCGGCATCCGGTACGTCGACCGCAAGGGACGCGTCGAGACGCCGTTCCGCCACGGCTTCGGCAAGGGCGTCCGCCGCACGACCCTGCACTCCGCGCTGGGCGACGCGATCGCCGCAGCGGGTGTCGAGGTCGAGGAGGCCCCGGTCAAGGACGTCCAGGACCGCGGCGACCACGTGCTCGTCGACGGCACCGCGAGCAGGTTCCTGATCGCTGCAGACGGCCTGCACTCACCGACGCGGCGGACCGTGGGCCTGGAGGCGTCGAGCCGGATGCCGCGCCGGTACGCCCAGCGCGCACACGCCGAGATCGCGCCGTGGACCGACTTCGTCGAGGTGCACTGGTCACCGTCGGGCGAGGCGTACGTGACGCCGACCGCGGACGACCAGATCGGCATCGCGATCCTCACCCGCCAGCAGGGGCGTGGCTTCCACGACCTGCTGGCCGACTACCCGGAGCTCGTCGAGCGCATCGGCGACGCCCCGATGGGCAAGGTCAGGGGAGCGGGACCGCTGCGCCAGCGGACCAGCGCGCGGGTCAGCGGCAACGTGCTGCTGGTCGGCGACGCGGCCGGGTACATCGACGCCCTCACCGGCGAGGGCATCGCACTGGGCTACGCGCAGGCCACCGCAGCCGTCGAGGCCGTCGTCGCCCGTGACGCCCAGCGCTACGAGCGGGCCTGGCGCCGGCTCACGTGGCGGCACGACCTGATGACCGCCGGCCTGGTGACGGCGACGCGGGCACCGCTCGTGCGGGCGAGCATCGTGCCGGCGGCGCAGCGGCTGCCGTTCGTCTTCGGCTGGGCCGTCGACCAGCTCGCGCGACCCGCCTGATCGCGGAAGTGCGGAGCCGGTCGGTTGACCGCAGACTTGGGCGGTGAGAGCACTGGTGACCGGGTCAACGGGATATGTCGGATCGCGTCTCGTCGGCGAGCTGCATCGCGCCGGCCACGAGGTGGTGGCCGTGGGGCGCAACCTCGACAAGCTGCGCGCGGTCGACTGGCCGGAGGACGTCGAGCGGGTCGAGATGGACGTCCACGACCCTGACTCGTGCCGTGAGGCGCTGGCCCAGGCCGGGACGGTCGACGTCCTGTACTACCTCGTCCACTCGGTCGGCGGTGACGACTTCGCCGAGCGTGACGTCGACTCCGCCACGTCGCTCGCGGCAGCGGCCAGCGATGCGGGAGTCGGCCGGATCGTCTACCTCGGTGGCCTGGTGCCGCGGGGCGAGGAGCTGTCGGAGCACCTGGGCAGCCGGGCGGACGTCGGCGAGGCGCTGACCGCGTCGGGCATCGACACGGTGTGGCTGCGTGCGTCGATCATCCTCGGAGCCGGGTCGACGTCGTACGAGTTCGTGCGCCAGCTGGTCGACAGGCTGCGCGTCGTGCCGCTGCCGAAGTGGATGAAGGGCGACATCCAGCCGATCGCGATCTGCGACGTCCTGAGCTATTTGCTGGGCTCCGCGGACGGGGTGCCGCCGGGCGCCTACGACATCGCCGGTCCTGACACGGTGGGCTACGACGACCTGGTCCGCACGTACGCCGAGGTCGCCGGTCTGCGCCGGACGTTCGTCAACGTCCGCGGCGTCACGCCTGGCATGGCGGCCCCGGTCGTGGCACGCCTGACGAACGTCCCGACGGAGATGGTCGACGACCTCGTGCGGAGCATGGACAACAGCATGACGGCCGACGACACCGAGATCCGCCGGCACGTCGCACCCGGTCTGACGTCCGTCGTGGACGCCATCGAGGAGTCGCTCGCGACCCCCGTCGACCGCCTGGGCTCGTACGCCACGACCCAGCCGCTGCACCTCAGCGCCGCCGATCCTGAGTGGGCGGCACCGACCGCACCTGCGGCCTGACGGGTCCTCGCACAGCTTCTTCCGGCGTCCGGTCTCGGACGCGATCGGGCGGGTAACGGCGGCCCACACGATCAACGGAGGACACATGACGACATCGTCGTACGAGGAGCCAGGCTCCTTCACCACCACGCCGACAGGGACCGCGAAGGATGCCGCCGGCAGCGCCGCGGACCACGCGGCCGACGTCGCCGGCACGGCCAAGGAGGAGGCGAGCAAGGTCGCGGGCGAGGCCAAGGACAAGGCCGCCGACCTGCTGGCCGACGTCACGTCACAGGCCGACGAGCAGTCGAAGGCCCAGCTGCAGAACCTCGCCACGAAGATCGGCGAGCTCGCGAACGAGCTCGACGGCCTCGTGACCAACGCGGACGGCAACGGGACCGTCACGGACGTCGCCCAGCAGCTCGCCGACCGCACGCACCAGCTCGGCGCCCACCTCGAGAGCCGTCAGCCGCTCGAGGCGAAGCTGGCGGGGCAGGCGATCGACTCCGCCAAGGAGAACGCCCAGCCTCTGATCGACCATGCCAAGTCGGTCGGCCAGGAGGTCGGCGACGACCTGAAGGAGAAGGCGACGCAGGCCGCGTCCGAGGTCAAGGACTCGGCCGCCGAGTCGGCGCAGCACGTCAAGGACGAGGGTCAGTCGGCCGCGGACGGCGTCCGCAGCGACATCTCGTAACGCCCCTCAGCCGCTCGGCCCCCCGGGCCGGACGTCAGCCTCGAGGGTCACGGCCGAGTCGGCCTCGGCTCACCAGCCGACGATGCCGTCGCGGTTGCGGAACTCGCCCGTCGGGCCGTCGACGCCGATGGTGGCGAGCTCGACGATCGCGTCGGTGCCTTCGGTGACGGTCTGGTGGCCCTCGAAGTTGGTGAAGTCCGTGGAGGTGTAGCCGGGGTCGGCGGCGTTGAACTTCACGCCGGGGATCGCGGTCGCGTACTGCGTCGTCATCATGTTGACGGCCGCCTTGGACCCGGCGTACAGCGGCGCCGTGAGGCTGGACGCCAGGTCGTCGGGGTCCTTGGTCGCCTCGAACGAGCCCATCCCGCTGGACACGTTGACGACGACCGGGTTCGCGGACTCCTTCATGAGCGGCAGGAACGCATTCGTGACCCGGACGATGCCGATGACGTTGACGCCGTAGACCTCGGCGGCGTCGTCGGCGGTGAGCTCCTCCGCCTTCGGGAAGGGGCCCGAGACCCCGGCGTTGTTGATCAGGACGTCGACGGTGCCCTCGTGGGCGGCGACGTCGGCGGCCGCGGCGGCGACGGAGGCATCGTCGGTGACGTCGATCTGGACGAAGCGGGCGCCGAGCTGGTCGGCGGCGGCCTGTCCTCGCTCGGGGTCACGGGCGCCGATGAGAACGGTGTGCCCGGCCTCGATGAGGCGGCGGGCGGACTCGTGTCCGATGCCCTTGTTGGCACCGGTGATGAAGGTGGTTGTCATGTCTTCCATGGTCCTCCGGCAGACAAGACGCAGCGGCACGCGCCGGGCGTGACGACGCACACGCACCCACCTCCCGGGACGAGTCGATGGTCACATCCGCTCGGTCGACCGACCCCGGGCCAGACGCTCAGGTGTCCAGCAGGTCGACGACCAGCCCGCGGTGGTCGCTGCCGCCGATCGACACGGCATCTGCCGCGAGGACGGCGTGCCCGAGGCCGTCCGCGAGCACGTGGTCGAGCTGGACGCGAGGGCGTCCCGCCGGGAAGGTCCTCGCCTGCACCAGTGGCGTCCAGCCGGTGAGGCGGCGCGGGAGGGTGCCGGGCAGGTTGAGGTCGCCCATCACGACGAGCGGTCGCGGCAGGTCGGCCGCCCAGGCGCGGAGCCGGCGCAGCTGGATCGCCGCACGTCCCGGCGCGAACGACAGGTGCGTCGTCACGACGGTGACGTCGCCCGTCGGAGTGTGGACGACGGCGGCCAGGGCGACGCGTTGCTCGTCCGCGAGGAACCAGATCGGGGGACGGGTCCCGGGCGGCAGGGGGATCGGCCGGCGTCCGCGCGCGGGAGCGAGCCGCAGCTCGCGGGTCCACGCGACGGGGTGCCGGCTCAGCAGGGCCACGCCGTACGACGGGACGTCCGTCGGTGACGTGCCGGCCGGACGGGCGTCACCGCCCGGTCCGGGCGTGCCGTGGAGGGCCGCGGCGAAGCGGACGTCCCACGGTGGTCCGTCGACACCGCACGCGGCGCCGAGCAGCGCGGTCTGGTCGGTCGTCCCGGACCGCGGCAGCAGGTGGTCGACCTCCTGCAGTGCGATGACGTCGGCGTCCAGACCGGCCAGGGCCTCGGCGAGACGAGGCAGTCGGACCTGTCCGTCGTCGTCACGTCCGGAGGCGATGTTCACGGTCGCCAGGCGCAGCGTCGCCGGTGCTCGTCCCACGGGATCTCCCTTCGCGAGACTCAGTGGCGGGTACCCGCGAAAGTCCCTCGTAATCCAGTGGGGATCGGCCGCTCGCGCGGAGGCGGATGTGCCCTGTCTCGGCTAGCGTGAAGCCATGAGCACGCAGGAGCACGTCGTCCTTCTCGACGAGCAGGGCCGAGCGATCGGCACCGTCGCCAAGGCCGAGGTCCACACCGCCGCGACCCCGCTGCACCTCGCGTTCTCGTGCTACGTCTTCGACGCCGACGAGCGGCTGCTCGTGACGCAGCGCGCGGTGACGAAGATGACGTTCCCCGGTGTCTGGACCAACACGGTCTGCGGACACCCCGGACCGTCGGAGAGCATCGAGTCGGCGGTTCGCCGACGCGTCCGGCAGGAGATCGGGCTGGAGATCGGCGACCTGCGGCTGGTGCTGCCGGAGTTCCGGTACACCGCGACCATGAACGGCATCCGCGAGAACGAGATGTGCCCCGTCATGGTCGCGACGCCCGCCGGCGACGTCACGCTCGACCCGACCGAGGTCGAGTCGGTCGAGTGGCTGCCGTGGGCCGACTTCTCGCGCGAGGTGCTCGACGGGACGCGCGACGTCTCGGTGTGGTGCCGCGCGCAGGTCGAGGCGCTCGTGGCGCTCGGTCCCGGGCCCTCGTCGTGGGCGACCGCCGATCCGGCCCGCCTGCCACCGGCGGCGCTCGCGGCATGACCGACCGCGCCGCGCGGGAGCAGTGGTCCGCGGCGCACGGCTCGATCGATCCCGACTCGTCGATCTGGATCTCGGGCTGGCTGACGATCGTCCACCGGCTGACAGCCCCGCTCGCGGCGCGTCACGTGCCGCCGGGACGGGTGACGGCAGCGGGCCTCGTCGTCTCGGCGGCCGTGCCGCTGCTCGCGTGGTGTGGTGCGGGATGGCCGCTGCTCGCCGTCCCGGTGGTCGTGCTGGCGGGCCTGCTCGACGGCATCGACGGTGCACTCGCCCGGGCGGACGGATCGGCGTCGGCGTGGGGGAGCGTGCTCGACGACCTGGCCGACCGGTGCTCCGACCTGCTGATGATCGCCGCCCTGGCACTGCTCGGCGCCCCGGCGTGGCTGTGCGTCGCCGGCGGTGCGCTGACCCTGCTTCTGGAGTCGGTCAGGGCGTCGGCGCGCAGCGCGGGCCTCGTCGGCATCGGAGCGCTGACGGTGTGGGAGCGGCCGTCGCGCATCATCGTGGTCGCCTTCGCCTCGGGGCTGTGCGGCATCGCGGCCCTTCTCGGGACGTCCGCCGACGGCTGGATCGCGACCGGTGCGGCGGGCATCGCCGCGCTGCTGGCGGCGGTGTCGTTCGTGCACCTGACGGTCGCGGTGCGGCGCCAGCTCCGGGCCGACGGCGTCACGCCGGGCCGACGAGCCCGCTGACGATCTGCGCCGAGAGCATCACCAGCGGCAGGCCGCCACCGGGGTGCGCCGAGCCGCCGACGAGGAACAGCCCCGGCACGGGGGAGCGGTTGGCCGGTCGCAGGAACGCCGACCGTCGTCCGTTCGACGACGAGCCGTAGATCGCGCCGCCGTCGGTGAGCGTCGCCCGACCGAGGTCGGCGGGCGTCCGGACCTCCCGCCAGCGGACGTTCGGGCGGACGTCGAGCCCGCGGGCGGCCATGACGTCGAGCACGCGGTCGGCGTAGCCGTCGGCGAGACCGGGCGTGTCCCAGTCCATGCCGGCAGCCACGTCGTGCGGAGGGGCGTTGACCAGCACGAACCAGCCCTGCGACCGGGCGTCCGGGACGAGTGCGGGGTCGTCCGGTGACGAGACGTAGACGGTCGGGTCGTCGACCGGCCGGCGTTGCCGCGGACGTCCGAGCACGGCGTCGAACTCCGCGTCGTAGTCGTCGGTGAACAGCACGCGGTGCGCGCGCGGCTCGTGCGGGACGTCGTCGAGCGCCAGCATCATGACGAACCCCGACAGCGAGCGGTCGCGGACGAGGCGCCCTGTGATGCGCCGGGTCCACCGGCTCGGCGGGACCAGGTGGCCGTAGAGCTGGGCGGCGTCGACCCCGGCGACGACGACGTCGGCGGGCATCAGCTCACCGTCCGCGAGGCGCACGCCGTTGACGTGGCCGCCGGTGACGACGACCTCCGCGACCTCGGCCGAGAGCCTGAGCGCGGCACCGCGGTCGATCGCCCGGTCGCGGACGGCCTCGGCGACCCGGTGCAGCCCGCCGGCCACGTGCCACGACCTGAACGCCTGCTCCGCGTACGGCACGGCGGCCAGGGCGGCGGGCGTCCGGCGCGGATCGGACCCGGTGTACGTCGCGTACCGGTCGAGCAGCTGTCGCAGCCGGGGGTCGGCCAGGTACGTGGCGCCCAGGCCCCGGAGCGTCCGCCACGGTGCGACGTCCCGCACGTCACCGAGGCGGCGGGAGAGCCGCGCCATGTCGGCGACCGTGATCGGGGACTCGAGGAACGGCTCGTGCGTGATGTCCCAGATGCGCGCGGCCCGCTGCACGAAGGCGGTCCACTCGGCGCCGCGGCCCGGCCCCAGGGCAGCGTCGAGCGCCGGGGCGATGTCGTTCGCGTCGCCCGGCAGGTCGAGCCCGGTGCCGTCCGGGAACCGGTACCGGCAGGCGACGTCGAGGCGATGCAGGTCGAGCACCGATCGCAGCGGGTCGCCGGTCGCGTCGAACAGGTCCTCCAGCACGTGCGGCATCGTCAGCAGGGACGGTCCGGTGTCGAACGTGAAGCCGTCCCGGCGCAGGATGCCGAGCTTGCCGCCGACGGCGTCCGACTGCTCGACGATCGTGACGGCGTGACCCTGCGCAGCCAGGCGCGCGGCGGCAGAGAGCCCACCGAGACCGGCGCCGACGACGACGACCCGACTCATGCCACCGGCCGTCCCTTCCAGCGGAGGTCGCCGCGGGCGCGGCGGCGGAACGAGTCGCCGACGAGGCCGCCGAGCAGCGCCACGGAGGCCGGGTGCAGCAGCGCGTCAGGCACGACCCTGCCGCGTGTCCGTCGGGCGACGAGGGCGCGCCCGGTCACCGCCGCCACGTATCCGAACAGACCGGTGCGTGATCCGCGCAGGGCCGCGACCGGTGGCACGACGTAGGTCACGAGCAGGACGCCGACGGCCCCCGCAGCCCCGACCGGGGACCCGAACGCCGACCACAGCGACTTGCCGTAGCCGTCGCGCAGCTCGGACCAGTCCGTGTACATGTGGCACGTGGCGACGTCGCTCCCGTCGACCACGACCCCGCGCCCACCCACGGCCTTGACCGCCCGCAGCAGCGCCATGTCCTCGAGCACCTCGCCGCGCACGGACTCGTGGCCGCCGGCACGCCGGTAGGTCGCGGCGTCGACGCAGAGCAGCTGGCCGTTGGCTGCGCCGAGCGAGGGACGTCCGGAGCGCTCGGCCGTCCGCAGCGGCAGCGTGCTGATCCACGACCACTGGAGCAGCGGCTGGACGAGCCGCTCGGACCACGTGACGGCCACCTGCCGCGGGTACGGGCACACGAGGTCGAGCCCGGCCGACCGGAGCAGCCCGACGGTGGCGGGCAGGCAGGGCGGAGCGAGGATCACGTCGGCGTCGACGAGCGCCATCGCGCCGACGTCAGGCCGCACCGCGGTGGACAGCTGGTGGCACGCCCACGGCTTGCCGAGCCAACCGGGCGGCAACGATGCTCCGGGCAGGAGCGTGATCCGGGGGTCGTCGACCGCACGGACGAGCTCGGCGGTGCCATCGGTCGAGCCGTCGTCGAGCACGAGGACGTCGACCCGTCCGGCGCAGCGATCGGCGGACGCCAGGATGCTCGTCAGGCACGCGACCACGTCGGCCGCCTCGTTTCTGACGGGCAGCAGCACGGCGACGTTCTCGGCCGGCGACACACCGTCGACGTCCGGCACCCGGATCGTCCGCAGGTTGCGCAGCACCAGACCGAGCGAGGCGAGCGACAGCGCGGTCCCGGCCCGGGTCGCCACGGCGAAGGCCTTCATGCAGGCACCCGCTGTCGCCGCCACCGTCTCGTCGCGAGGGGAAGGGCGACGGTCCCCATCAGGATCCCGCCGACGAGGGCGACGGAGGGTCGCCCGAAGAAGGCGGCGTGCGCCAGGACCGACGAGGCGTAGGTCCACAGGAAGAGGGCGAACGGGAGCGCGTCGTCGCTGGGGCCGGCCGGCGCGACGAGCCGGTCGAGCAGTGCGCACATCACGAGCGCCACGGCGAACCAGCCCGCGAAGTTGCTGAGCGGGATGCCCTCGACGCCGGGTAGTGCCGGCGTCGGGTCGCGCCAGCTCCAGTGACCGGCATCGACCATCTGCGGATCGAGGAAGACGTCCCACGTCGTCAGCGCCCATGCGGCGAGCGCCGGGACGAGCACCGTCCGTCGTCCGACCAGACGGCGGGCGACCAGCAGCGACGGGTACGCCATCATCAGCCAGGCGAGCGGGACGACCGCCGGGACGCCGAACAGCTGCGGGCCGAGCGTCCCGGCGTACGCGTACGCGCCGAACGGGACACCGGTGTGGACGCCGACCGTCTCGGCGAGCAGGCCCCCGCCACCGGCGACGGCCACGAGCGCGACCAGGGACGGGGCGCCTCGGGTCGCTGCGACGTGGAGCAGGGAGGCCGTCGCCAGCAGCAGCACCGCGAGGATCGTCAGGGCCACGGTGCCGCCGTCGGTGAACGGGAACACCATCTGGGTCACGACCCCGGCGACCCCGGCCGCGACGGCGAGCGGGAGCGTCACGGCGCCACCCCGCGGTACGTGCCCTCGACGTCGACGACCGCCAGGCGGGCGAACATCTCCTCGGCGTACCAGCCGGCCGACGCCGTCCGCCTGACCACCTCGAGGTGGGGCGACCGGCGATAGGCGAAGTCGACCAGTGCCTCCGAGGAGTCCCACAGGCTGAAGGTGCCCTGCAGGCCGATCGGCGCCTCACCGATGCCGAGCGACATCCGCAGGCCGGGTGATCCCTGCAGGTCGGTCGACACCGCCGGCACCGCCCGCCAGAACTGCGCCGCCCTGGTCGGCCTCAGCCGCGCGCGGGTGATCGCCGCGACGGGCCCGCCGTCGCCGCGCACCGAGAGGCCGTCGAACGGCGTCGCGCCGGACCACGTCCCGCGGGCCGACAGTGGCGACATGACGACGCGCAGCCGCTCGTGCGACAGCTCGTCCCAGGCGCCGACGAGCCGGCCCGACTCGTGCGCCCGCGCCGTCTCGGCGTCGTCCCACACCGTCAGCAGCGACCAGTGGTGCAGATCGGCGTCGCGGGCGGTGAACGTCTCTCCCGATCCGGTGCCGAGCAGCTTCGCGAACCGCAGGCCCGGCGTGCCGCGCAGCCCCACCCGGTCGCGCGCCATGCGCCAGAGCGCCGACGGGACGGAGCGGGTTCCCCACACGTGCAGGGCGGCGACGGTCATGCGGCGGCACCGGGGCGGAGCAGCTCGTCGAGCTCGACCGTGACGACCCAGCCCGACAGCAGCACGAGGTGCAGCAGGAACAGCCAGAAGCCCAGCGCGACGGTGCCACCCACGACGTCCAGCCCGCCGAACGGCACGCCGACGTCGACCGGGATCGACAGGAACAGCAGGAAGCCCTGCAGGAATCCGGCGAGGAAGGACGCCGTCGCGAGCGCACCCAGCAGCACCGCCGGCCAGCGCAGGCTGCCCGGCGCCACCTGGCGGTAGATCCACGCGACGGGGATCGTCAGGGCGAGCCAGGTGATCGTGAACTCGGTGACGATCAGCAGCAGGTGCCACCCGAGGCCGTCGCGGGCGGCGAGGTCGAGCGGGACGGACGACAGGTGGATCACGGCGATCGCGAGTGGCGGCACCACCAGCAGCAGCGGGAGCATCGCGAGCCTGGCCCGCCAGCCGGTGAGGCGGTCGGCCGTCGGCAGCAGCGACAGGCAGCCGCGCCGGATGCCCTCGCCGTAGAAGCTGGCCGGGAAGACCGCGACGAGCGCCCCGACGACGCCGAGGCCGACGCCGGCACCCACGAGCGTCCGGAACGGGCCGCGCCCACCCATGTCCGGCGGGATCAGCGCCTGCAGGTCGAGCAGTCGGGTCTGCGCGGTCGAGGTGCTCGTGAACCACGTCGTCGACCAGCACGCGAGCAGCAGCCACGGCACGATCGCGATGCCCGCGAAGTACGTCAGCTCGGCGGCGGACACCGAGACGTCGCGGCGGCCGATCGTCCGGAACGCGGATCGGACGACGTGCACGAGGGCGCGGGCGTCCGACTCGCGGCGGGGGCTCAGCACGGCGAGACTGTCCGTGACGGCACGACGGGAGGCAGCGCATGAGGTCGTGGGTGTACGCCGGCATGCTGCTGTTCGTGCTGCTCGCGACGCTGCCGCTCGAGATCGTCCTGCGCACGCGCGTCTACTCGCGGCTGCGCCGGTTCGGCCTCGTGCTGGTGTGCGTCGCGCCGCCCTTCGTCCTGTGGGACGTGCTCGCGACCCGCGCCGGCCAGTGGTCGTTCGACCTGTCGCAGACGTCGGGCGTCACGGTGGCCGGCCTGCCGCTGGAGGAGCTGGCGTTCTTCGTCGTGGTGCCGATCGCGTCGGTCATGACGCTCGAGGCGGTGCGCAACGTCCGCGGCTGGACCGTCGGCGACGAACCCGTGGACCGCCCATGACCCACACGACGGTGTCGCTGGTCGCGGTGCTCGCGACGGTCGTGCTCGACCTGTGGGTGCTGCGGACGCGCCTGCTGGCGCGTCGCGTCTACTGGGTGTCGTACGCGATCGTCCTGTTCTTCCAGCTGCTGACCAACGAGTGGCTGACGTCGCGGGGCGTGTTCCGGTACGACCCGGACGCGATCCTCGGCTGGCGCATCGGTCACGCACCGGTCGAGGACTTTCTGTTCGGCTTCGCGCTGGTCACGTGGTCGATGTGCTTCTGGGTCTGGTGGGGACGGCGCGGCGTGCAGGCCGGGCCGTTCGACGGGACCGGGATGCTGCGACGAGGCGGGGCGCGGCGGTCCGCAGACGACGCGGCAGCGACACGGCCACCCGCCGGTTGAGCACGTCGAACCCTGCTCGCTCGACCTCGTCGAGGATGCCGCCGTACAGGTCGAACGCCGTCCGGACGCAGTCGCGGCTGGTGGGGTCGAGCAGATCGATGCCGGGTGCCGCGCGGGCGTAGAGACCGCGGGCCCGCGCCACCTCGAACCGGATGAGCTCGCGCACGCTGTCAGCGACCGGCCCGGGTGCGAGGTCGGCCCTCGTGACGCCGAAGCGGTCGAGGTCCTCCTGCGGCAGGTAGACCCGGCCGCGCACGAGGTCCTCGGCCACGTCCCGGATGAAGTTGGTCAGCTGGAACGCCTCGCCGAGCAGCTCGGCGTGGTGGAACGCCCGGACGTCGAGGATGCCCAGGACCGGCACCATCTGCAGGCCGATGACCGCCGCCGAGCCGTACATGTACTCGCGCAGGTCGGCGTAGGTCGCGTACGACGTCACCGTGATGTCCTGCCGCATCGAGTGCAGGAACGAGTCGATGTGCGCCATCGGGATGTCGAACGTGCGCAGCGTGTGCGACGCAGCGGCCGCGACGGCGTCCTGCGACCCGCCGTCGGCCATCGCCGCAAGGAACTCGTCGCCCCAGGTGACCAGCCGCTCGGGGTCGGGCGCCGTCAGGGAGTCGACGAAGTCGTCGGCGTGGCGCGCGAAGCCGTAGAGGGCGTGGACGTGCGGACGCTTGTGCACCGGCAGCAGCAACGTGGCGAGGTAGTACGACTTGCCGTGCTCGGCGTTGAGCCGCCGGCAGGTCTCGTAGGACGCCCGCAGGTGGGGGTCGTGGATGCCCGCGGCGTCGAGCTCGCGGCTGCTCATGGCCACGTCCTCGACCGGTAGCCCGGTTGCGGCCCCGTGATCCGCTCGGCGGCGAGTCGTCCGGAGACCAGGACCATCGGTACACCGACGCCGGGCGTGGTGCCCGAGCCGGCGAACACGACGTTGTCACCCCAGATGTTCTTGGGCCGGAACGGTCCCGTCTGCCGGAACGAGTGAGCCGCCGCGAAGGGTGCCCCACGCTCCATGCCCTGCGCCTCCCAGTCGAGCGGTGTCGTGACGTGCTCGACCTCGATCGCGTCCCCGAAGCCGGGATAGCCTCGGCGCTCGAGCGTCTCGATGACGTGCTCGCGGTACTGCGGCGCGAACGTGCTCCAGTCGATGTCGGCGTCGAGGTTCGGTGTCGGGAACAGCGCGTAGTAGCTGTGCTTGCCCTCCGGTGCGAGGCTCGGGTCCATGTGGGTCGGCACCGTGACCAGCAGCGACGGGTCGGACATGACCTTCTGCTCGTCGATGAGCTCGGTGAAGACGCCCTCCCACGACTCGCCGAACGAGATGTTGTGCAGCGCGCCGGGGTCGTAGTCCGCGCTCGAGCCGGCCAGCAGCAGGTAGCAGGACGGGGAGTACGTCAGGCGCTTGACGCGTCGCGGCGTGCGGCCGAGGAGGTCGCGCCAGGCGACCGGCAGGTCGGGGTTCAGGATGACGGCGTCGCACGGGATGCGCTCGCCGTCGGTCGTGTGGACGGCGACCGCCCGGCGTCCGTCGAGCTCGACCCGCTCGGCGGTCGTGCCGTACCGGAACGTGACGCCGTGCTTCTGGGCGGCGCCGGCGAGCGCGTCCGGCACGGCGTGCATGCCGCCCTTGGCGAAGTACACCCCGGCGACGGAGTCCATGTAGCTGATGACGCTGTAGATCGCGAGCGCGTCATAGGGCGAGAGGCCGGCGTACATCGCCTGGAAGCTGTAGACCTTCTGCAGTCGCGGGTCCTTGAGGTACTGGGCGACCTTGGGCGCCATCTTCTGGAACCCGCCGATCGCCGCGAGCCGCGCCAGGTTGGGCGTCGCCACCGAGAGCGGCGAGTCCATGTTGGTGTCGATGAAGTCGCGCATCTCGTAGCGGTAGACCTTCGAGACGAAGTCGGTGAACTGCGTGAAGCCCGCCGCGTCGTCCGGGCCGCAGACCTCGAGGATCTCCTGCTCCATGCGCGCCGGGTCGGCGTGGACGTCCATGCGGGTGCCGTCGGCGTACGACGCCCGGTACAGCGGGTCGACAGGCGTCAGCTCGAGCCAGTCCTCCATCCGCTCGCCGACGCAGTCGAGCGCATCGGCGATGAGATCGGGCATGGTCAGGACGGTCGGGCCGGTGTCGAACGTGAAGCCGCCGGTGCGCACGACGCCCGCGCGCCCGCCCGGCTCGTCCTCCCGCTCGATGACCGTGACCTCGCGGCCCGCACCGGCCAGGCGCAGCGCGGCCGACAGCCCGGCCAGTCCTGCTCCGACGATGACGACGTGGTCGGTCGCGCCCTTCGTGGTGCGCATCAGGCGGCCCGGCCGGCGATGCGGACCGCGAGATCCGTCAGTCCGTCGGCGACGGGTCCCGGGACGTCGCTCGACCGGATGGCCGCGGTGCCGCGAGCCGTGAGATCGGTGATCCGACGCTCGACCTCGTCGAGAGCGCCGGTGTCGTTCAGGACGGTCTGGAGGTCGCGGACGCCCTGCTCCGCCAGGCCCCGATCGCCGAGCCCGTCCGCGAGGAGACGACGCTGACGATCGTCCGCACGCTCCGTGGCGACGAGCACGAGGACGGTCTTCTTGCCCTCGCGCAGGTCGTCGCCGACCGGCTTGCCGGTGACGGCGGGGTCGCCGAAGACGCCGAGCACGTCGTCGCGCAGCTGGAACGCCTCGCCGATCGGCAGGCCGAACTCGCTGTATGCCGCCGACAGGGCGTCGGACGCGCCCGCGAGCGCGCCGCCCAGCAGCAGCGGGTGCTCGACGGTGTACTTGGCGCTCTTGAAGTGCAGGACGGCGGTGGACGCCGCCGGGGTCGTGCCGGGGCGGGCCTGCTCGAGCATGTCGAGGTACTGGCCGGCCATGACCTGCGAGCGCATCAGGTGGAAGACCCGCCGGGCCGCGGCGTGCCGCGACGGCTCGGCGTCACACCCGTCGAGCAGCTCGTCGGACCAGGTCAGGCACAGGTCGCCGACGAGCAGGGCGGCGTTGGAGCCGAAGTCGGTGGCGTCGCCGTCGAAGCCGTCGGTCCGGTGGACGTCGGCGAACGACTCGTGCGCCGTGGGCAGGCCGCGACGTGTCGCGCTGTGGTCCATCAGGTCGTCGTGGACGAGGGCGCCGAGGTGGAACAGCTCGAGCGATGCCGCGGCGTCGACGGCGGCATCGAGGTCGTCGGCGCCTGCGCCGCGCCAGCCCCAGTAGCAGAACGAGGCGCGCAGCCGCTTGCCGCCGCGGGCCAGGTCGTGGACCGTTTGGGCGATGGGCTCGAGGTCGGGGCCGACGTCGCGCAGGACGCGGCACCGGTCGCCGAGGAACGTCCCGAGACGCTGCTCGACCCGCGTGAGGAACTCCCTCTCGCTGACGGTGCGGTCCGCCTGCTGCGGCGTCACGTGCTCGGCGAGGGCGGTCATCGTGCACATCCGTAGGCCACGTCGGGTACCCGCTGTCGTTCGTGGTGCCCGGGGGTCGGGCAGCCTGGCGCGTCAGTACCCTCAGCGGGCGTTTCCAGACCGCGATCATGTGGCGAGATCGACGCCGGGGTTTTCGGCATACGCTCGCGCGACGTCGTGCCGACGTGAGACCGTCATTTCTGTGACAGACAGTCAGGGGACTCGCAGCGGTCGGTTCGACGTGGTGCGGGAGGCATCGCGCAACTCCCGGCTCCGGCGCGTGCTGCTGGCCTACTTCGTGTTCAACGTCGCCGAGTGGGCGACCTGGATCGCCCTGCTGGTGTGGGCGTTCGACCGGGACGGCGTCCGCGGGTCGAGCGTCATCGCCCTGGTGCAGCTGGTGCCCGCCGCGCTGCTCGCACCGGTCGCCGCACAGCTGCTGACCCGGCTCAGCCGGTCACGGGCCCTGCTGGCCGGCTATGTCGCCCAGACCTCGGCGCAGCTGTTGCTCGGTGCGGCCCTGCTCTCAGACGCTCCGTACGCGGTGGTCGCCGTCGCGGCCGCGTACTACTCGGTGTCGATGACCCTGACCCGCCCCGCGCACAACGCGCTGGTGCCTGAGCTCTGCGAGACGACCGGTGAGCTCACGGCCAGCAACGCCGCCGCCGGCATGACCGAGTCGGCCGCCACCTTCGCGGGACCGCTGATCAGCGGCGTCGTCGTCGCGGCGTGGGCGCCCGGCGGCCTGGCGGTCGTGATGGGCGCCGCCACGCTGGTCGGGGTCCTGGCCGTCGGCTGGGGACTCCAGGCCCGTCCCGGCGGTGACGACTCGGTGGCCGAGGCCCCGCCCGCACCGGCGCCGGACCGGGCCGGCATCCGCGACGTCCTCGGCGACAGCTCCGCCCGGTTCTTGGTCGCGATGGTGGCGGCCGAGTACGCGCTGGTCGGGATGATGGACATCCTGCTGGTCGTCCTGGCACTGGACGTGCTCGACCTGTCGGCGGCGGGGCCGGGCATCCTGAACTCGGCCCTCGGCGTCGGGGGACTGGTCGGCGCGCTGTTCACCTTCACCCTGATCGGACGCCAGCGGTTGGCCCCCGCGCTGGTCCTCGGTGCACTCGGCGCCGGGGTCGCGTTCGCCGTGGCCGGGCTCGTGCCGGCGACCGCCGTGGTGCTGGTGCTGCTGGCCGTCTCGGGCGGCGGCAAGCTCTTCTTCGACGTGGCCAGTCGCACCTTCGTGCAGCGACTGCTGGCCGATCGGCTGCTGGGCGCCGTCTTCGGTCTCAGCGAGGCGGTCATGATGGCCGGTCTGGCCTTCGGCAGCGTGGCGGCACCCGTGCTGGTCCACCTCGTGGGAGCCAGGACCGCGTTCCTGGTCGCCGGTTCGTTCCTGCCGGTCGTCGTCCTGGCCTTCACGATCCCGCTGCGCCGGATGGACGCCGCGGCCGTCGTGCCGGCGGAGGTCGTGGCGCTGCTGCAGTCCGTTCCGGTGCTCGCCCTCCTCCCGTCGCGGATCATCGAGCGACTGGCGATCGAGGCGACAGAGGCCGAGGAGCCCGCCGGCACGGCCGTCGTCACGGAGGGGGACGGCGGCCGGCACTTCTACGTCGTCGCGGACGGCCACCTCGACGTGACCCGCGGCGAGGAGTGGATCCGGACGTTGGGTCCGGGCGACTGGTTCGGCGAGCTCGCCCTGCTGCGCGACGTGCCCCGCACCGCGACGGTCACGGCGCGCGAGCCGGTGACCCTGTGGGTCGTCGAGCGCGATGCGTTCCTCGCCTCGGTCGGCGCGACGCCCGGATCGCTGCAGGCGGTCCGGGAGCACGGCGACACCCGGTACCGCTGACGGCGCGTCTCGCCGTCGTCGATCAGGCCCGTTCCTGCTGGTCGAGACTCACGATCGCGTCGAGTCGCTCACCGGCGACGAGGCGTTCGGCGATGTCGCGCAGCTTGGTGTTGGTGGCCTGCGAGTACCTCTTCATGAGCTCGAAGGCGCGCCCCTCGGTGAGGGAGTAACGCTCCATCAGCAGGCCCTGTGCCCGCGCGATGACGCTGCGGGACAGCAGGGCGCGCAGCAGCGATGCGTGGTCCATGGCCGCCGCGAGCGCCGCTGCCGCGTGCTTGGCGAGGAGCTCGGCTGCCTGCGCCTGCTCCGCACCCAGTGCGTTCGGCTCGCGGGTGTAGAAGTTCAGGGCGCCGATCGTCCGACCGCGCGAGCGCAGCCGGGCCGAGATGACGCCGCCGACGCCCACGTCCGCAGCGGCGACGCGCCACAGCGGCCACCGCTCGTCCGCGGTCAGGTCGGGGCACAGCACGGTGTCGTCGGACGCGATCGCGTCAAGCGAGGGGCCCTGCTGGACCTCGTGCTGGAGCTCGTCGACCTTGATGACGACAGGGGAGGTGGGCACCACGGTGTCGTAGAGCGGCCCGGCGGGAGTCGGATGGGCCAGGAAGATGCTGCCGTCCGTGACGCCCACCGCGTCGCGGGCGAACTCGACGATGCTGGCCATGGCCTGCTCGAGGTTCATGTCCTCGTCGTGGTGAAGGCCTTGGACGAGATCCGCCAGCTTCGCATCGAAGTGGTCCGGCATGCCCGGCACTCCTCCCTGTGATGATTGGATGCTCAACTACACCAAAATCCTACGCAGAACCAGTTCACCCGACAATTCGAAACGATGCGCCTGCGTGCGGCGTACGACACGCCTCGACGCAGTGACCGACGGACGTGCGGATCGTTGTGCAGACGGGGGAGAACAGGAGAGCCATGCACCGCGTGAGAGTCGGGATGCAGATGAGCTCGCGGGCCGCGCTCGTCGAGGCTGCGACGGGTCTGGCGGTCATGCCGGGCCTGCGGGTCGTGCGGCGACGTGACCGCGGCCGGCTGTACCTCGAGGTCGTCATCGCCACTCCCGATCCGGACGACGTGGACATCGCCCGCGAGGTCGTCTGGCAGTTCGACCCGGAGGCCGTGCAGGAGTCGGTCCACCTCCTCGAGGTGCACGCCGGCGGCCGGCTCTGACCCACCCCCCAGTTTTTGGGCAGTTCTGTACGGATCTCGACCGTGGATCCGTACACAACTGCCCACAAACCGGTCGGCGGGCGACCGTGGCGGGTCAGCTGGCGGCGAACCAGTCGTCCCACATCAGGCTGAAGACCGGGTGGGGTCCGGCGTACCCGTGCTGGACGAGTGCCTGGTGCACACGCTTCACGATCGTCGTGGGGGTCCTGAGGTCGTGGACGGTGATGACGATGACCGTCCATCCTGCGCGTTCGAGACGCTCACGACGGCCGATGTCGCGCTGCCGCTGGCGGGCGTCCCGCTCGTGCTGCCAGCCGTCGTACTCGACCAGGACCTTCCAGCGCGCGTACACGAGGTCGCCGCGAGCCAGGAAGTGACCGAGCTCGTCGTGCACGAAGGCATTGGGTGACGGCTCCGGCAGGTGGGCGAACCGGATCATGAGTCGTACCCGGGTCTCCGGGGGCGACTCGGCTCCCTCTCGGACGAAGCCGATGACCTGGCGCACCCGGCGCACGCCGCGCAGATGACTCCGGAGTGCGAACGTGGTGAGGCGGTCGAGGGTCGTGAGTCGCTGGTGCATCATCCACTCGATCACCTGGATGAGCTCGGGAACACTGACGTCGTGGGCGACGTCGACCAAGGTGCGGACGGGATCGGTCACCGGCACGCCCCGGACGAGCTGCGACCTGATGTGGTCGCGCCGCCGGTGGGTCGTCACGTTCCGCTGCCGCGAGTGCGTCGTGCTGCGGGACGACACGTGGAGCGGGAGGACGCCGCCCACCTCGTACCCGTACCACCGCAGTGCCGTCACGTGGCTGACGACGGCGTCGGGTGGCGACGCCAGCAGGACCGCGCGCAACCACGACGCCAGGGTCATCTCGACGGCGGCGCTGATGTAGACGCCCCGGAGGAGGCGGCGGTACTTCGTACGTCCGCGCAGCATCGCGTCGGTGATGCCGGCCGCCAGGGCCTGCTCGCGGGTGAAGGGAACCGAGGTCGTGATCGCCATGCTCGAGGATGTGCCGATCGCGGACGTCCCAGCCGCCCCGACCACAGCGTCTGTGGACGGACCGAGGCCGCGTCTGCGGTGTGCACAACCACCCGGCCGAGCAGTTTTCGGGCACGAATGTACGGATTCGTCGCTGCGATCGGTACAGAAGTGCCCAAAAAGTGGGGAGTGAACGTGCCGTTGTGCTCGCCCGATCGCGCCACAAGAGCATCCCCCCGAGCGTCCTGGTCCGCACAAGTTCACGTGTTCGTCATGAGCGGGACGAAAGCCCTATACGCTCCCTGTTACCAGGGGCAAAGGGGTGATGCGAGTGGCGAGCACGACGGTTCAGCTGCAGAGTCTCGCCTCGATGGCCCATGCGCTGGCCAGCTCGTCGCCCTTGCTGCCGATGCTGGAGATCGCGGCCGAGGAGGCCCGGTCCGTCCTCCAGGCGGCCTCGGTGTCGGTGAGCCGGGTCGAGCTCGACCGGGGCGTCGCACGGACGATCGTCAACGTCGGCGAGCTGGGACCCGACGAGGAGCGCTGGCCCGAGGACGAGGTCTACGTCATCGCCGAGGTCGGCCGACTGGGCCAGGCGGTCCGCGAGAAGCGGCCGTGGACCGAGAGCCTCGACGACCCGCACTGCGATCCGTACGAGCGGGAGCTGCTGATCAGCCTCGGCAAGGGGTCGTCGCTGGCCACGCCGATCCTCGTCGACGGAATCGTCTGGGGCGAGCTGTACCTGACGCGGCACGTGGGTGAACGACGTTTCGACGCCGACGTGCTGCCGTACGCCGAGGTGCTGTCGGCGATGCTCGGCGCGGCTGTCTCCAGGTCGATCCGGGAGGAGACGCTCGAGGGGATCGCCCGGCGCGACCCGCTGACTGGCCTGTCGAACCGTCGGGACCTCGACGAGCGCGCCGACAAGATGTTCACCGACCGCACGACCCGCACCGTGACGGCGCTGTCGGTCGACATCAACGGCCTCAAGCAGGTCAACGACTCCTACGGTCACGCCCGCGGCGACCTGCTCATCCAGTCGGTCGGCCACGCCCTGCAGGACGCCTTCGGTGATCTCTCCGACGCGTGCATCGCCCGGGTGGGCGGCGACGAGTTCACGGTCGTCGTCGCCGATCATCCGCTGGACGACCTGATCGGCCGGGTCGACCGGCTGTCCGACTCGACCCGGGTCACGGAAGGGTCGACCGGCGTCTCGGCGGGGCTTGCGTCCGTCAGGCTCTCCGGGCGATCGACCGACAAGCCGTCGGCCCTGTTCGCCGCGGCCGACCGCGCGCAGTACGCGGCCAAGCGGTCGCGCTCGCGGCACGTCGTCGTGTCACGGGAGCTCGCCGGACCTGAGTAGGATCCATGCCCAGACCCCCTGTCCAGGAGGAACCACCGTGGAGCTCTCCACCCGCGTCGACCACGGTGTCGGCCATGTCGTCCTGAGCGCGACGGGCGACATCGACCTGGCGACCGCGTCGCGGTTCCGGGACGCGGGCTTCGAGGCGGTGGGCATCGAGCCGACCATCATCGTGATCGACCTCAGCGGCGTCACGTTCATGGACTCCACGGGCATCGGGGTGCTGGTGCTCCTGCGCCGCAAGGCCCGCGCGAGGCGCAGCAGCCTGCGTCTGGTGTCGAGCCGCCGGACCGATGCCATCCTGCGGATCTCGGGCCTCGACAAGGCCTTCGACGTGCGGCCCGACCTCGCCTCGGCGCTCGACGACGTCGACGAGTTCGCCTAGGCGACCTCCTGCGCCGTGGCGCGGTCGCGGAGCGCGGAGAAGATCCGCTCCAGCGACCGCGACACCTGCTTCTGCGTCGACATCGTGAGCGCGGCGATGTCTCGCTGGCTCAAGCGGCGCATCGCCTTGAGCAGTGCGAGACCGGCGACCTGCTCGAGGTCGATCAGCTCGAGGCCCTTGGACGCGTGGCGGCGGGCCATGCCGTGCGCCATGGGGTCACCGTGCTGCCTGGCTTTCCCCGCCGAGCGTCGGTCAAACCGGACCGGTCGGATCTCCCCGTCGCTCGACGATCGGGTCACGGGGACCTCCAGCCGGGTCCGGCCCGTCATTCAGGCGGAGGGGCGGGGAGCTCCGTCGTGGCGACCAGACGGCGGGCCACGTCGGTGAGCTTGATGTTCTCGTCCTGCGAGTACCGCCGGAGGACGGCGAAGGCGCGGTCGGCGTCCACGTCGAAACGCTCCATCAGGATCCCTTGGGCCTGCCCGATGACCGTCCGTGAGTAGAGGGCGTTCTGGAGCCCCTCGCGCAGCCGCACCGCGGCGAGCGCGGCAGCGGCGTGGCTCGCGAACAGCTGCGCGACGTCGACGTCCTCGTCGGTGAACTGACGGGTTCGCGATCCGTACAGGTTGAGCGCGCCGATGCGCTCGCCGCCGGCATGGAGCTCGGCCGACAGGATGCTCCTGAAGCCCAGCTGCACGGCCGCGGGACCCCAGCGTGGCCAGCGGGCATCGCTCGCCAGGTCCGCGGACATCACGGTCCGGGACGTGGTGGAGGCGTCGACGCACGGTCCCTCACGCAGCTCGTACTGCCGGTGATCGGCTCTTGTCACGACCGGCGCGGACGGTCCGACCGTCTCGAACCGTCCGCGTCCGCGGATCATCGTGATGCCGGCGAACTGCGTGCCGACGGTCTCCATGCCGAACGCGACGATCTGCGCCGCCGTCTGGTCGACCGTCGAGAGCCTGCTGAGCTCGTGTGCCAGTCGTGCGAATGCTTCGTCTGCTTCGTCTGCTGCGTGCGGCACGTGCTCCCCGATGGGTACGGCGCCCAGCTGGACGATGCCCCAATGTAGCCCTGTTGTCGCTGGGCCGGCGGCCCGGCGCCCGACGGCCGCGGCGACTTCCAGTCGGCCCTGATCCAGGCGCACGGCGAGCCGACCGAGCTCGCACCGGGCGACCCGCGGCTGTACGGCACCAACCCGCTGATGGAGACCAAGGGCCTCATCGGCAAGGCGAAGGACGCCCTCACGTGATGGCGTCACGGCTCGCCCGCATCGCCGGCATCATGGCGCTGGCGCTGTTCGACCGGACGACCACGACGGTCTCGGTCTCGCACCGGCGCCCGTGGCTCAACAACCGCTGACCCGCGCGGATGGGACGGCCGGTTGCGGGTACGTGCTGCACGAGGCCGGTCGAGCAGTGAGCCGGCCCGTGTGACGAGCGGCCCACCCTGAATCACACAGGGTGGGCCGCTCTCGCCGAGTATGACCGATCGCATCCCATGGAGGAAGACATGCCCGACTCACCCGCCCAGGAGCTCCCGGGCCACGAGGACGCCCTCGAGCCCCGCGCCGACCACGGGGAGCACTCGTACCTCGGCACCGGACGCCTGCTGGGCAAGGTGGCGATCGTGACGGGGGCCGACAGCGGCATCGGCAAGGCCGTCGCGATCGCGTACGCGCGCGAGGGCGCCGACGTCGTCGTCGCGTACCTCGAGGAGGACGACGACGCGGCCGACACCCGCAGCTGGATCGAGCGGGCCGGGCGCACGGCCGTCCTGGTGAAGGGCGACCTGGCCGATCCGGCCCACTGCCGCGACATCGTCGCGCAGACCGTCCGGGCCTTCGGTCGCGTCGACGTCCTGGTCAACAACGCCGCGGTGCAGATGTGGCACGAGACGTTCGAGGAGATCGAGGACGAGGAGTGGGACCGCATCATCGCGACCAACCTCAGCGCGATGTTCCACCTCGTGAAGGCGTCGCTGCCGCACATGCCGCACGGCTCGTCGATCATCGGCTCGTCGTCCGTCAACTCCGACATGCCCGTGCCCGAGCTCATCCCGTACGACGTGACCAAGGCGGGCATCGCGAACATGACCGCTGGCCTCGCGCAGCTGCTGGCCGACCGCGGCATCCGTGCCAACAGCGTCGCGCCCGGCCCGATCTGGACGCCGTTGATCCCCGCCACGATGCCCGAGGACGCCGTGAAGAGCTTCGGCGACCAGGTGCCCATGGGCCGTCCCGGCCAGCCGGCCGAGCTCGCGCCGGTCTACGTCATGCTCGCGTCGGACGAGGCGTCGTACGTCTCCGGTGCACGCATCGCCGTGACAGGCGGCAAGCCGATCCTGTGATGGGCGGGTGGTCTACCGGGCGGCCCAGCCCCTGAGGGTGTCGTCGAGGGAGTCGAGGACCCGTTCCCACGAGTCCTGGGAGTCCGGCCGGCTGTGCGAGAACGAGCCCGCTCGCTCGAGGGTCGCGAACCCGTGGAAGACGGAACCCAGCAGGCGGATCGCGTGGGTCCGGTCGTCGTCCGCGAGGCCGTAGCCCCGCAGGACGGCCCGCAGCATCTCGGCGTGACGTGGACCCGCGCTGGCGGCGGCCGTCTCCGCGTCGAGCGGCACCTGCGTCGCGTCGTACCGTCCGGGGAACTGCGTCGCGTAGTCGCGGTACAGGTCGCCGAGGGCCGTCAGCGCGTCCTTGCCGGCGCGGCCCGCCAGCACCGCGGCGCCCCGGTCGGCCAGGTCGGCGAGGGCCACCAGGGCGATCTGGGTGCGCAGGTCGTCCGAGCTCTTGACGTGCGAGTACAGGCTTGCGACCTTGACGTCGAACCTGCGGGCGATCTCCGAGACCGTGACGCGGTCGAGCCCGACCTCGTCCGCGAGGTCCGCCCCAGCCCGCGCGACCCGTTCGGTCGTGAGTCCGGCTCGTGCCATCGTCGCCTCGTCTCGTCAGGTGGTTCCCGACCAGATTAACCTAAGAGATATAGGTTGACGCCGCCATGCTGTAGGTCAGCGGGGCGACACCAGCAGCGTGAACGACGCGTCGCGCAGCAGCAGCGTCTCGACGTCCTGGCCGACCTCCTGCTCGGGATCGCTCGTGCTCGCCAGCTCCCACGCTCCGTGCGGGGCGGGCGGCAGCGTGAACTCGACCTGGTTCTCGGCCGAGTTCAGCAGCAGCGCGAAGGCCGAGCCCTCGTCGTGCTCGAGCACGAACGTCGCCGCGCGGGTGTTGGGGTCGCTCCACTCGGCGTCCTCGATCTCGTCGCCGCCGGCGCCGACCGTCTCGACGGTCTCGACCGCGTCGTCGGCCGGTGCCTGGCGGAACCACTTCGGGCGCAGGGCGGGATGGTCCTTGCGGAGGCGGACCAGCTCGGTCGTGAACGCGAGGAGGTCGTGGTCGACGCCCGACCAGTCGAACCACGAGATCTCGTCGTCCTGGCAGTAGGCGTTGTTGTTGCCCTGCTGGGTGCGGCCCAGCTCGTCGCCGCCGAGCAGCATCGGCACGCCGGCCGAGAGGAGAACCGTCGCCAGGAAGTTGCGGCGCTGCCGGTCGCGGTACGCCCAGACGCCCTCGTCGTCCGTCGGCCCCTCGACGCCGCCGTTGAACGACTTGTTGTCGCTCTCGCCGTCGTTGTTGTCCTCGCCGTTGGCCTCGTTGTGCTTCTCGGCGTACGACGTCAGGTCGGCGAGCGTGAACCCGTCGTGGGCCGTGATGAAGTTGACGCTCGACAGCGGCGAGCGCCGATCGCTCTCGTAGACGTCCGGGCTGCCGAGGATGCGCTCGGAGAACGTCCCGAGCACGTCGCCGCCCTGCCAGAAGTCACGGACGTCGTCGCGGAACTTGCCGTTCCACTCCGACCAGTCGGCCGGGAACCCGCCGACCTGGTAGCCCGCGGTGTCCCACGGCTCGGCGATCATCTTGACCGGGGCGAGCACGGGGTCCTGGTGGATCAGCGACAGGAACGCGCTGTGGATCTCGGCGTCGCCGTCCTGGCGCGTGAGGGTCGTCGCGAGGTCGAAGCGGAAGCCGTCGACGTGCATCTCGGTGACCCAGTACCGCAGCGAGTCCATGATCAGCGCCAGGGCCGCGGGGTGCCCGACGTTGAGGCTGTTGCCGGTGCCCGTCGTGTCGAAGTAGCTGGCCCGGTCGTCCTCGACGAGGCGGTAGTACGAGGCGTTGTCGATGCCCTTGAACGACAGGGTCGGGCCCATGTGGTTGCCCTCGGCCGTGTGGTTGTAGACGACGTCGAGGATGACCTCGAGGCCCGCCGCGTGCATGGCCTTGACCAGCGCCTTGAACTCGTCGACCTGCTGGCCGCCGTCGCCGGCGGCGCTGTAGTCGCCGTAGGGCGCGAAGAAGCCGAGGCTGTTGTAGCCCCAGTAGTTGCGCAGCCCCTTCTCCTGCAGGTGGCTGTCCTGGGCGAACCAGTGGACGGGGAGCAGCTCGACCGACGTGACGCCGAGGTCCGTCAGGTGCTTGATCGCGGCGGGGTGAGCGAGACCGGCGTAGGTGCCACGGACGTCCTCGGGCACGTCGGGGTGCAGCTGGGTGAAGCCCTTGACGTGGACCTCGTAGACGACGGTCTCGTCGAGCGGGACGCGCGGCGCGGCGTCGTCGCCCCAGTCGAACGAGCTGTCGTCGACGACGATGCAGCGCGGCGAGGACGACGCGGAGTCCGAGGTGTCGATCTGCGCGGGATCGTCCATGTCGTGGCCGAAGGTCGCCTGGCTCCAGGTGTACTCGCCCTCGATCGCGCGGGCGTACGGGTCGAGCAGCAGCTTCGCGGCGTTGTGCCGCAGTCCGCGGTCAGGGGCCCACTCGCCGTGGACGCGCAGACCGTATCGCGTGCCGGCGGTCGCGGCGGGCACGATGCCGTGGAAGACGTGTCCGGAGCGGTCCTCCAGAGGGACGCGGGTCTCGTTGCCGTCGTCGTCGAAGAGGCAGACGTCGACGGCATCGGCCGTCTCGGAGTACACAGCGAAGTTCGCCGCGCCCTCCACGATGGAGAAACCGAGCGGGAAGGGGCGTGAGCGAGGTGTCGTCATTTGTGCAGCAAGTGCCCGGATCCGACCGGATCAAACGAGTCGCTCGACACATGACAATCGCCTCGCCTGGCGTTCGGGGGGTATCACCAGGCGAGGCGATGACCCCAGTCTAGGCGGCCCCGGCCGCCGGCGACATGGCCCGTTGGAGGGGTTTGAGATAGTCCGGTCGGTGGCGAGCCGCGCGCGTGCCAGACTGGATGCAGGGAGCTGGCCGGCGGAGGGTGCCGGCCCGCGGAGAGTGCTCATGGCGACGTTGGACACGACCACGCTGCGCGTGGCGTTCGGCGTTGTCGCGCTCACGCTGCTGGTGCTCTTCTACTTCGTGGCGTACCGGTCGAGCCGCTCGTCGTACTGCGGATGGTGGTGCGCGGCGCTGGCCCTGTTCCTCGGCGGATCGGCCGCCTACGTGCTCGACGGCACGTCGAGCCAGGTCTGGGCCAATCCCTTGGGCAGCACGCTGCTGGTCGCCGGCACCTGTGCCGTCTGGGCGGGGACGCGGGCACTGCGCGGACGACGCTTCCGTCCCGAGGGCTTCGTCGCGGCCCCCGTCGTCACGGCGATCGCGGCGGCACTCGACGACCCGGCCGACAACGACTGGGCCGGCGGGGCGGTCTTCCTGGCGTCGATGGCGGTGATGACGGCGCTCGGGGGCCGCGAGCTGTGGCTCATCCGTCCGAGCGCCACGGACCTGCTGCGACGAGAGACGACGTTCTCGCCGGCCGTGAAGGCGATGGCCGCGATGGCCGGCGGCTTCTCGCTCTACTACGTCGGGCGCACGGTGGCCTTCCTCGCCGTCGGACCCGACGGTCGGCTGTTCGACCGCTACTTCGGCTCCGAGGCCACGACGCTGATCACGACGGTCCTGCTGGCCGCGATCTCGTTCAGCATGACGTCGCTGAGCTATCAGCGCGAGACCGAGGAGCTGCGGACGCGGGCGACGCGCGACGGGTTGACCGGGCTGCTGAACCGCACCGAGTTCATGCGGCAGGCCGCCGCCGAGTGGCGCGACCAGAGTCGCAGCGGTGCGAGCGGCTCGCTGATCCTCGCCGACCTCGACTTCTTCAAGGAGGTCAACGACACGTACGGCCACCCCGCCGGCGACTACGCGCTGCAGACCTTCGCGGCGACGTGCCGCGGCATAGTCCGGTCGAACGACCTGGTGGGACGGTACGGGGGCGAGGAGTTCATCATCTTCCTGCCCGACGTCCCGGTCGCCCGGGCCGAGCAGATCGCGGCCGAGATCAGCAGCCGCCTGCGCGAGATGGAGACGCCGAACGACATGGCCTTCCCGACGGTGAGCTACGGCATCGCGACGGCGTCCGGAGAGACCGAGCTGCTCGACGCCATCGACCTCGCCGACCGGGCCCTCTACGAGGCCAAGGCGATGGGACGCGACCGCGTCCGTCGCAGCGAGGACTCCTAGGCCTCCTGGGCCAGGACGGGCCGCGGCGGGACGCTCCACACGTGGCCCGGGCACGGGATGGGCGCGCCGAGGTGGAAGCCCTGTCCCCACTCGACCCCCAGGTCGACGAGCGTCGCGAGCTCCGCGGGGGTCTCGATGCCCTCGGCGACGAGGTGGATGCCGGTCTGGTGGGCGAAGTCGGTCAGCGACCGGACCAGCGCCTGCTGCTGCGAGTTGCCGTCGATCGCATGGACCAGGCCGATGTCGAGCTTGATGATCTCCGGATCGAGCTCCAGCACGTGGCGCAGCGAGGAGAAGCCCGATCCGACGTCGTCGATCGCCAGCATCGCGCCGCGGGCCCGGAGCTCGGCCAGCACGCCGCGGACGGCGGAGTAGTCGTCGATCGAGTACTGCTCGGTCAGCTCGAGGACCACCTGGGCGGCCACGGCCGGCTCCATCAGCTCGAGGAACCGAGGGTCGAGCAGGGTCGACTCGGAGACGTTGAGGGACACCCGACCCTCGAGGTGCGGGAGGTGCGCCAGGGCGGCCCGGATCGCGCTCAGCTCGAGCTCGACGCGCCGGCCGACCAGCTCGGCCGCCCGGAACCAGTCGGTGGGCGAGGGGCTCTCGAGCGGGAAGCGCGCCAGGGCCTCGTACCCCGCGTGTGCGCCTGCCGACAGGTGGTAGGCCGGCTGGAACCAGACCATCGGTCCGCCGGCCTCGTCGAGCCGGCGCAGGAGCGCGCGGGCCGTCGAGGGCCGCGTCCAGTCGTCGCTGCCGGCCACGATGAGCTCGATCAGCAGCTCGGCGAAGGGGTAGAGGGCGTCCGCGTCGCGCTGCCTGAGGCGCTGGTCGGGGTGCTGGGTGAACGCGCAGAGCACGCCGAGCGTGCGGCCGTCGGCCCTGCGGAGAGGGATCCGGACGACGTCCCGCAGGTCGCTCGTCCCGGGCCCTGAGCTGTCCGCCCAGAACGAGGAGGCGATGGGGCACCACTCGCCGTCGGGACCGTCGCCGCCGGCCAGGACCACGAGATCGAGGTGGAACCGCTCCCGGCCGATCGCCAGCAGGCTCGCCATGTCGTCCGTCACCGGGATCGGGCCGACGGGGGGCACGTGGGGGGACGCGCCGGCGACGATGTCACTCACGGCACGCTCCTCTCCTACTCGTCAACGGTGAGACGAGTCGTGCTCTGATCACGGTATCGGAACACGGGCCCACCCGGACGGCTTCGGCGCGCAGATCAGCGGGTTTCCGATCACGTCGGTACGGGTAACCGTCCCTCTCACGCATCACGAGGGAGCAGCCATGTCGACGAACGCCACGACGAGTGCCGAGGGCCGGGAGCACCACGCCCCGGACCCGGACGACGACCGCAAGCCGGACTCCCCGGCCGATCTGCACAGGCGGTCGTGGTTCTACGTCGTCCGCAAGACGGTCCGGGAGTTCTCGAAGGACCAGTGCACCGACCTGGCGGCGGCACTGACGTACTACGCGGTGCTCGCACTGTTCCCGGCGCTCGTCGCGCTCGTGTCGCTGCTCGGGGTCTTCGGCCAGGGTCAGGAGACGGTCGACTCCCTGCTGAAGATCGTCGACCAGCTCGGACCGTCGTCCGCCGTCGACACGCTGCAGCCGACGATTGAGCGGCTCAGCACCGCGAAGGGCGCCGGCATCGCGCTGGTCGTCGGTCTGCTCGGCGCGCTGTGGTCGGCGTCGGGCTACGTCGGGGCCTTCGGTCGGGCGATGAACCGCGTGTACGAGATCGGCGAGGGACGACCGGTGTGGAAGCTGCGCCCGGTCCAGCTGCTCGTGACGCTGTTCTCGCTGGTGCTCGTCGCGATCGCCGCCGCGGCCCTCGTCCTCACCGGTCCGGTCGCCGAGGCGGTGGGCGACCAGATCGGTCTGGGATCGACGGCGATCCTGGTGTGGGACATCGCCAAGTGGCCCGTCCTGCTGGCCGTCGTGATCGTGATCGTCGCCGTCCTCTACCACGCGACGCCGAACGTGAAGCAGCCGAAGTTCCGCTGGATCAGCATCGGCGCACTGTTCGCGATCGTCGTCTGGATCCTGGCGTCGGCGGCGTTCGCCTTCTACGTCGCGATGTTCTCCAGCTACGACAAGACGTACGGCTCGCTCGCCGGCGTCATCGTGTTCCTGCTGTGGCTGTGGCTGACCAACGTCGCCCTCCTGTTCGGTGCCGAGCTCGATGCCGAGCTCGAACGCGGCCGCCAGCTGCAGGCCGGCATCGCCGCGGAGGAGACCATCCAGCTCCCGCCGCGCGACACCCGCAACATCGAGAAGGCGGAGAAGAAGCACCAGAAGGACGTCGCCGCCGGCCGCGAGATCCGTGAGGACGCCGGGACGGACGAGATCGAGTCGGACGGCACGAGGCCGTTACCGGGTCGCCATGAGGGGTAATCACCACGAAGCGGGAACAGGCCGCCCGCCG
>Ga0247730_1000134_pt1 | contig 73683 bp, 81 predicted proteins | sample UWRJL073202C2_FD_180959 | JGI IMG/M metagenome (GOLD analysis project Ga0247730, IMG submission 180959) | Plant litter microbial communities from Arlington Agricultural Research Station in Wisconsin, United States - UWRJ-L073-202C-2 | ecosystem: Environmental > Terrestrial > Plant litter >...
GCGCGCCAACTGCCGACAGCAAAGCCAGGACTTCGGCCTTCGCGTCCAGCGCATCGAAGGCGGTGGCCTTGCCGGTCCGCCAATCGCGCGCGGCCCGGTCACCCGTCAGCAGCAGGCCCAGCGTCGCTCGTTCGCCGTCCTTCAGATAGCGGCGACCGATCTCGAACAGGCGCACGCTTGTCGCACCCCGGGAACGATTGCGCCGGGCGGCGGCGAGCAGGCCGGGCAGCAGCGAAGGCCGCATCGCCTTCATGTCGGCGCTGATCGGGTTGGCCAGCGTCCAGGCGGCACCGCCGAACGCGGCGGCGTCGCTTTCGGAGAGGAAGCTCCAGGTGATCGCCTCGTCCAGCCCGCGCGCGGCGGCGGCGCGGCGCAGCGCGCGCTCCAGTTTCTGTTCGGGCGTAGCGGTTGGCCGGGCGACGCCGTCGGGCCGGGGCAGCGCCACGGAGGGCACACTGTCCAGCCCCTCGATGCGGACGATCTCTTCTACCACGTCGGCAACGCCGTCCACGTCGCGGCGCCAGCTCGGCACGCTCACCGTCCACGATCCATCGATCCCGAAGCCTAAGCTCTGGAGGATGGCGCGCTGGCGTTCTGGCGCCACGTCGATCCCGGCGATCCGCTGGGTGGCGGCGGGATCATATTTGAACGTGTGGCGGCCCAGCGGCGGTTCGCCCGCCTCGATCGCTTCGGTCGGCTTGCCGCCGCAAATCTCCATTACGAGGCGGGTGGCGATCGCCAGGCCGTCGCTCAGGAAAGCCGGATCTACGCCGCGTTCGAATCGGGCGCGGGCATCGCTGGTCAGTCCCAATTTGCCGCCGGTGTGCGCGATCGTCTCCGGCGTGAAGTAAGCGCATTCGATCAGCACGTCGGTCGTGCTGTCCGAAGCGCCGGAGTCCGCGCCGCCCATGATCCCGCCGATATCGTGGACATGCGCATCGTCCGCGATCACGGTCATCGTCTCGTCGAGGGCGTAGGTCTTGCCGTTGAGCGCCAGCACGCTTTCGCCGGTCTTGGCTTTGCGGGCAACGAGGCGGCCTTGCAGCTTCGCCAGATCATACACGTGCAGCGGCCGGCCATGATCCAGCATCACGTAATTGGTGATGTCCACCAGCGCCGAAATCGGTCGCTGGCCCACCGCGATCAGGCGCCGCTGCATCCATGCCGGCGATGCGCCGTTCGTCACGCCCAGCACTGCCCGGCTGAAGAAAGCGGGGCAGCCTTCGGGGTCCAGCGTGGCGATGGGCAGCGGCGCGGGAAGCTCGCCGCGGATTGTCGGCACGTCGAGCGGCTTCAGCTTGCCGAGCCCGGCGGCGGCAAGATCGCGGGCGATGCCGCGCACGCCCATGCAATCCTGCCGGTTCGGCGTGATGGCGATGTCGATGACGGGATCGGCCAGGCCGGCATAATCGGCATAGAGCGTGCCCACCGGCGCATCCTCGGGCAGCTCGACGACGCCCTCGTGGCTTTCGCCCAGTTCCAGCTCGCGCAGCGAACACATCATGCCATTGGATTCGACGCCCCGGATCGCGGCGACGCGTAATTCCATGCCGTTCGAGGGCACGATCGCGCCCGGCCGGCCGAAGATGCCGACCAGCCCCGCCCGCGCATTGGGCGCGCCGCAGACCACCTGCAGCGGGTTGCCGTCGCCGGCATCCACCATCAGCACCTGCAGCTTGTCGGCCTGCGGATGCGGCGCGGCGGTCAGCACGCGGGCGATGGTGAAGCCGCCCAGCTTGGCGGACGGATCCTCGACACCTTCCACTTCCAGGCCGATGCGGGTCAGCGCATCAACGATCGCGTCCAGGCTGGCGTCCGTCTCCAGATGATCCTTGAGCCAGGAGAGGGTGAACTTCATGCGCCGACTCCCGTGCTCAGCGTGGGGATATCCAGCGCGCGGAAGCCGTAATGGCGTAGCCAGCGCATATCGCCGTCGAAGAAGGGCCGCAGATCGTCCATGCCATATTTCAGCATGGCCAGCCGATCCACGCCGGTGCCGAAGGCGAAGCCCTGCCATTCGGCCGGATCCAGCCCGGCGGCGACGATCACCTTGGAATGGACCATGCCGGAGCCCAGCACTTCCATCCACCCGTCACTGCCGCCGATCACGCGCCGGCCCTTCTCGATCGAATAGCCGACATCGACCTCCACCGAAGGCTCGGTGAACGGGAAGTAGGAGGGGCGCAGGCGCAGGACGATATCGTCGCGCTCGAAAAAGGCCTTGAGGAAGGTTTCCAGCGTCCAGCGCAGATGGCCGAGATGAATGCCGCGATCGATGACGAGGCCTTCGATCTGGTGGAACATCGGCGTATGAGTGGCATCGCTGTCCGATCGATAGACGCGGCCCGGCGCGATGATGCGGATCGGCGGGGGCGTCTTCGTCATCGTCCGGATCTGGACGGGGGAGGTATGCGTGCGGAGCAGCATCTTGCGGCCCTCGGCGTCCACGTCCGGGAAATAGAAGGTGTCGTGCATCGCCCGCGCCGGATGCGTTTCCGGAATGTTGAGCGCGGTGAAATTGTGCCAGTCGTCCTCGATCTCCGGCCCAGTGGCGACGGCGAAGCCCAGATCGGCGAAGATCTCGGCCAGTTCGTCCATCACCTGACTGACCGGGTGGACGGAGCCTGGCGGGGCGGCGGCGACAGGAAGCGTCATGTCCAGCCGTTCGGAGGCAAGACGCGCATCCAGCGCTTCGGTTTCGAAAGCGGCCTTCCGCGCGGCGATCGCGTCGGACACGGCGGTGCGCAGCGACTGAATCGACGGCGCTTTCTCTTGCCGCTCCTCAGGCGACATACCGCCGAGAGTCTTCAGAAGCGCGGTGATCGTGCCGGATTTGCCGAGCAGACTGACCCGCAAGCTCTCCAACGTCGGCTCGTCCTGTGCACCCTGGATCGCGTCCAGAAGCGATCCCAAATCCAACTCAGCCACTCTAACCCCCGTCATCCCCGCGCACGCGGGGATCTATGGACGCAGCCCGTCCAGTTGATGTTCCGTATCCGTGGATCCCCGCGTGCGCGGGGATGACAAGCGGGACGAATCGAGCGGATCGAAGCCGAGCATCGTCACCGCGAGATCATCCCAATAGAGGTTCCGCTCTTCGATCAGGCTCAGCTTCCAAGCCCGGTTCCATTTCTTCAGCTGCTTTTCCCGAAGGATCGCGGCTTCCATCGTCTCGTATATCTCGAACCACACGAGGCGCCTGATCCCGTAGCGGCGAGTGAAGCCAGGGATCAAGCCTTCACGGTGCTGATGAAGGCGCTGAAGCAGGTTCGAGGTGCAGCCGATGTAGATCGTGCCGCGCTTGCGGCTGGCGAGGATGTAGACTGCGGGTTGAAAGGTGTCGCGCACCTATCCACCCTACCAGCCCGTCATCCCGGCGAAAGCCGGGATCCACATTGCGGTCAGCCGGCCCTTCGGAGCCCTCCGCCGACATGGATCCTGACTTTCGTCGGGATGGCGGGTGGGCGGTGACGGGCGGGGAGCCCCACAACGAAAAAGGGGCGGCACCTTTCGGCACCGCCCCCAAATCTCGCATCCGTGTCCGGCTTACGCCGCGACGCGCGCGCCTTCCGGCAGAGCGGCCTTCGCCTGGGCGACGATGGCACTGAACGTGCCCGCGTCGTTCATGGCCAGATCGGCAAGGATCTTCCGGTCGAGATCGACACCGGCCAGCTTCAGGCCGTGCATGAACACGCCGTAGGTCAGGCCTTCGGTGCGAACCGCCGCGTTGATGCGCTGGATCCACAAAGCGCGGAAGTTGCGCTTGTTAACCTTGCGATCGCGATAGGCATATTGACCGGCCTTCTCCACCGCCTGGCGGGCGATGCGGATCGTATTCTTGCGGCGGCCATAATAGCCCTTTGCATCCTCTAGGATGCGCTTGTGCTTCGCGTGCGTCGTAACGCCGCGCTTTACGCGTGCCATATCCGGCTACTCCTTACTTGAGGCCGTACGGCGCCCAGCGCTTCACCGCTGCCGTATCGGCATGGGCGAGCACGGAGGTTCCGCGGTTCTGGCGAATATATTTGGCGTTGTGGCTCATCAGCCGGTGGCGCTTGCCGGCGACACCGTGCTTCAGCAGCCCGGTCGCGGTGAGCTTGAAGCGTTTCTTCACGCCGCTCTTCGTCTTCAGCTTGGGCATTTTCGTCTCCTTGTCGAGGCGATCAGGAACAGCCACGGCAGCCCACACTGGCCGGGCGGTTCACAGCGATAATCGCTTGGAAGCGCGCGCCTATAGGCAAGCCTGTGGAGATTCGCAACCGGAACCGAGGCCCGCTCCGTATGTTGGACCCGGAATGACCGATCTCGCTAACCGCCCGTCCCTCTCGGACGACCCGCGCAGCATTCGGCCGGGGCATGCCCCGCGCCGCGATCCGGTCAGCACCGCCATCGCCTCCGTCGTCGCGGTGCTGGCGACGCTCTTCGGCCTCCTGTTCCTTGCCTGGCTGGTGCTGTTCGTCACCAAGGGCCGGTTCCTGAAGCATACGTTCGAGCGGGTCGCCAGCAAATATATGGAGCGCGACATCCGGGTCGCTGGCGATTTCAATTTCTATTTCGATCCCATCGACATGAAGTTCCTCGCCGAAGGGATGACGGTCTCCAATCCCGCTTGGGCGAAGCGGCCGAACCTGTTTTCTGCGAAGCTGATCGATACGCGCATTGAAACGCTGCCGCTGATCGTCGGCAAGAAACAGATCGAGTGGCTGAATCTGGAAAACGGTGCGGTCGATCTGGAATGGGACAAGGCGCACAAGAAGAATAGTTGGACGTTCGCGGGCGACACGCCCTTCCAGATGCCGTTGATCCGTCGCGCTGCCGTGGCCGGAACCAGCATCCATTATGATGATCCGGCGATGCGGATCCTCGCCGACGTGCGGTTCGCCGCCATCGATGCCAGGAACAGCCGCTTCGCCAACAATATCCGCTTCGGCGGCGAAGGCACGGCGCGCGGCATCCCCTTCACGCTCTATGGCAGCCAGAGTTCACCGAACGAGGTTCTGGCTGGCGGCCGCAACCAGTTCGAGCTTCATGCCCGCGCGGTGAAGACGAGCCTGGACGTCTCCGGCACGCTGCCGGGGGCGACGCAACTGGAAGGCGCCGATCTGTCCGTGGCCGTCCGCGGCCAGAATCTGCAAAGCCTGTTCGAACTGTTCGGCATCACCTCGCCCGATACGCGTGCCTACCGCCTCCGTTCGCACCTGACGAAGGATGGGCAGGATTACCGCTTCACCCGCATCGTCGGTAACTATGGCAATAGCGACATTGCCGGCGCGATGACCGTCACCGTACCGCGTACCGGCACCGACGATCGCATGTTCCTGAAGGCGGATCTGGCCAGCCGCCGGGTGGACATGATCGATCTCGGGCCGTTCATCGGCTACAATCCCACCGCGCTGGCGACCAAGGGCGCTACTGCCGCGGCGACCACGCAAGGCCCGCGCGGCAGCTATCCGCGCATCCTGCCCGATGCGCCGCTGCGGGTGGATGCGATCCGGAATTTCGATGCCAAGGTCACGTACAAGGTTGCGGACATCAAGCAACCGTTCGTGCCCATTTCGAACATCGTACTCGGGCTCGATCTCGATCGCGCGCTGCTCAAGCTCGCGCCGCTGAATTTCGATATGGCCGGCGGGCATGTGGACAGCGACATTTCGATCAACGCCCGCAATAGCGCCGTTGTCACCGATTACGATATCCGCATGTCGCCGACGCCGATGGGCAAGCTGCTGGCGCGCTTCGGTGTCGATAATGGCGGCACGACCGGCACGATCAAGGCGCGCGTGAAGATGACCGGCACTGGCAATACGGTGCGCGATTCGCTGGCGACATCCAACGGCCGCATCGCCGTCATCCTGCCGCGCGGCACCTTCTGGACCAGCTACACCCAGCTTTCCGAATTCGACATCGGCACCTTCGTGCAGAAGATGTTCGAGAAGAAACTGAAGGAGCCGGTGCAGATCAATTGCGGCCTGATCGGCTTCACGGTGCGCGATGGCATCGCCGCCGCCGATCCGGTTTTGATCGATACCAGCAAGAATGTGATGACCGCCAAGGGCGGCTTCAGCTTCCGCGATGAATCGATGAGCCTGGCCTTCCGCGCGGACGCCAAGAAGTTCAGCATCTTCTCCGGCCAATCCCCGGTTGGCATCGGCGGCCATTTCGCGGCGCCGTCCTTCCAGATCATCACGCCGGAGCTGCTGGCACGCGGCGGTATCGGCGTGGCGCTGGGCGTCGCCGCAGGGCCACTCGGCGCGATGCTGGCGTTCGTCGATCCGGGTGATGCCAAGGCTGCCGCCTGCGGTCCGGTGCTGGCAGGGGCCAGCGCCGCCGCGCAGCGCACCGATAAGGGCGATAAGCGCAAGGATATCGGCAAGGGCCAGAGCGCTGACGTGAAGAAGGAAAAGGACAAGAAGCCGATCAAGCTGTGATCGGCGGGCGGCGTCAGGCCGACAGAGCCTCGATCGCCGCCTCGATCAGCGCCGGATCGCCCGCCCCGATCACGCGTCCGTCGCTGTCCCGGCCCAAGGGTTTTCCCGCCCAATCGGTCATGCGCCCGCCGGCTCCTTCGACGACAGGCACGAGCGCGGCGAAGTCATACAGTTTCAGATTGGCCTCCACGACCAGATCGAGATGGCCCGACGCCAGCAGCGCATAATTGTAGCAGTCGCCGCCCCAGATCGTATCGCGCACGCCCCCGCGCAGCCGATCGAAGCCGGGCTGGTCGGCCTGGGGAAACAGATACGGCCCGGTCGTGGCGAGATGCGCTTTCGCCAGCGTGGCGCAGGCACGCGTCGCTGCCGGCGCACCGTTGAAGAGAGTCGGGCGCCCCGTTCCCCCGATCCAGCGTTCGCGCGCGATCGGCTGATCGATCAGGCCCAGCACCGGACGATCCTCGTCCAGCAGCGCCACCAGCGTCCCGAACAAAGGCCGGCCGACCAGGAAGGCGCGCGTGCCGTCGATCGGATCGATCACCCACACCCGCGCGGCATCTTCGCGCACGGCGCCATATTCCTCGCCGATGATGCCGTCGCCGGGGCGCTCCCTCTCCAGGATCGCCCTTATCGCCGCCTCCGCCGCGCGATCGGCCTGGGTAACGGGGGAATCGTCGGCCTTCGTCTCGGTTTCGAAGCGGGCCCGGAAGAAAGGGCGGATCGCATCGCCGGCAGCATCGCCCAGGCGCTGGATCAGCGCGAAATCAGCATCGTCCATGCCGACTGCGTAGCGGCTCGCCCCGCTCCGTCAAAGTCTTCGCTGCCTGGGCCCAAGCGGACCCATGCACGCGTCCGCACGTTCATATGTTCGAGAACCGGAGACGGATCGTGAAGTACGACATGTCGATGGCAAAGCAGCGCGCCGAGCAACTCCATGCGGAGGAGGAGCGGGAAAAGGCGATTGCCGCCGGCCTTCCCGAAGGAGAGGAGCGTGATCGGCACCGCATGAACGGTGAACGCCTGTCCGACGAAGCCTGGTCGATCGAAGAGGCGTACAACCTCGAACCCCGTCCCAGCGGTCTTTGGCCCTCCCGCTAACGCGGGCCTTCCCGCCTCAATCGAACAGCGACGATACCGAACTTTCATCGGCAATCCGGCGGATCGCCTCGGCCAGCAGCGGCGCGATCGTGTTTACGCGGATCTTCTTGGCGGCCGCGATCGCCTCGTTCGGCGCGATCGAATCGGTGATGACCAGCTCGCTCAGCGCGGATCCCTCCACGCGCGCCACCGCTCCGCCTGAAAGCACCCCATGGCTGACATAGGCGACAACGTCTTCCGCCCCCGCATCGCGCAAGGCGGCGGCGGCATTGCAAAGCGTGCCCGCCGAATCGACGATATCGTCGATCAAGATGCAGAAGCGGCCTGAAACATCGCCGATGATGTTCATCACTTCGCTCTCGCCCGCCCGCTCGCGGCGCTTGTCGACGATCGCCAGCGGCGCATTGTCCAGCCGCTTGGCCAAAGCCCGCGCCCGCACGACGCCGCCGACATCGGGGGAGACGACCATCAGATTGCGATCGCCAAAGCGTGCCTTGATGTCTTCGGACATGACCGGCGCCGCATACAGATTGTCGGTCGGGATATCGAAGAAGCCCTGGATCTGCCCGGCATGCAGATCCACCGACAGGACGCGGTTGGCGCCGGCGGCGGTAATCAGGTTGGCGACCAGCTTGGCGGAAATCGGCGTGCGCGGCCCCGGCTTCCGATCCTGCCGCGCATAGCCGAAATAGGGGACAACGGCGGTGATGCGGCGCGCGGAGGCGCGGCGCAGCGCATCGATGCAGATCAGCAATTCCATCAGATTGTCGTTCGCGGGATAGCCGGTCGATTGGATGACGAACACATCCTCACCGCGCACATTCTCATGAATCTCGACGAAGACTTCCTCGTCGGCGAATCGGCGTACCGAGGCATCCGTCAGCGGATTTTCCAGATAATCGGCGATCGACCGCGCGAGCGGCCGGTTCGCGTTGCCGGTCATCAACTTCATGGCGATCCCCCGAAAGCTCGCGCGCCTCATAGCCGCGAGCGGATATTTGGCAATCGCGTTACAGCCAGCCTTGCGACCGGAGGAGCGGAACGCTGCTGCGGGCAACGGGCACGTCCAGCCCGTTGGTGAGGCGCAAAAAGGTGGCGCGATCGCGCTGGCCGGACTCCGCCACGGCGCTGCGGGCGACCCACCAGCTGCGGTGCACGCGCTCGCCTGCAATGCCCGTCAGTTCGCCGGTCGCATCGCGTATCCGCATCAGGAGGAGCGTGGAGCCGAGCGCGGTATGCGCGCGCACATAATGATCCTCCATCTCCAGGCAGAGCAGATCGCGGCCGAGATGTGGGGGTAAACGATCGAGGAAGGCAGACGGGCTGACCGGCGGCTCGCTTATCGGAGCCGGCACGCTGGCGATGCCGGAAGATTCGATCACCGGCGCGGGTGCCGCCCCGGCCGGCGTGGCGGCGCGACGCGTGAACAGCAGAAATTGGATCGCCGTCGCCATTCCTCCGACCAGCAATACATAAGGATATTGGTGGGCCAGCGCGTCCGGATCCAGTGTGTGATGGAAAGGCAGCGTCACCATTACCGTCACCGGCAGCGATGCGATGAGGCACGCAATCACCATAGCTATTGCAAAGGGCAAGCCGGCGCGATCCGCCAGCATCCTGCCGGCGGCGATGACGGGCCGATAACAGGCATAGCCGCCGATCGCGAATAGCAGCCACAGCCCGATCCGGCTCGCCATCGGCATCGCGAAGGTACCGAACGGGCCGAGCAGCCCCAGGATCAGCCCCAGCTTCGCCATCACCAGCAGTTCGGCCGGAATATTGCCCAATCTCGTCATGCCGGCTGCGTACCACCGGCGCTTCGCGAACGGTACAGCGGCGCTTCTGGCGAAGCGCAGCGCACGAACCGCGCAATCGTGGTTGAGCGCAGGCGGGCTGCCGCCAAGGCCGGCGGCGAAGGAGAATTCGCCATGACCAGCCCGACCGAGCCGATGCCCAATCCCTATCCCGTCCCGCGCAGCCTGATCGCCGTCGGCGCGATCGGCGTGAGCGCGCTCGTAGCGGCGGCGGCCATGCGTCATCTCATGCTGGGATCGCCGACGGTGGTGTCGCCCTCCCTCTGGCTGCCGCTGCATCTGGCGACGGCCATTCCCGCCATTCCGCTCGGCGGCTGGGTGCTGCTGCGGCGAAAGGGCGATGCGCTGCACCGGTTGCTCGGCCGGATCTGGGCCGTGCTGATGATGGTGGCGGCGCTCACCAGCTTCGGGCTGATCGGCCTGTTCGGCCATATCGGCCCGATCCACATTCTGTCCGTGATGGTGGTCGTCGGCGTGCCGCGCGCGGTTCTGGCGGTGCGCAAGGGGCGGATCCGCGCGCATGTTCGGGGCATGACGATCATGTACGGCAGCACCATCGTGGCCGGATTGTTCGCCTTTTTGCCGGGCAGAATGCTGGGCCTGTGGCTGTTCGGCTGACATGATGTGGAGCCGAATTGCCGCGTCGTGCGCTAAAAGAGCGGCAGACGCCCGATAATCATGTCCCGATCGGCCCGATACGGCTAGGGGCGTCTCGTCTCGCGGTCATGGTGGCCGATGGATTCACGGAAAGAATATGGCAGGCTTCAAGACTCCCGACTTCAACGAGCGTACCAATGCGGCCAAGGCTGCCAAGCAGCGCGCGCTCGATCTGCTGGCTTCGAAGCCGGCTCCCGATCCCGAGGTGGTCGCCGCCCGGCAGGCTGCCGCCGCCGCGCGTGAGGCCGAACTGGCCGAGCGTAGCGCCGCGCGCAAGGCTGCTATCGAAGAAGCGAAGGCCGCCAAGGTCGCCGCGCGTATCGCAGCCGAGGAAGAGGCTGCCGCCAAGCAGGCCGCCAAGAAGCCCGAGCTGACCGATGCCGAGAAGAAGGCGATTCGCGACGCCAAATATGCGGCGCGGAAAGCCCGCAAGAATTGATCCCACGCGAGCTGCTGGCCACGGCGGAGGTGCCCGGCGGCCCTCCGCTGCGGCTCATCCGCCACGGTGCGGATCATATGATCATGCTCGAACGCAACGAGCTGATGAGCAGCCGCAAGAGCGGATCGGAAAAGGCGCTGGCCGAACTCGCCATCGATCGGCTGGGCAAGCGCCCGGGGCTGCGGCTGCTGATCGGCGGCTATGGCATGGGCTTCACGCTGCGCGCGGCGCTGGCGGCGCTCGGCCGTGATGCGCAGGTCGTGGTGGCGGAGCTTGTGCCCGAGATCATCGATTGGGCACGCGGGCCGATGGCGGCGCTGACGGGCGATTGTCTGGACGATCCCCGCGTGGAGATCCGCATCGGCGATGTCGCGGCGGTGATTGCGGATGGCCAGAAATATGACGCCATCCTGCTGGATGTGGACAATGGCCCGGACGCGGTCGTGCGGCCGGACAATGACATGCTCTATACCCGGCCGGGCTTGCGCAAGGCGCGGGCGGCGCTGAATCCGGGCGGCATCCTCGCCATCTGGTCGGCCGGCTCCGATCCGGTCTTCGCGAATCGGCTGGGGAAAGCGGAATTCACTGTCGAAGAGGTGAAACTGCGCGCGCGGGAGAACGGCAAGGGGCCGATTCATTACATCTGGTTCGGAACTAGGCGGTGACGGTGCCCGGGCCGCTGGCATGCGCCGTGGCCCGCTGATACAGGCGGCGGCCTCAAGGGCCGGACGATACGATGCATAAGGGACAGGAGCGGATCGGCTATCTCGATGGCCTTCGGGGCATCGCGATTCTGCTCACGGCCGCCTGGCATTATCTCGGCCCGATCTATCACATGCACCTGCCTTATGGCCGCGCCTTCGAATGGTGGCCGGGCGTTCGCTATGGCTGGGCGGGCGTGAACCTGTTCTTCCTGATTTCGGGCTACGTGATCTTCATAACGCTGGAGCGCTGCACCGGCTTCATCGATTTCCTGCTGCGGCGCTGGGTGCGCCTGTTCCCGGCGATGCTGGTGGCCACGCTCATCCTGTATGTGGCGCGGATGCCGATGGGCGATGCGATGCCCGGCGGCGATGCCCGGCCCGCCGATCTGCTGCCCGGCCTCACTTTGACCAACCCCTTTTATTATCGGCATTTCGGCGTGCCCGCGCACAGCCTGGATGGCGCCTTCTGGTCGCTTTATGTCGAGGCGGCCTTCTATGTCGTGATCGGTCTGATGTTCTTCCGGATCGGCTGGGCACGGTCGATCGCGGGCCTGCTCGTCCTGTATGCGCTCAGCCTGATCGTGCCGCATCTGGTGAGCCATTACCGGATCGAATGGGCCAAGGTGCCGGCGCTGTTGCTCTATCATGCCGGCTTCCAGAATTTCGGCTGGTTCGCCAGCGGCGCGCTGTTCCTGAAAGCGCGGGTGCACAGCGATCGTGGCTTGTTCTGGATGGCGGTCGCGATCGGAATTTGCTCGGCGCTGACCACGGTGCTGCCGGGCGGAATGGAGAGATCGTCGCGCTGGGCGCTCGCGGCCGGGCTATTGCTGTTCGCCGCCGTCCAGCACTGGAGCCTGCTCCAGCGGGCTCTGGAGGCGAAGTTTCTGCTCTGGCTGGGCTTCCTCAGCTATCCCTTCTATTTGCTGCACAGCGCCATCGGCATCGGCCTGATTGCGCGGATCGAACCCCATCTTCAGGAGCTTCCGACGATCGTGACCCCTCTGCTCGTACTGGCGCTCATGATCGGGCTGGCCTGGATCATCGCCGCCCGGATCGAGCCGCCGATTGCACGCGCACTGCGGCCGGTGACGAACGCCATGCGGCGGATGCTGGGCGTTCACGGTTCCAGCCAGACGGCGCGCGTCTCAGGGGAACCGGCATGAGCGTCGTCACCCGCTTCGCCCCGTCGCCCACCGGGCGGCTCCATGTCGGCAACATCCGCGTGGCGCTTCACAACTGGCTGTGGGCGCGCAAGGCGGGCGGGCGCTTCCTGCTGCGGCTGGACGATACGGACGTGGCGCGATCCACGGAGGAGAATGTGCAGGCGATCCGCGTCGATCTCGCCTGGCTGGGTCTCGCCCCCGATGCCGAATATCGCCAGTCGGATCGCTTCGATCTGTATCAGCGCCGCTTCGATGAATTGCGCGCGGCGGGCCGGGTTTACCCAGCGTATGAAACCGCGCAGGAGTTGGATCTCAAGCGCAAGATCCTGGCCGGGCGCGGGCTTCCGCCCATTTACGATCGCGCGGCGCTGGCGCTGTCCGATGCGGATCGCGCGCGGCTGGAGAGCGAAGGGCGCCAGCCGCACTGGCGCTTCAAGCTGGACCATGACGCGCCGATCCTGTGGGACGATCTGGTGCGCGGTCCCCAGCGCATCGATCCGGCGCTCCAGTCCGATCCCGTCATCCGCCGCGAGGACGGCAGCTGGCTCTATATGCTGCCGAGCGTGATCGACGATGTCGATATGGGCGTCACCCATGTCGTGCGCGGCGAGGATCATGTCACCAACACTGGGCTGCAACTCCAGATGTTCGAAGCCCTGGGCGCGCCCGCGCCGGCCTTCGCGCATGAAGCGTTGCTGACCGGCAGCGAGGGCAAGCTCTCCAAGCGGCTGGGCGCGCTCGGCGCCGATGCGCTGCGCGAAAGCGGGATCGAGCCGCTGGCCCTCGCCGCTCTGCTCGCGAAGCTCGGGACAAGCGATCCGGTGGAGCCGGTCGCCGACATGGCGACTTTGATCGAGAGCATCGATTTCGCCCGCTTCGGCCGCGCGCCGGCCCGGTTCGATCTGGACGAACTGGCGACGGTCAACGCCCGCACCATCCATATCATGCCATATGCGGCCGTCGCGGATCGGCTGCCGGCCGGCATCGGCGCGGCCGAATGGGCGACCATCGCTCCCAATCTCTCCACGGTCGCCGAAGCGGCGGATTGGCTGCCGATCCTTTTCGGAGACGTTGCCGCGCCGGCGATGGAGGAGGCGGATCGCGCCTATCTGGCTGATGCGGCGGCGGTCGCCGGCTCGCTGGAGTGGGATGCGGGCGTCTGGCAGGCGCTCACCGGCGCGCTCAAGGCCGGCAGCGGCCGCAAGGGCAAGGCCCTGTTCCTGCCGCTGCGCCGGGCGCTGACCGGGCTCGATCACGGCCCGGACATGGCCGCGCTTCTGCCTCTGATCGGCAAGGAGCGGGCGATCGCCCGGCTGGAGGCGGTGGCCCGGTCTTAAGGCCCGGCGTTCCGGGCGACGCGGCAGGCTGGCGATGCGGCCATGAAAGGCTTATCTTGGGCGAATGGCCTATTTTCCCCGTCCCGCGAAGCCCAAGGCACTGCTTGCCGATCTGCGCGGCCTGTTCGCCGCCAACCGCCGCCACAAGCTCCTCTTCGGCGCGATGGCGATCGGTATGACGTCGATCATCATCACCGGCTTCGTGCTCGAATCGCGCAGCGGCATCCTGCCCGGCGCATCGACCATCTATGTCGCCGATTGGTCCGCGAACCGCACGGATGCGGAGATCATCAAGCAGCAGAAGATCGATCAGAAGATCGTCAACGATTACAAAGCCGAACGCCGCCGCCAATTCCAGAAGGTGGATGATTCGATGACCCGCTGGGGGTTTTGAGCGTCGATCCACGCTGGATGGCCACAGCGCTCGCGCTTTCGGAGCGCGGGCGCGGGCTGACGGCCCCCAATCCCAATGTCGGCTGCGTCATCGTCCGCGACGGGATCGTTGTCGGTCGCGGCTGGACCCAGCCCGGCGGGCGCCCGCATGCCGAAGCGATGGCACTGGAGCAGGCGGGCGACAAGGCACGCGGCGCGACGGTCTATATAACGCTGGAGCCCTGCGCGCACCGCAGCCCACGCGGCCCCGCCTGCGCCGATAGTCTGGTTGCCGCCGGCCCGGCGCGGGTGGTCGCCTCGCTCGAAGATCCGGATCCGCGCACGGCAGGCGCCGGTTTCGCTCGGCTGCGGGCGGCGGGGATCGCCGTCGATGTCCGCCTGCTCGCCAACGAAGCCCGGCAGGCGATGGCGGGGTTCCTGATGCGTCGTTCAGCTGGCCGCCCGTTCGTCACCTTGAAGCTGGCAACCTCGCTCGATGGCCGGATCGCGCTGGCGGACGGATCGAGTCGCTGGATCACCGGAGACGCCGCACGCGCGCACGTCCATCTCGAACGCGCCCGCCACGAAGCGATCCTCGTCGGGCGCGGCACCTGGGAAGCGGATGCCCCGCGCCTAGACGTGCGCCTGCCCGGACTTGAAACGCGAAGCCCCCGCCGCATCCTCCTCTCGTCATCCGGGCCTCTCCCGTCATCCCAGCCCCTCCCGTCATCCCAGCGAAGGCTGGGATCCATGTCTTGTGACGAGAGCGGTGACGCAAAAGGTGAGAGCGATGGGCCCCAGCCTTCGGCTTTGCCGAAGTTTATCCTGAGCGACGCCGCAGGCGGCGTCGAAGGGCTGGGGCGACAGGACACTATCACCTCACCCCAAGACATCTCAGCTTTGGAAGCCGTCGATCACCTCTTCGTCGAAGGCGGCGCGCAAACCGCCGCCTCCTTCCTCCGCGCCGATCTGGTCGATCGCCTGCTCCTCTATCGCGCGCCCATCCTGATCGGCACCGGCAAGAGCGCATTGGGCGATATCGGCCTCACCGATCTGGCGGGCGCGCACGGACGCTGGCGGCTGTCCGATGCCCGGATGCTTGGCAGGGACCGGCTCGAAGTCTACCAGCGCGCCCGAAGCTAAGGTCTGCGATCCATGTTCACCGGCATCATTACCGACATCGGCACCATCGACGCGATCGATCGACGGGGCGATCTGCGCGTCCGCATCGGCACCCGATACGACACCGCATCGATCGATCTCGGCGCCTCCATCGCCTGTTCGGGTGCCTGTCTCACCGTCGTCGACAAGGGGCCGGGCTGGTTCGCGGTGGACGTCAGCGATGAGACGATCGCCCGCACCGCCGGCGCCGTCTGGGCGGACGGAGCCAGGATCAATCTGGAGCGCGCGCTGCGCGTGGGAGACGAACTCGGCGGGCATATCGTCACCGGCCATGTCGATGGCGTGGGCACGATCGTCTCGGCCGATCCGGTCGGCGGATCGATCGCGCTGAAGGTGAAGGTGCCGGACGATCTCGCCGGCTATCTTGCGCCCAAGGGATCGGTCGCGCTCGACGGTATCTCTCTCACCGTCAATACGGTGGAGGATACGACCGACGGCACGATCATCGCCCTCAACATCATCCCGCATACGGCGGACATGACGACGTTCGAAACGCTGGCGCCGGGCCGCCCGCTCAACATCGAAATCGATGTGCTGGCCCGCTATCTCGGCCGGATGGAGGAGCTGAACCATGCCCGCAAGCGCTGAGATCGCCCGGTTGCGCCACGCTTTCCTCTCCACGCCGGAAGAGGTGATCAACGAGGCGCGCAACGGTCGGATGTACATCCTCGTCGATGATGAGGATCGCGAGAATGAGGGCGATCTGATCATCCCCGCCCAGATGGCGACGCCGGACGCGATTAATTTCATGGCCAAGCATGGTCGCGGCCTGATCTGCCTGGCGCTGGGCAAGGAACGCGTGGAGCAGCTCGGCCTGCCGCTGATGAGCCGCAACAACGGCACCCGCCACGAAACTGCCTTCACCGTCTCCATCGAGGCGCGGCACGGCGTCACCACCGGCATTTCCGCCGGCGATCGCGCCCGCACCATCGCGGTGGCGATCGATGCCGCCAAGGGGCCGGAAGAGATCGTCACCCCCGGTCATGTCTTCCCGCTTGTCGCGCGCGCGGGCGGCGTGCTGGTGCGCGCCGGCCATACCGAAGCGGCGGTGGACGTGTCGCGGCTGGCCGGCCTCAATCCCTCGGGCGTGATTTGCGAGATCATGAACGAGGATGGCACCATGTCCCGCCTCGACGATCTCGTCGCCTTCGCCCAGCGGCATAATCTGAAGATCGGTACGATCCGCGATCTCATCGCCTATCGCCGCCGCTACGATCATCTTGTCGAAAAGGTGGATGAGGCGCCGTTCGTCTCCGATTATGGCGGCGATTGGCGGTTGCTCACCTATCGGGACAAAACGGACGGTGCGCGCCATATGGTGATGCAGAAGGGGCGCGTCGTCGAAGGCCAGCCCACCTTGTGCCGCGTCCATGCCATTTCGATTCTGGATGACATGCTGGGCCGGCAGGGCGCGCGCAAGCGGATGCTCCAGCGCGCCATGGTGGAGATCGGCCGGCAAGGCGCGGGCGTGATCGTCCTGCTCGTCAAGCCGGACGATGCCGGCGTGAAGAGCGATCCGGGCGAGGAAATGGATCTGCGCAGCTACGGCATCGGCGCGCAAATCCTGGCCGATCTCGGCGTTCACGACATCGAGCTGCTGTCGAACGCGCATCGCAACATCGTCGCGATCGAAGGCTATGGGATCAACGTGGTCGGCGAACGGCCCATTCCGGAGACGCTGGGCTGATGGCCAATTTCCTGATCGTGGAAGCCCGCTTCTACACCCACCTCAACGATCTGCTGCTGGAAGGCGCGCGCGGCGCTCTGGAAGCGGCCGGGCACAGCCATGAAACGGTGACGGTCCCCGGCGCACTGGAAGTGCCGGCGGCGGTCGCAATGGCGGCGGAAACGGGCCGCTACGATGGTTTCGTCGCGCTGGGCGTCATCATTCGCGGCGAGACCTACCATTTCGAGGTTGTTTCAAACGAAAGCGCGCGCGGCCTGATGGCGCTGACGCTGGATGGGTTGCCGATCGGCAACGGGATCCTGACCGTGGAGAATGAGGCGCAGGCGCTGGCCCGCGCCGGCAGCAGCGAAAAGAACAAGGGCGGGGAGGCTGCGCAGGCAGCCATCGCCATGCTGACGCTGAAGGAACAGTTCGCCTGAGGCGGCAGTCCCGGCCCGCCGCTGCCCGGCTACGGAACGTGGAGACGCGTTGATGATCGATCGCCTGTTTCGCGCCCATCCCCGCGCCGTCGGCGAGGGTTATTTTCAGCATATGCGGGTGGCGGGCACGGTCGGCCTGCGGTTGATAGGCGGCGGGTTCGCCTGCCTGATCCACGCTGTGCTGCCGGGATATCATCAAAAGACCGGCAGCCGCCTGATCCGCGATCTGGCGGCCGAGATTGACGGCCGGACGCCGCCCGACCGCGACTGACCTTATCTGCCCGGCCGCAACGCTACGGCTATAATGGTTACGTCGCCAGCCGAGGCTCGATCGCGTCGATCCCCACCAGATCCCGTACGGCGCGCATGAAAGCGCCTACCGTGACCGGCTTGGATATATACGCTTCGGCCCCCGCGAAGCGGATCCGCTCTTCGTCGCCTTTGCCCGCATAGGCCGTAACCGCCATGATCGGGGTGCTGGCGAGGGTCTTGTCCTGCTTCAGCGTTTCGATCAGCTCGATCCCGCTCACGTAGGGCAGCTGAATGTCCATGACGATCAGATCGGGCGCAAAGCCATGCGCGCGATTGATGGCTTCCCGCCCGTCGCTCACGGGTTCGGTTTCATATCCGTGCGCCTGCAACAGATCGCAGAATAGCTTCAGGTTGAGGTCGTTATCCTCGACAACCAGCACTTTTTTGGGCACGGAATTTTTACCTAAACACGACGCAAATAACCACCGTTTCCGATGAAACGATCACGCGGGCGGAACGATCCATGAAGATCCCGAATGATGGGAACGATCCTGCAACGATCGCGTTGCGGGCGTTAGTTTGGATTTGCAGCGAACCGCAACGGGCAGACCGTTTTCTCGCGATTACGGGCGTCGAAGCGGATGATCTGCGCGCCCGGCTGATGGATCCCGCGCTGCATCAGGCAGTGATCGCGTTTCTGGCGAATCATGAGGCGGATCTGCTCGCCTGCGCCGAGGCGCTGGATCTTCCGCCCTCCGCATTGGTGGACGTCGCCGCGGAAGCGTATCCATGAGCCGTCCGCTGCTCATCACCGACTGCGACGAGGTTCTGCTCCACATGGTGCGCCATATGAGCAGCTGGCTGGATGAGGCGCACGCCATCGATTTCCGGCCGGCCGGCGGCTTCTTCTCGAAGGCGGCGCGGCGCCAGTCGGACGGCACCGTGCTTGCCGATAGCGAGATGTGGGCCCTGCTCGGCGGCTTCTTCGAAACCGAAATGGACCGCCAGACGCTCGTTCCGCATGCGGCCGAGGCGCTGGCCCGCATCGCCGAAATCGCCGACGTGGTCGTCCTCACCAATCTGGGGGACGATTGTCGGGCACGGCGTATCGATCAGCTCGCCCGCTTTGGCATCCAGCATCGCGTGGTCTGCAACGATATGGGGGCGAAGGGCGCGCCGGTCGCGCGGCTGGTGGCGGAATATCGCCCCAGCGTAACGGTATTCGTCGACGATCTGGAAATGCACCACGCCGCCGTGGCCAAGGCCGCGCCGGAGGTGTTCCGTCTGCACATGATTGCCGAGCCGGATATTGCGGCGCAGGTGCCGCCCGCGCCGGATGCTCATGCCCGGATCGACGATTGGGAAGAGGCGGTCCTTTGGGTCCTGGCGCGCTTTGACGGCGTTCCCCTAGCGGCTCGGACAGAGATGGAGAATGAGCAATGAGCATCGAAGATCGGTTGGCGGAACTCGGGCATCAGCTTCCGGAGCCGGCGGCGCCGGTGGCCTCCTATGCGCCCACCGTTCTGGCGGGCGGCCTGCTGCACGTATCGGGGCAGCTTCCGTTTCGCGATGGTCAGCTGATGGCCGGCCGGATCGGCCAGGATCGCGACGAGGAATATGGCCGGCTCGCCGCCGAACGCTGCGGCCTGATGCTGCTCGCGCAGGTGAAGGCGGCGCTGGGCTCGCTCGATCGGGTGGAGCAGGTCGTGAAACTCGGCGTCTTCGTCAATTCTGACGGCAACTTTTCGGGGCAGCCCAAGGTGGCGAATGGCGCTTCGGAGCTGATGATCGCCCTGTTCGGCGATGCGGGCCGGCATGCGCGCAGCGCGGTCGGCGTGCCAGTGCTGCCGCTGGGCGCCGTGGTCGAGATCGACGCGATCTTCGCCATCCGGGGTTGATCCGGTGAGCGAGGTCGTCGCGCGGATGGCGGCCGGCGTCGCCGCTTTCTCGCGTGCCGATTGGGATGCGTGCGCGGGCGATGCCAACCCCTTCGTCAGCCACGGCTTCCTCTCGGCGCTGGAGGATTCGGGCAGCGCCGTCGCGCGCACCGGGTGGCAGCCGGTGCCGATCGCGATCGACGATGCGGATGGGCGCCCGGCGGCGATCCTGCCAGCCTACGCCAAGAGCCACAGCCGCGGCGAATATGTGTTCGATCAGGGCTGGGCCGACGCGTGGGAGCGGGCCGGCGGAAGTTACTATCCCAAGCTGCAGATCGCGGTGCCCTTTTCGCCGGTGCCCGGCCCGCGCCTGCTGCTGCGGGACGAGAGCCTTGCCCCCGCGCTGATCGCGGCGGCGGAAGGCGTGACCGAGCAGAACGGCTTGTCGTCCGCCCACGCCACCTTCCTCGCGCCGGATCAGGTGCCGCTGTTCGATGCGGCCGGCTGGCTGATCCGTGAGGATACCCAGTTCCACTGGGCCAATCACGATTATCGCGATTTCGATGATTTTCTCGGCGCGCTCTCCTCCCGCAAGCGCAAGAACATCCGCAAGGAGCGGGCGGCGGCGCAGGAGGGGCTGGAGTTCTTCCACCTGACCGGCGCGCAGATCGAGGAAAGCCATTGGGACGCCTTCTGGCTGTTCTATCAGGATACCGGCGCGCGAAAATGGGGCACGCCCTATCTCACGCGACGCTTCTTCTCGCTGCTGGGCGAACGGCTGGGCGACAAGGTTGTGCTGATGCTGGCACTGCGGAACGGACGGCCGATCGCCGGTGCGCTCAATCTGATCGGCCGGGACACGCTCTATGGCCGCTACTGGGGCTGTAGCGAGGACGTACCCTGCCTCCATTTCGAGCTGTGCTATTATCAGGCGATCGATGTGGCGATCGCGCGCGGCCTGAAGACGGTAGAGGCCGGCGCGCAGGGCGAACACAAGCTCGCCCGCGGCTATGAGCCGACGCTGACCTATTCGGCGCACTTCATCCCGAACCCCGGCTTCCGCCGCGCGGTGGAGGATTATCTGGAGCAGGAGCGCGCAGCCGTAGAGCGCAACGTGGAGATGCTCGCGGAAGAAGGCCCGTACAAGAAGGGCTAGGCTGGTGGCGGCCCCTACGCCGCCCGGCGCTCGATCTGCATAACCGTCGCCCGCGCTAGGCGCTGCGCCTCGACGATGGCCTTGCCCTCCATCTCGGCCGCCACTTCCGCCCGCATCGACATCGCCGCGCGATGGCCGCACAGCGCCGCCACGTTCAGCCAGCGATGCGCCTGCACCAGATCCAGCGGCATCCCGTCGCCGCCGCTGGAATAGGCCAGCCCCAGATCGAACGCGGCTTCGCCGCTGGTCTTGCGGACGCCGTCGGCGCCGTTCACGCCCAGAAGATTGCTCATGTCGCTTGCTCCTGCAAACCTGACTACCTTCCTGTTAACGACAACGATCCGTCAGCCTTGAGGGCCGTTGCGGACCTTTTTTTCGGGCCGCGCCGGGCTGCTCGCCGTCGCCCGGCCGCTTCACGCTTTCACTTCGGCTCATCAGGCTCTAGACCGCGCCCGATGTTTCAAGAGGGTCAGAGCGCTTCCGTGCGGGCACATCGTATCGTCTTCGCCAACGAAAAAGGCGGCTCCGGCAAATCCACGAGTGCCGTCCACGTCGCCATCGCGCTGGCGAGTGCGGGGCGCAAGGTCGCCGCGCTGGACATGGATACGCGCCAGCGGACGCTGGGCCGCTATCTCGATAATCGCATGGCGATGGCGAAGAAGCTCGATCGCGAACTGCCGATGGTGCGCTACGAAACCTTCGACGCCGCCAAAAGCGGCCCCGTCGCCGATCGGATCGAGGCGCTGGCCGATGGCATGGACGTCATCGTCATCGATACGCCCGGCAATGATAACGAATCCGTCCGCACCGCCATCGCCTCGGCCGATACGCTCGTCACGCCGATCAACGACAGTTTCGTCGATCTCGATTTGATCGGGCAGGTCCATCCGGAAACGTTCAAGGTCACGCGGCCAAGTTTCTATGCCGAAATCGTGTGGGATGCCCGCAAGGCGCGCGCGAAGCAGGATGGCGCCACCGTCGACTGGATCGTGCTGCGCAACCGGCTCCAGCATCTGGAGGCCCGCAACATGAAGCGCGTGGCCGCCGCTTTGGGCGAGCTGTCGAAGCGCGTCGGCTTCCGCACCATTCCCGGCCTGTCCGAGCGCGTCATCTATCGCGAACTGTTCCCCAAGGGGCTGACGTTGCTGGATCTGGCCGCGATCGGCAACGAAACCGGCATGGCACATATCGCCGCCCGGCAGGAACTGCGTGAGCTGATCGCCGGTCTCCAGCTTCCCGTGCTGGAAACGACGAAGGTCGCCGAACCTGCATGATGGGCCTCGTCCTTCTCGCCGCCGCGGCCTTGGGCTATTGGGCGTGGAAGACGCGGGATCTGAAGGCGCTCCGTTTCGGCGATATCGCCGCCGTCGTCGCCGCGCTGATCGGCCTGCGCCTGTTCAGCCGGGGTGAGACGCTGCCGGCGCTGCTCGCTGTCGGCGGGGCGGGCTGGTGGCTGTGGTCCCGCAAGCGGGGCGGCGGCATGGACACCGCCATGTCCGCCGACCGCGCGCGATCCTTGCTGGACGTGCCGCGAGATGCGACCCGCGAAGAGATACGCGCCGCCCACCGCCGCCTCATCCAGCGCGTTCATCCCGATGTCGGCGGCTCGGCGCACCTCGCCACCGAAATAAATGCGGCGCGCGATGCCTTGCTCGCAACGCATGTGAAACGATAAACGTTATTATTGCTGCACTGCGGCAATTGGCCGCCACAGGAGGATTCATGACCCATCGTTTCGACCCCACTTCTCTGCGGGAATATGACATTCGCGGCGTGGTCGGAAAGACGCTCGGGACCGAGGACGCCTATGCGATCGGCCGTGGCTTCGCGACGCACATCCGCCGCGCCGGCGGCACCCGCGTGGCGGTGGGCTGGGATGGGCGCGTTTCGTCCGAAAGCCTGCGCGACGAACTGATTCGCGGCCTGACGGCAAGCGGCGTCGATGTCGTTCGCACCGGGCTCGGCCCCACGCCGATGCTGTATTATGCGGAGGCTACGCTGGAGGTGGACGGCGGCGTCCAGATCACCGGCAGCCACAATCCGGCCGAATATAACGGCTTCAAGATGGTGATCCAGCACAAGCCCTTCTTCGGGCAGGACATCCAGTCGATCGGCAAGATGGCCGAAGAGGGCGATTGGGACGAAGGCACCGGCGAAGTCACCGATGCCGATATCGAGGATCTCTACGTCGATCGCCTGTTTGCCGGTTATGCGGGCGGCGCGTTCCGCATCGGCTGGGACAATGGCAATGGCTCGGGCGGTCGCGTGCTGGAAAAGCTGGTCGCCAAGCTGCCGGGCGAGCATCACCTGCTGTACACCGAGATCGATGGCAGCTTCCCCAATCATCATCCCGATCCCACCGAGGAAAAGAATCTCGAGGATCTGAAGAAGCTCGTGGCCGAGAAGAACCTCGATTTCGGTATCGCCTTCGATGGCGATGCGGATCGGATCGGCGCGATCGACGGGCGGGGCCGCGTCGTGTGGGGCGATCAGATCCTCTCGATCCTGGCCGAACCGGTGCTGAAGGCGCTGCCGGGCAGCACGATCATCGCCGACGTGAAGGCCAGCCAGATGCTGTATGATCGCGTCGCCGAACTGGGCGGCACCCCGCTCATGTGGAAGACCGGCCACTCCCTCATCAAGGTCAAGATGAAGGAAACGGATAGCCCGTTGGCGGGCGAAATGTCCGGCCACATCTTCTTCCGCCACGAATGGTACGGCTTCGATGACGCGCTGTATGCCGCGATCCGCCTGCTCGGCGCGGTACGCATGTCCGGCAAGACGCTGACCGAGCTGAAGAGCGCGATGCCGGAGCTGGTCAACACGCCGGAAATGCGTTTCCAGGTGGACGAAAGCCGCAAGTTCGCGGTGGTGGACGAAGTGCTGGATCGGCTGGAAGCGTTGGGCGCCGAGGTCAACCGCACCGATGGTGCGCGCGTCAACACGCCGGACGGCTGGTGGCTGCTCCGCGCTTCGAACACGCAGGACGTCCTCGTCGCGCGCGCCGAAGCCAAGGATCAGACCGGCCTCGATCGTCTGATGGCGCAGATCGACGAACAGCTCCACCTGTCGGGTATCGAGCGCGGCCCCCAAGCCGGGCATTGAGGCTTCGATAGCGGGCACCTCGCAGGCAATCGCGCTAGGGCCTCGCCACAGCAAACCGTACACCCGGGCATCTGGAGTGCGGCTTGCTGTGGACCCCTCTGCCGCCCGATGCGCACTACCATGATGACGGCGCGTTAACCTTCCACGCGTATCCGGGCCTCATCGGGGGCGAGCGTATGCGTGATTTCGGAAAATTCGTGCCGGCAGAAGGTTCGTCGGGTCAGGCGATGCCGCTAGCCGAGGTGCTCGCCGCCTTCAGCTATGCGCTGGACATCACAGAGGGACAGCCCGAGGGCCATTGCGTCCGCGCCAGTTGGATCGCCGCGCATATCGGCCGCGCCATCGGCCTCTCTGGCAAGGATCTGGCAGAGCTGCATTATACGATCCTGCTCAAGGATCTTGGCTGCAGTAGCAATGCGGCGCGGCTGAGCCAGCTGTACCAAACCGACGATCGCGCGTTCAAACGCGAATTCAAGACGATGGGCTCAGGCATGTCCGGGGCGCTCCGCTTCCTGTTCTCGCATGTCGCGCGCGCGGAGCCGATCGGCCGTCGCGTCGGGGCGATCGCGCAGGTGCTGCGCAACGCGGGCAGCATCGCCGATGAAATGATCGTCACGCGCTGCACGCGCGGATCCGATATCGCCCGCCAGCTCCGTTTTTCCGATCGAGTGGCGGATGGCATCTATGCGCTGGACGAACTGTGGGACGGATCAGGCCGCCCATGCGGCCTTGCCGGTGAGGCTATTCCCCTGTTCGCGCGCATCGCGCTCCTCTCTCAGGTTGCAGAGGTCTTCCACGCACGCGGGGGCGCGATGGCTGCGCGGACCGAGGTTCAGCACCGCAGCGGCCGCTGGTTCGATCCGGCGCTTGTCCGCGCCTTTCTCTCCGTAAGCCGGGACGAAGCATTCTGGGCCGGGCTCACTTCGCCGATGATCGATGCGAAAGTGCTGGCCTTGTCGTTCGATGGCGATGTCGTGTTCGTCGACGAGGATTATATGGACGATATCGCCGCCGCCTTTGGGGAGGTTGTGGATGCCAAGAGCCCCTATACCGGCGGCCATTCGCAGCGTGTCGCCGATTATACGGTTGCAGTCGCCAGCGCGATTGGCTTCCCGGCGGATCGGATGCGCTGGCTGCGGCGCGGCGCTCTCCTTCACGATATCGGCAAGCTCGGCGTCAGCAACGCTATTCTCGACAAGCCGGCGAAGCTGGATGACGAGGAATGGGTGTCGATGCGCAATCACGCGGTCCATACGCAGGCCATTCTGTCGCGTCTCACCGCCTTCCACGATCTCGCGCCCATCGCCGCTGCGCATCACGAACGGCTCGACGGCACCGGCTATCCGCTGCGTTTGTCCGGCGAGGAGATCTGCCTGCCGACGCGGATCATCACGGTCGCGGATTTCTTCGACGCGTTGGTCGCTGATCGCCCCTACCGCGCGGCCATGCCTGCCGTTGATGCGCTGGAGATCATCGGCGCCGAAGTCGGCAAGGCGATCGATCCGGATTGCTTCGCGGCGCTGAGCAGGCTGGCAGCGGATGGGCTGGTGGCGGCGCACTGAGGACCGCATCAAAAAGCGCCACCGCGTCGGATTCACAAACGAGCAGCCCAGCCTTTCCGGCATCGAGAGCGGCCCCAAGCGACCCCGCCGTTATGCCAGCAAAGGCTGGCATCCATGTCTCTCCATGCTTGGGGTGCAACATTTCAAGGAGAGACATACACCCCAGCCTGCGCTGGGGCGACGACAAGTGCTGGCATACGCGCAGCCAACACGCCCATGATTGCCGCCGGGCGGGTTGGGGCACCCACCCGGCGACTTCCGGCGAAAGGGAAGTGGGGGATCCTTCCGCCGAACCTGCAATGAAGGAGCTACCTGCTCACAGTCAGGATGCTATGATCGCGCGTCGGGGATACACGCGGGTTAGGGGCGGGCACTCCTTTGCCCGCCCCTCCTGCGCCAGCCACTCAGATCGATCCAACCGCTAAAATCACTCTCAGATATCGAGCGAGCCGATATCAGCGCGGCGCTGAGGCGCCGATCGCCAGCCCCATCGTCACCGCCGCGAGGCGCGCGGCGACCAACCCGGACAGCTGATGGCGATCGTCGCGCGACGGCACATATTCCACCACCGCAAGTCCGGCGATGCTGGCCTTCGCCGCCACCCCGCGCAGGATCAGGATCATGTCTTCGTAGGTGAGCCCACCCGGTGTCGGCATGTTCACCGCCGGCAGCACGGCGGGGTCGATCCCGTCGCAATCGATCGAGATGAAGACGCGCGCGCCCGGCTCGATCGCGTCCAGCACCGCCGCTATTCCCCGTTCATGCAAGGCGTAGCTGGTGATCAGCGTCGATCCGAAGGCGCGGGCATCGTCATGCTGCCAGCTTTCACCCGAGCCGAGGCCGCGCATCCCCACCTGCACCATCGCCGTCACGGCGGGGCATTCGGCGGCGCGGCGCATCGTCGATCCGTAGCCGTAGGGATTGTCCCGGATGACATCCGCCCAATCGACATGGGCATCGATCTGCAGGACGGTGATCGGGCCGTGGCCCTCATAAGCGGCGATCACCGGGATCGGCACCGAATCGTCGCCGCCCAGGATGATCGGGACGGCGCCCGCCGCCAAAATCTTGGCCACGCTGGCGCGGATGCGATCGCGGTTCGCGTCGCTCTCCCAGGCGCTGGTCGGCACGTCTCCAGCATCCACGCAACCGCGTCTGTCGTCCTTGTCGGCGAAGATCGTCGCATCGATGTCGAAATCATGCTGGACCAGCGATCCGCCGAACTGCGCCGATGCGCGGCGTAGTTCCGCCGGGCCGTCGGCCGAATGGCTGCGCTCGCCGGCCACATAGGGTGACGCTTCCGAAGCGCCCAGAAACACCACGCGCGCGCCCTCCAGCGCATCGATGTCGGCGGAAGGGAGGCCGGCGAAGTTCTTCGCGGCAGGGCGCAGGCCGGGCATGTTCGTCATGGCCCGGAGACGTTCCGCCGCCCCGCCAGGTTCCCTCGATTGTTGGATCAATGTTGGATTTCGCTTGCCAGACGGCGGCGATGATTCCTCTCGACTCAGCAGCGAAGGCGCTCGCTTCGCGCGGCTTTCCCATCCGCTCCTCCGAAGCGGAGGCCTTCTACACGGCCCTGTTCGCCTTTGCGGCGGCGCGGGCGGCCGATGCCGTGTTGCGCGCGATCGGCGCAGCCGGTGCCCGCTATTTCCCGCGCTACGGCATCGATACGCCCGCTCGGCTGGCCGAATTCGTCGCCCAGACGGCGCATGAGACGGGTGGCTATCGTCGCTTCGAGGAGGATCTGCGCTACACGGCCGCAGGGCTCGCGCGGACATGGCCGGGTCGGTTCGCGGTGGATGCCGCTGCCCCCACGAAGCGCCCCAATGCGCTGGCGATCCGGCTCGCCGGCAAGCCCGAGGCGATCGCGAATACGGTGTGTGCCCGTCCGCGCGAGGGCAATGTCCTGCCGGGCGATGGCTGGCGCTATCGGGGGCGCGGCATGTTGCAGCTCACCTTCCGCAACAATTATGCCGCCGCCGCCACGCGGCTGGGCCTCGATCTCGTCGCCCGGCCCGAACTGGCCGCCGATCCGGCGACGTCTTTGCTGATCGCGCTCGATTTTTGGGTGCGGGCCGGGGTCAATGCCTGCTGCGACGCCGGCGACTATCGCGGTGCGCGCGGCCTCACCAACACCGGATCGCGCACACCCAAGGTGGCGCCAATCGGGCTGGAAGATGTGGCGAAGCGGCGGGCGCGGCTGCTGGAGGTGCTGGCGTGACGCATCGCGCGAAAGCCAGGAAAGCCACGAAGGCCACAAGCGCTGTGGCTTTCGGCCTGGCGCCACCCCTCAGTCGTCATCCTCGTCTTCGAAGCCGACCAGATCCAGCGCCTTCGCCTTGATCTGGCGCGTCATGCACCAGTGCACCAGCGCCTCTTCCCGGCCATGGGTCACCCACACTTCGGATGGCGCGATCTCGGTGATCGTCTCGGTCAGTTCGTCCCAATCGGCATGGTCGGACATGACGAGCGGCAGCTCCACATTCTTTTGCACGGCGCGCTGGCGCACCCGCATCCAGCCCGATGCCATCGCCGTGATCGGATCGGGCAGGCGGCGCGACCAGCGATCGTTGAGCGCGGAGGGCGGGCAGACCACCACATGCTCCTTCATCTCGGCCGCCTTGATGCCGGTCGCGGGGCGCAATTCGCCCAGCGCCACGCCGAATTCGCGATACAGATCGCACAGACGCTGCATCGCGCCGTGAATGTAGATCGGCGCATCATGCCCGCGTTCGCGCAATTCCATGATCACCCGCTGCGCCTTGCCCAGCGCATAAGCGCCGACGACGACGCAGCGATCCGGATTGGCATGCAGCGCCGCCAGCAGCCGATCGATCTCGGACGCCGTATCCGGGTGGCGGAAGACGGGCAGGCCGAACGTCGCCTCGGTGATGAAGATGTCGCACGGCACGGGCTGGAACGGCGCGCAGGTGGGATCGGGCCGGCGCTTGTAATCGCCCGAGACGACGATGCGCTCGGCGCCCTTCTCCAGCACGATCTGCGCGGAGCCGAGGACATGGCCGGCGGGCACGAAGCTTACATCCACATCGCCCACCCGGATGCTTTCGCCATAGGCGATCGGCTGGCCGTTCTGCGGGCCGTAGCGGCAGCCCATGATCGCCAGCGTTTCCGGCGTCGCCATCACCGCGCCATGGCCGCCGCGCGCATGATCGGCATGGCCGTGCGTCACCAAGGCGCGCGGCTGCGGCGTGGACGGATCGATCCACACGTCCGCCGACGGCAGATAGATGCCCTGCGGGTGGGGTTCGATCCAGGCGCCGATGCGGGGCATGAAGCGCAAATGGGGGGAGCATGCCTCCGGTTCCATATTTGCCAATGGATACGGAGCGTTGCCGCTTCGTTGACGGGCGGTAACGAGGGAGAACATCAATGGACGGAATCGGCATTACCGCCGCGATCGGCGGGTTCGTCCTGGCGATCGTCCTGCTCTGGGCGGTGTATCGCAACAGCAAGCGCACCGGCGCGGATGTCCGCCGCACCGAAGAGGCGACGCATGCCCTCCACAAGCAGATGGACCGGGAAGACAAGGTCACCGATCCGGATACCGGCAAGTTCTAACGGCGGCGTCGTCGGATGCCGGGACGTGCCCGGCATGACGGCGATGCAAACCGCCATGCGGCGCCTTAACTTGGCGTGGTGATCCTCGATACCACTCCGATCCCGTTCCCCCCGGCGATACAGGGTTGGTTCGAAACGCGCGGCTGGGCACCGCGACGCCACCAGCGCGAGATGCTCGCGGCGGCGCAATCCGGCCGCCACGCCTTGCTGATCGCGCCCACCGGCTCGGGCAAGACGATGGCCGGCTTCCTCCCCAGCCTCGTCGAACTCGCCGAAGCGCCCACCGCCGGGCTCCACACCCTCTACGTCTCGCCCCTCAAGGCGCTGGCGATCGACGTGCAGCGCAATCTGCTCGATCCGATCGGGGAAATGGGCCTCGCTATCCGCGTCGAAACCCGCACCGGCGATACGCCGTCGGATCGCAAGGCGCGGCAGCGCGCCAAGCCGCCGCACATGCTGCTGACGACGCCGGAATCGCTCAGCCTGTTACTCAGCCATCAGGATGCGGCGCTGATGTTCGCCGATCTGAAGACGATCGTCGTCGACGAGGTTCATGCCTTTGCCGGCGGCAAGCGCGGCGATCTGCTGGCGCTGTGCATGGCGCGTTTGCAAAAGTTGTCACCAGACATGCGCCGCGTCGCCCTCTCGGCCACCGTCGCCGATCCCGATCAATATGCGGCCTGGCTCGCGCCGAATGGCGATATCGATGCGGTGACGCAGGTGATCGGCGATCCGGGCGCGGAGCCAAACCTCGCCATTCTATTGCCTGAGGATCGCGTGCCCTGGTCGGGCCATTCGGGGCGTTACGCCGCCGCGCAGGTGATGGCCGAGATCGAGACCCACCGCACTACCATCATCTTCTGCAACACCCGCAGCCTGGCCGAACTGATCTTTCAGGATCTGTGGGCGGTGAACGAGATGAAGCTGCCGATCGGCATCCATCATGGCAGCCTCTCGATCGAGGCGCGGCGCAAGGTGGAGGGCGCGATGGCCGCCGGCCGCCTGCGCGGGCTGGTCGCCACCGCCAGCCTGGATCTGGGTGTCGATTGGGGCGATGTCGATCTCGTCATCCAGATGGGCGCGCCCAAGGGATCGAGCCGCCTGCTCCAGCGCATCGGCCGCGCCAATCACCGGCTGGAGGAAGCGAGCGAGGCGGTGATCGTGCCGGGCAATCGCTTCGAATATCTGGAGGCGCGCGCCGCGCTGGACGCGGTGGAGGCGAACGAACTCGATACCGAGGTATTTCGTGCCGGCGCGCTGGATGTGCTGGCCCAGCATGTGATGAGCTGCGCCTGCGCCGCGCCCTTTGCCGAAGCGGAGATGCTGGCGGAGGTGCAATCGGCGCTGCCCTATAGCGCGCTGGCCCCGGAGATATTCGGCCAGGTGCTGAACTTCATCGCCACCGGCGGCTATGCGCTGAAGGCCTATGACAAGTTCAAGCGGCTCACCCAGGACGAGGATGGGCTCTGGCGGGTCAGCCATCCGCAGTTCGTGGCGCAATATCGGCTGAATGCGGGCATCATCGTCGAGGCGACGATGCTCACCGTCCGCTTCAAGAACGGGCGCGGTCTCGGCAAGGTTGAGGAAAGCTTCGCCGCCACGCTTTCCCCCGGCGATACCTTCTTCTTCGCCGGCCTCAGCCTGGAGGTGGAGCGGATGGACACCGAGGATCTGGTCGTCCGCGCCACCAGCAAGCCCGCGCGCATCCCCACTTATGGCGGCGCGCGCATGCCGATTTCCACCAACCTTGCCGATCGCGTGCGCGGCTATTTCGACGATCCCAGCCAGTGGAGCCGCTTCCCCACCGATGTGCGCGAATGGCTGGAAATGCAGGCGCGCCGATCCCGCCTGCCCAAGCCCGGCGAGTTGCTGATCGAAACCTTCCCGCGCGAAGGGCGGCACTACATGGTCGTCTACAGCTTCGAAGGCTGGAACGCGCACCAGTCGCTCGGCATGCTGATCACGCGGCGAATGGAGACGGCGGGGCTCAAGCCGATCGGCTTCGTCGCCAGCGATTACGCGATCGCCACTTATTCACTGGAGCCGGTGATCGACCCCGCACCCTTGTTCGACCGGGACATATTGGAACATGAATTCGTCGATTGGGTCCAGCAATCCAGCCTGCTGAAGCGTGCCTTTCGCGAAGTGGCGGTGATCGGCGGGCTGGTGGAGCGCCAGCATCCCGGCAAGCGCAAGACCGGCCGGCAGGTTACCTTCTCCACCGATCTGATCTACGATGTCCTGCGCAAATATGAGCCGGACCATCTGCTCCTGCGCGCCGCCTGGGACGATGCCCGCGCCCGGATGACGGACGTTGGCCGTCTGGCCGATCTGCTGGATCGCGCCGCCGGCACGATGCTCCACGTCCAACTCCCGCGCGTCTCCCCGCTGGCCGTGCCGGTGCTGGTGCTGATCGGCCGGGAACGGGTGACGCAGGGCACGACGGATGACGCGTTATTGATCGAAGCCGAAGCGCTGGCGGCAGAGGCGATGGCTGAATGAGCGCTGGACCCACTGTGGAGCCCGCGGCGATTCAGTTGCCCGGCGCAGGAAGCGCCTTGGCGGCGCGGCTCGCCCGGATGATCGGCGGTATCGCCAGCAGGATCACCGCAACCAGCCCGCCGACCGCCAGCAACCCCAACGGCGTAGCCTGCACCTCCGCCTCCGCCACAAATCGATCGCCAACGCGGAAAATCGCACGGGCGGACTGGGGAGTGGCGAGGGCGCGTGGTGTCTCAGGCTTCATGGGGCTGGGCATGGCAGCAACCTTCGAAAAGTTCGACGTGGCGATGCTAGACGGCTGGCGCTCCGCGCAGAAGGCCTTCGGTGCTCAAATCCTCATCGATCTGCGGCCAGTGAATGCCATAGCCGCCGCTTGCGCGCTGCCAGTCCGCGCGCTGTTCCGGTGTGGCATGCAGAAGACGCGGATACCAGGCGAGGGGGGCTGAAATTGTGCGGCCATCCGCAAGATCGACGATCAGGCTGGCGTCGTCGCAGCGCACGTCTGCGACGCGTTCATCCGTCACAATGTGGGCGGTGCCCCGCTCCTCAATCGTGCTCCCGATCGCCGGCGCCCATGTAGAGTTCGCTGCCGGTTTCGCGGAAGACCTTGCTCATCTCCGCCATGCCGGCCTCGGCCTCATCCTCGGCAAGCTGGGGGTTGGCGGCGAGGAAGGTGTCGGCTTCCGAATTCTGCTTCGAGGCGAAATCACGCACTTCCTGGCTGATCTTCATCGAGCAGAATTTGGGACCGCACATCGAGCAGAAATGCGCGGTCTTAGCGCCTTCCGCCGGCAGCGTCTGATCGTGATACAACTCGGCCGTGTCGGGATCGAGCGACAGATGGAACTGGTCCAGCCAGCGGAAATCGAAGCGGGCGCGGGACAAGGCATCGTCGCGCAGCTTCGCCGCGGGATGCCCCTTGGCAAGATCGGCGGCGTGGGCGGCCAGCTTGTAGGTGACGACGCCGACCTTCACGTCGTCGCGATCGGGCAGGCCGAGATGCTCCTTGGGCGTCACGTAGCAAAGCATCGCGCAGCCGAACCAGCCGATCATGGCCGCGCCAATGCCGCTGGTGATGTGATCATAGCCCGGCGCGATATCGGTGGTGAGCGGCCCAAGCGTGTAGAAGGGCGCCTCGCCGCACGCCTCCAACTGCTTCTCCATGTTCACCTTGATCTTGTGCATCGGCACGTGACCGGGGCCCTCGATCATCACCTGCACGTCCTGTGCCCAGGCGCGCTTGGTGAGTTCGCCCAGCGTGGCGAGTTCGCTGAACTGCGCTTCGTCATTGGCGTCGGCGATCGATCCGGGGCGCAGGCCGTCGCCGAGCGAATAGGCGACGTCATAGGCCTTCATGATCTCGGTAATTTCGTCGAAACGCTCGTAGAGGAAGCTTTCCTTGTGGTGGGCGAGGCACCATTTCGCCATGATCGATCCGCCGCGGCTGACGATGCCGGTGACGCGCTTGGCCGTCATGGGGATGTAGGGCAGGCGCACGCCGGCATGGATCGTGAAATAGTCGACGCCCTGTTCGGCTTGCTCGATCAGCGTATCGCGGAACACCTCCCACGTTAGATCCTCGGCGACGCCGCCGACCTTCTCCAGTGCCTGATAGATGGGCACGGTGCCGATCGGCACGGGCGAGTTGCGCAGGATCCATTCGCGCGTGTCGTGGATGTTGCGGCCGGTAGAGAGGTCCATCACCGTGTCCGCGCCCCAGCGGATCGACCAGACCATCTTGTCGACTTCGGCGGCGACATCGCTGGCGACGGCCGAGTTGCCGATATTGGCGTTGATCTTGACGAGGAAGTTGCGCCCGATCGCCATCGGCTCGCTCTCGGGGTGGTTGATGTTGCTCGGGATGATCGCCCGTCCGCGCGCCACTTCGTCGCGCACGAATTCGGGGGTGACGTAATCGGGGATCGACGCGCCGAAATCCTCGCCGTCGCGGATCAGCTTTTCGCGCAGTTCCGCCCGGCCGACATTCTCGCGGATCGCCACATAGTGCATTTCCGGCGTGATGATGCCGCGCCGCGCATAGTGCATCTGGCTGACATTGGCGCCGGCCTTGGCGCGCAGCACACGCTGGCGGACGTGCGGGAAGGGCTGGACGCCGGCCGAACGATCCGGCCCCTTGAGGCCATTATCCTCGGGGCGGACTTCGCGCTGGGTGACTTCCTCGACATCGCCGCGCCCCCGGATCCAGTCGCGGCGGAGTTCCGGCAGGCCGGCCATGATGTCGATGCGGGCAGTCGGGTCCGTATAAGGGCCGGAGCAATCATAGACGCGCAGCGGCGGCTCGTTGGCGGACGCCTCCAGCGCGATTTCGCGCATGGCGACCTGGATGCCGCCCGGCCCCTCGACATGGATCTTGCGCGAACCCCGGATCGGGCCGGTGGTGACGGCGAGTTCGGTACGTGCGGGAATATCGGCCATGTGCGCGTCCTTCCGTAAATCGGACAGAGATCGCGTGCCTTCATGGCCGCCCCTCCCTCCGCCGGCGTTAACCGGATCAGGTTCGACGGGTCGCGAGGAACAGCCTCGCCTCTCAGCCGCCTGACATGCGGCCCCCCGGGGATGCAACAGCCTAGGCGGTCAGGCGCGGGAGAGGAAGCCGTATTTCAGGAGCATCCCGATCGCACGATGAAGTTGTGGCGCGGCGGCATTCGGAGCTGAGGCGGCAAGCTCCGCAATCGAGCAAGGTCCGGCGGCGAGACGATCCAGGATCGTGTCCATGATCTGTGCGGAAGGAAGCGCGCCGGGTGCCAGCAGGGCCAGTTCGGGCCCACCCGGCAGATCGCCGATCCGCGCGAACCCGCCCGGACGGAGGCCCACCCGCATGTCCGGCCGGATCGCCTCGCTTGCATGCGCGGTGAAATTGTCGAATGGATCCAGCCGGGCGGACGGCGGCAGCGGCGCCTTCACCATCGCCAGGGCACCGGCGGCGCGACACTTCGCCAGCTCTTCCAGCAATGCCCGATAGCGGGCGATCACCACCGGCCAGTCGAAGAAAGCCCGCGCGCGCATCTGCGCCGCTTCGCCCATCGATCGCCGCCGCTCCGGATCGCCAGCCAGCGCAGCGAAGGCGTCCACCGCCTGCCCGATGTCGAACGCGGTGGATTGCGCCGCCGCGCCGACCAGGAAATCGTTGGGCGCGAGCCCGAAGGCGTGATGGCGCGCGATGGAGGCGCCGGCGCCCGGCGGCGGCATCGTCGTAGGGATCAGAAAACCCGAAACCTTATGCTCGATCGTATCGCGCAGCCCATCCCAATCCGTCCCGATCACCGGGAGCCCGGCCGCCATCAGCTCCACCGGCGCCAGCCCGAAGCTCTCCTGGATATTGTCCGACATCAGCGTGCCGATGTCAGCGGCGGCGCGCACGCCCGCCAGATCGGCGCGATCGCCATCCACGAAATGCGTCGTCACCGGATCCGCATAGTAGCCGGCCAGCTGGCGGAAGAGCGCCTCGGACGGCGCATTGATGAACTTGCCGGCCAGGATCAGGTGAAGCCGCGCCGGTGTGCGCTCAGCCGCTTCGGCGAGCGCCACATAAAGCGGCAATGGATGCGCCTTCGCATGGAGTGCGAGGCGGCCATATTGGAGGATCGCGACATCCGCATCGCCAATGCCGAGTTCCGCCCGCCAGCGCTGGCGATCCGAAGGCAGCGGAGCGAGCGCGTCGCAGGGCACGCCCAGCGGAATGACGGGCAATTCGGGAAGCGGCGGCGCGATGGCGACACCGAAGCGGCGGTCGAGGATCTCGATCTCGGCCGCCAGCGTGCGTTCCACCGCCGCCTTCACCGGCCGCGAGGTGCACACCAGCGCATCCCACGGCCGAACCGGCGCGGTGACGAGCGCCGCCACCCGATCCATCGCCGCATGGCTGGACATGGTGTGGGTGATGCCGACGATGCTCCACGCGGCATCGCCGGACCAGCTACGATCCTGGGCGTAAGCGGCAAGCGAGGGATCGCCGAGCCACAGCGCGCCCGCCGCCTGCAAGGGAGCGGGCACCGCTATTGAGGCGATCTCGATCGGCCCGGAATGGCCGAGCCGCGCCGCGTGGCTGCGCAGCGCGACGGCATCCTCCTGCGTCTTCACATATGCCGTGAACGGATCGGCGCCCGAATGCGCGATCCATGCGCCGAGGAACGTCTCGCCGGCCATCTGCCGGCCCATCATCTTCAGCCGGGGATCGAAGCCGTCCGGTACATATTGGATCGCGGCGAGACCCGCCATGACGCGCCTCTCAGCTCCGGATCAGCGATATGCGGTGATCGTACCCTTGCGATCCATCGTCACGAGCATGTTGTTCGCCACGATCGGGGCGAGCTGGAAATCGCCGCTGCCCTTGATGGTATCCCGAACCACACCGTCGACGGCCTGCACGCCCAATATCTCACCGCGATCGCTGACCACCCACAGGCGGCCGCCGGCGAGGACCGGGCCGGACCACTGTATCGGATTTTCTTTCTTCTTCTTGTTGCGAAAGCGATCTAGCTGGGTGAGCCAGCGGACCTTGCCGGTCGCGCGGCTGATGCAGAGCAGCTTGGATTCGTCGGTGAGGACGAAGATCCACTCGCCCGCTACCCACGGCGTATCGCCGCCGCCGACGTTCAGCTCCCACATGCGCTGCCCGGCCGCGAGATCCATTGCCACCATCCGGCCGCCCTGGCCGATCGCATAGACGCGATCATTGTCGATCACGGGCGAGGCATCGATATCCGAGATGGACGCGACGGACGTGGTGATCGAGGTGCGGGCTAGTTGATCCTGCCAGACGACGCGGCCGTTTTCATAGCGCAGCGCCGATAGTTCGCCCGAGGAGAAGCCGGCGACGATCGTGCCGCGTCCCAGCGCCGGGGCAGCGACGCCGAACACGCCGGCCGCTTCCAGCGTGGCGCTGTCCGTCCAGGCGGTTTGGCCATTCTCGACCTTCAGCGCGAAGACCTGATTGTCCTGGCTGACGACGTAGACGTTGCCGAGACCCACCGTCGGCGCGCCGCGCAGAGGCCCGCCCGGGCGAACCTTCCACAGCTGCTTGCCGGTAGCGGCATCCAGCGCCACCGCATCGCCCAGGCCGTTGACGGCATAGAGCTTGCCATCGTCGAAGGTGACGCCGCCGCCGAACAGGGCGCTCTTGTCCTTCTTTCCCTCGCCCACGGCCTGCTTCCAGACCTGCGATCCGTTATCGGGGGAGAAAGCGTGGACCACGCCCTGTGCGTCCATCACGTAGAGCCGGCCGCCGGCGATGACCGGCGCGGCGCCATATCGCTCCTTGGGCGTGCTCTTGGGGATATGGGTCGTCCAGGCGCGCGCGGGCGAGAGGCCCAGCGCCAGGTGCCCCATCGATTTGGCGGGATTGCCGCCGGGCTGAGCCCAAGCCTCGTTCACTGTCGGTGCGGGAATCGTGACCTGCGTTTCGGCGAGCGAGGGATCGACCTCCGCATCATTCTGCGTCGCGAGCACGGGGATGCGCTCGCCCAGAACAGCGGTCTTGGGCTTGTTGCCGCCCTTGAAAATGCTGCAGCCGCCGAGGGTGGCAGTCAGCGCGATCAGGCAGATCGCGCGCGATACGTTCCTCATTCTTATCCCTTCGAAATCGTATCGGACGGCTCGATCGTCTCGCCGAGCGTAGTCGCCAGGCCGGCGGCGCGGCCGCGCAGGCTGGCAGGCGCGTTCGTGTCGCGGGCGACCGCGGCAAGCAGCTTCGCCGCATTCTGCTTATGACCAAGCTTCAATTCGGCCAGCGCCGTGAGTTCGGCGGCGCTAGGGAAGAAAGGGTTGCCCGGCACAACGAGCCCCTTCAGCCGGGTGACGATCTCGGCGGGCGGTAGCGCATCGAACCGGACCGCGATCGAGCGCAGCAGCGCCACGTTGCGAACCGGAGACGGTATACCCTCGTCGTTCGCGATCTGCGCGTAGCGATTGGCGGCGCCCGCGGCGTCCCCCTTCATCGCGGCCGTATCGGCCAGCGCGAGCGATCCCAGCGCGCGATAGCCATCACGAGGGCTCTGCGCGACTTCGGCCAGTGCGGCTGCATCGGCGGCTGCGGGCGAATTGCCGGCCTCCAGATTGGCGAGGGCGGGGGCCAGCTTCTCGCTGTCCAATCCGGCTTGGGCGGTGAGGTGGCTCTTCCACCACAGCCATCCGGCCAGCGCGACCAGAGCCAGCACCACCAGAGCGGCGATCACCTTGCCGTAGCGGGTGACGAACTGCATGGCGCGATCGCGACGGACGTCTTCATCCACCTCGCGGAAGAAGGCTTCGTTATTCTGCGGTGTCAGCGCCAATCCATGTCCCCGGGAAGAGAGCGCCCGTCTCTTGGGCGCGCGCCCTCTTAGCGCCGGGTGCGGCTTAACGGAAGCTGAGAGCCGCTACCGATCAGCGGCGACCACGCCAGTCATAATCGCGATCGCGCCCATGACGCCGGAAATGATCCCGACGGCCATGATCGCGCCCGCCGCGATCCCAGCCAGGGCCGCGATACCCGCGATCATAACCGTAGCGATAGGCCGGACGGCCATAGCCGTAAGACGGATAATACGCGTTGGAATAGCCGCCGCCATAATAGCTAGGCCGGCCATAATAGCCGACATTCGTATAGCCGCTGTAGCCGTCGTCGTAGCCGCCGCGATCGGACACGAGTGCTGCGCCCACACCGAGGCCGATGATCCCGGCGGCGATTGCCACACCGGTGTTATCGCGGGCCTGCGCGGGCTGGACCATGCCCAGCGAGACTGTGGCGAACGTCGCGGCGGCAATGCCGGCCTTTATGATGGTACGCATCATACTCTCCTGTCTATCCGGATCTTCGGACGTGAGAAAGGATATGCCCGCCACCTCGTTAATCGGGCTGGAACGGCGGGTGCAGCCGATGTTCATGACCTGACGCGAGGCTTTCGGGCCGGGCGAGCGCCTGCTAGCGGGCCGATCATGGCCGAGCCTCTGGACGATATCCTCGAAGAATATGAGTTCCTCGATGCGGACGATCGCTATCGGCTGCTGATCGAGCTCGGCAAGGCGCTGGAGCCGATGCCCGAAGCGCTGAAGACGGATGCCACGCTGGTGCGCGGCTGTTCGGCATCGGTATGGGTCTATCCGACCAGGCTCGCGGACGGCCGGCTGCACTTCCTCGCCGATTCGAACGCGGCGATTACGAAGGGCATTATAGCGCTCGTGCTGCTGACCGTGCAGGATCGCGGCGCAGCGCAGATCATGGCGATGGATATCGAAGCTGCGCTGGCGCCGTTCGATCTCAAGGCACAGCTCAGTTCGAATCGGACGCAGGGCATTCCCAACATGATCGCGCTGATCCGGGAAACGGCTGCGCGGCAGGGATAGGTCAGCGCAACGCGCGCGCCGTGAGCACCGCGCAGTTCGCGTCGCCCACGGTCGGTGGAGTCTTGCCGGAAATTGCGCGGCCGATCATGCCAAGAACGCCCTTTACGGTCGTGGCGCGGGGCGGGGCGATGATCTCCGGCCGTTTGATGATGCCCTGAACGCGAATCGGCTGATCCAGCTTGAGGCCGCCGCCGAGCTTGGCGTGACCGGAGAGCGAAAGATCCAGCCGCTCCGTCGCGAGATCGACGCTGCCCGATCCGTCCGCTCTTCCCACTCCCGTATCGAGCAGCAGGATTTCGGGACGCGCCACGCCATCGGCGACGCGGAAGCGCGCGACCAGGCAGCGCATTGCGGTCTTGTCTTCACCACCGGCTGTGAGAGCGCGCCCGACGTCGGACCCGGCGACGAGAGCCGCACGGCGATCGATCGCACCGTTGCGCCCGGCAAGCCCGATCATGCCGGTGAAGTGGCCGGCGGCGGCACGCACGGTTTCTCCGCGCCCCTGCAAGCGCGCCCGCCCGGCCAGGGCGCCCGTCGCGGTTCCGGGGTCTGTGAACAATTGCTCCATGCGCGCCCCTGTCATGGTGAGGTCGGCCAGCAAAAGTGGCGCGCCGGTCTGATGGCGCACGATCGCCGAGCCGGTCACCCGGCCGCCGCCGACACTGGCGATCAGCGGCGATATCGTCAGCACGCGATGGGAGAGCGTCGCGGTGCCGGAAACGCTGCGGAAAGCCGAAGGCGTTTTGAAGAGCAGGCGCCGCAGATCGAAGTGGACGTCGCCATCCAGCTGACCGAGTTTTGCCAGATTGATGCGCGTGTTGGGGAACAGACGTGGCCCGACTCGCCGCGCCTTGGCCGCGCTCTCGGCAAGACCCTCGTCCGAGGCGAGATCGTCGAAATCGAAACCGTTCGAGAGTACCTTTCCGGCAATGAACGTGCGGCCGTCATGCTTGTCGATCCTGAGGTCCGCAGCGATATCGGATCGGCCGAGCCGCCCTTTCAGCCCGGATATCTGCCAGTTGGGGTCTTCGTGGATGATCGTGGCGGCGAGCCGATAAGGCTGCGTCTTGAACAGACCCGCCTCGATCACGCGATCCAGATCCTGCAAGCCATGGCCGCTGCTTCTGACGCGGGCCGTGAAGTGGCCAAAATCCAGCGGGGTGGCGGCATGCCCCTCGGCTTTCAGCGACACGGCAGCCGACGTCAGCATGGCCCGGAATGGCCAGTGTCTCTGCCCGGCGACGCCCGCGCCCGTTATCGCCAGCCGGGCCGGCGATCCGGCAATAGTGCCGGAGCCGATCAGCCGGAACGCGGTGGGGTCGATCGCGAATCGCGCTGTCAGGTGTCGATCGCGCTTGGCGTCATCCAGCGCGCCCTGCGCGTCGGACACCACCATGCGCCCGATATCCAGGGACGATCCCCGCGATGACGCGTCGTCTTTCTGTCCGGAGCGCCAGTTGTGCCGGCCCGACGCGTCGGTGACGAGGGCGACCCGCAAGCCACGGATCGCGACCGCTTCTGCTTTCCCACGCCCGCTTACCATATGGGCGAGAGGCAGACGGATGCGAAGTTCGGCGATGCGCAGCATATCGCCTTGCCCGGCCCAGGCCGGTTGCGCGATTGTAAGGTCGTCGAGCCGCAGCAACGGCGTGAACAGCCCCCCGCCGATCCGATGCAAAGCGCCGATCCGCACCGGCCGGTCGATCGAAGCGGCAAGACGACGCTCTGCCAATCCTCGCATCAGCGGCCAGCCAAATGCCAGCAGCAGCGGCGCGAGGATCAGGATCACGCAAAACGCAGCTGCCGAAAATACGGCGACACGGTGCCCTCGACGGACGGGAGAAGGCAGCGCCATGACAGCTAGACGCGCAATTGGCGCCGTCCGTTCCGGCTCCAGAACGGCGCGTCAAAAGTCGATAGCGATGCCAGCCCGTTCCCAATCGCCATAGCGCGTCGGCGCCGGCCTGCGGTCCGGGTCCGGCGCCTCGTCCGATGCGCGGGGCTCAGGCACGGGCGGGCTTTTCGAGAGGTGCGCCGGGGCTTTTACGTGCGGCGGGCGGCGTCCGGGTTGGCGAGCGGCTTCATCGGTCATGGCGCGGCTCCTGCAGCGGCGGCGTTGCGGTCTGCGGCCTTCGCGGCCACATGGCGGCAGATGGCAACTCCTCCCGATCCCGACAAGTCCGCCCCCGCCGGCTTCCCCGCCCGCGTCGCAGCCCTTCGCCTGCTGGATGCGGTGCTTCGACGCGGCCTGCCGCTGGAGGGCGCGCTCGACAACGCGACGCGCGGCCTGGAGCGATCGGAGGATCGCGCGCTGGCCCACGCCATTGCCGGATCGGTCCTGCGTCATCTGGTGGATCTGGATGCCGCGATCGACGGCGCGACCCGCCAACGCCTGCCGGACGATGCGAAGGCGCGCTTCGTGCTGCGGATCGCGCTGGCCCAGGCATTGTCGATGGGCACGCCGCCCCATGCGGCCATCGCCACCGCGCTGCCGCTGGTGGATGGCGGGCCGCGCAAGCTGGTGCATGGCGTGTTCGGGACGCTCTCGCGTGCTGGCATCGTCCTGCCCGATCCGCCAAGCCTGCCCGAAGGCGTAGCCGAGCGTTGGGGCGCGGCGTGGGGCGATGATGTGGTCGCGGCCGCGCAGCGATCGGCCGGCGCGCTGGCCCCGCTCGATCTGACGCTGCGCGCGACGGACGAGACGGCGATGTGGGCGGAGCGTCTTGGCGCTGCGAGCCTTGCGCCGGGCCATCTCCGTTTGCCGGCCGGGACGCGGATCACGGAGCTTGCGGGGTTCGAGGAAGGCGCCTTCTGGGCGCAGGACATCGCCGCCTCGATCCCGGCCCGTCTTTTGGGCGCAGGCAAGGGGAAGACGGTGCTGGATCTGTGCGCGGCGCCGGGGGGCAAGACGATGCAGCTTGCCGCCGCCGGGTGGAAGGTGACGGCCGTCGAACTGGCCGACAATCGCGCGAAGCGGCTCCGTGACAATCTGGCGCGGACGAAGCTGCCGGCGGCGATCCGCATCGGGGATGCCCTGACATGGTCGCCGACCGAGCTGGCCGATGCGGTGCTGCTGGATGCGCCTTGCTCCGCAACCGGCATTTTCCGTCGCCATCCCGACGTGCTTCACCGGGTTCGCCCGCGCGCGATTGAGCAATTGGCGGAACGGCAGCGCGCCATGCTCGCCCGCGCGGCGGGATCGCTGAAGCCCGGCGGTTTGCTGGTCTATGCGGTCTGCTCGCTGGAGCCTGAGGAGGGCGAGCGCACCATCGAAGCGTTTCTGTCGGGCCAAAGCGGCTTCCGGATCGAAGCGCCGGTCGAAGGCGAATTGCCGAACGGTATCCACGCCGCCGCAGGGGGATGGATCCGCGTGCTACCCGGCACGCTGGAGGCTGAGGGCGGCGCCGACGGTTTCTTCATCGCTCGCCTGAGAAAGACGGCGCATCTTTGATGCGGCGGCCGGAGCAACGCCGCTAATTCGTCTCGCGTTAGTGTCGGGATCGGGAAGCCGATCAAGGCAGGAGACGAATATGAAAGCATGGATTGCACTCGCACTGTCGGCCAGCGCCGCCGTCATGACCCTAGCCGGTACTTCGTCAGCGCAGGCGGCGCAGGGCTGCGGCCCTGGGTTTCATCGCGGGCCTGCCGGTCGCTGCCGCCCGAACGCCCGGCCTATCGTCCGCGAGCGCCTGATCATCGGCCACCGTTACGATCGTGGTTATTGGGACGGACGGCGCTACTGGCGGCAGCGTTATCGCGCCCATAATGGCTGGCGCTATCGCTGATCCGTGCGGCATTGACGGGCTCTTGCGGAAGCAGGAGCCCGGGATGCTCCTAGGCATGTCGAAGCGTGACTCTGGCTGCTTCGGACGGTGAAACGAACCTCGCCAATCGTCCCGGCTGAACGCTAAGCTCTTGCCGCCGACATAGGAGGGTTCGTAAGGCGGGGCGATGTTTCGTCCCGCGCTTCCCCCCTCCATCCCGCCAAAGGGCTGGTGGAACAACGGGTGGATCCTCGCGCTGCTGGCCCTTGCGGCCGCTATTCCGCTCGTATGGCCCGGCATCCCGCCGCTGACCGATCTGCCGGGGCATATGGGCCGGTATCGTGTCGAGATCAGCGATCCATCCTCGCCGCTCCGTCAGCTTTATTTCGGCTATGAATGGCGGTTTCTCGCCAATCTGGGCGTGGATATCACCATCTTGCCGATGGCGCGCCTGTTCGGCCTGGAGCTTGGCCTCAAGCTGATCGTCATGGCCATTCCGGTGCTGATGGCGGCGGGCCTGTTATGGTGCGCCCGGGAGGCGCATGGGCGGGTGACCGCGCCCGCCTTGTTCGCGCTGCCGCTCACCTACAGCTTCCCCTTCATCTGGGGCTTCCTGAACTTCAGCTTCTCGATGGCGCTGGCGCTCAACGCCTTCGCCTTGTGGCTGCGACTGGGCCGACAAGGGCGGCTGAAGCTTCGCAACCGGCTGTTCGTGCCGATCGGCCTTTTCTTGACCGTGGTGCATGTGTTCGGCTGGGCAGTGCTCTGCCTGCTCGCTTATGCGGCCGAAATCGTGCGCCAGCGGGATGCGGGGACCAGCTTCTGGCGTTCGCTGTGGAACGGCGGCTGGGCCTGCCTCGCCCTTTCCCCGCCCATCCTGCTGCTGCTTGCCTGGCGGGCGGGCGATCGCGCGTCGGACGGCACCAGCGCAAACGCCGATTTCTTCTTCTGGCGCGCGAAATACATCTACCTTCTATCCTCGCTCCGCAGCCATTGGATGGTGCTGGATATCGCCTGCGTCTATCTGCTCCTGGGCGTGATATCGTTCGGGCTGGGCGGCGTATGGGTCCGCATGAACCGGACGCTCGGCATCGCCTGCCTAATGCTGATGATCGCCTATGTGCTGCTGCCGCGCATCCTGCTCAACAGTGCTTATGCCGATATGCGGCTCGCCCCCTACGTCATCGCGGTCGGCACGATCGCGCTCACGCTCAAGAGCAGCGTGCGCTGGCAATCCGCCGCCGTCGCCGCCGTGGCGGTGCTGATCTATGCCGGGCGCATCGCCGTGCTGACGGTGAGCTTCGCGCATCACGATGCCGCCAATGCGAAGCAATTGGAGGCGCTGGATCATGTGCGCCCCTACAGCCGCGTGTTCGTGCAGGCGTCGCTCCAGTGCCTCAGCCAGTGGGAGACGACGCGGATGGACCATCTGGGATCGATGGCGATCGCGCGGCGTGGCGCCTTCATGAATGGCCAATGGGCCGATCCCGGAGCGCAGTTGCTCGTTCTGAAATATGTGCCGCCGGACGATTACGATAAGGATCCCAGCCAGATCCTGCGGCCTTACCGCTGCCGTCAGGCGGACGCGAAGGCCTATCCCGAAGCCGTCAACGCGCTGCCGCGCGGCGCCTTCGACTATGTCTGGCTGATCAACATGCCCAGGCGGGATTGGCGAAGCTTTCCCGGCCTGATGCCGATTTGGACGGGCGAAAAGCGGGGCATCCTCTACAAGGTGATGCCGGAGCATCGCTATCTGCCGCTGCCGAACCTTCCCAAGGTGAAAAAGAAGAAATCTCGATCGGCCGCGACCGACAAGATCTGAGCATCAACCTATCGGAACACCCACCAGCGGTTGATCGCGAAGATCATGAACGGGGTCACGAACCACACCGGCACCTGCACGGTCCAGTGCGGCCAGTGCAGCGACGTCGCGAACAGCCAGGTCCAGAAGGCGTTGAGGGCGCCGCTGGGCAGCGCGGCCACGAAGAAGCGAATCTGCGCACGTCGCCCCCTTTCGCCCTGGCCGACGAACGTGAAGCGACTGTGCAGATTGTAGCCGACCACGACCGAGACGAGGAAAGCCACAAGATTGCAGAGCTGAATCGGCGCGTGCGTAAGCGTGTCCAGCCCGACATAGATGGCGGTGTAGATCCCCGTCACCACCACGCCGTTCACGCCATAGCGTATCAGCTGGCCCAACAGCTTGCTCTTCCGCCCGGCATCGTCCGCGATTCCAGCCGTCATCTTGCTCCGCCCATGTCTTGCTCTTTCGCTGCGCCCGCCTAGAGGCGGCGGACGGTGATGGAAAGCGGGATGGCGCCTGGGATGAAAGACGAGGCGTCTCACTGGCGGCGCTGGTTCGTGCTGTTCTGGCTCGCCGGCTGCATCTGGCTGATCCACTATAAGTGGAACGCCATCCACTGGTTCGCGCTGTCCGATACCGACGACAATCTGCGCTACGCCCAGGTTCGCGCGTGGATGGACGGTCAGGCGTGGTACGATCTGCGCCAGCATCGCATCGATCCCCCGCAGGGCATATCGGTCCACTGGTCCCGCATCGTCGATCTGCCGATCGCGGGGCTGATCCTTGCGCTCCGCCCGGTGCTGGGTGGCGAGCTGGCGGCGCGCTGGGCCTGTGCGATCGCGCCGCTGCTGGCGATGGGGGCGGGGCTGTACGGCACGATGCTGACGGTGCGCCGACTGGTCGCGCCGAACGCCTATGTGCTGGCGGCCGGCATCCTCGCCTGCGCGCAGGCGACGATCAACATGTGGATGCCGCTGCGCATCGATCATCATGGCTGGCAATTGGCGACGCTCATCTTCGCCATAGCCGGCATCGCCGATCCGAAGCGCATCCGGGGCGGCGTCACCACCGGCATCGCCACGGCGGTGAGCCTGACGATCGGGCTGGAACTGATGCCCTATCTCGCCACCGCCGGCGCGCTGATCGCCTTGTGGTGGGTGTTGGACGGGGAAGAGCGCGATCGGCTGCGCGCCTATGGCGCCAGCCTCGCCGCAGGCGCGGCGGTCGGCTATGCGGCCTTCGCCTCCTACGACAATGCCCAGCCGCTGTGCGATGCGTTGACGCCGGTCTATCTTTCCACCCTGCTGGAGGCTGGGGCGGCTCTGGTCGCGCTATCTTTCCTGCCGGTGCAGACCTTGCCGCTGCGGGCGGTGTTGGCAGTCGTCGCGGGCGCGCTGATCGCCGGCATCTTCGCTTATGCCTGGCCGCAATGTCTGGGTCGGCCGGAGCACATCTCACCCGAGCTGGATCGGATGTGGTTCAGCCATATCCGGGAGGCCAAGCCGCTCTACAAGCACAGCTGGCGCGTCGCCGTGCCGATCATGGCCATATCGGCGATCGGCTTTGCGGGCAGTCTGTTCGCGCGCTGGCGGGCGCGGGGTACGCCGCTGGCGATACCGTGGACGGTGGTGACCTTGTTCTCGCTCTTCTCGATGCTGCTGTTGCTCTGGCAGACGCGCGCCGGGCCCGCCTCGCAGTTCATGGGCGTGATCGGCGCGACGGCGCTGGGCCAGCCGATCATCAGCTGGACGCTCTCGCATCGGGCGATGGCGGTGCGCGTGCTGGGATCGGTGGCGGCGTTCATCGTCGTATCCGGCGTGTTTGCCGGGACGATCATCCAGTGGATCCCGGAGAAGAAGACCGCCTATCGCCGCGTCGTCGACAATGCGAACCGGCGTTGCCCGACCTTGCCAGCCCTGAAGCCGATCGCGCAGCTGCCGCCGGCGACGATCCTGACCTTCACGGATCTCGGCCCCCGCCTGATCGCGGTGACGCATCACAGCGCCATCGCCGGCCCCTACCATCGCGCCGGTGACGATATTCTGGATGTGCAGCACAGCTTTCGCGCCGAAGATCCCGAAGTCGCGCATGAAGTGATGCGGCGGCATGGCGCTACGCTGTTGCTGCTCTGCCCGGGCATGAGCGAATCCACCGTCTATGCGTCCGAAAGCAAGAAGGGCTTCTACATTCAGCTGAACCGGGGGACGGTGCCCAACTGGCTGGAGCGGGTGGAATTACCCAAGAATTCCCCGTTCAAGCTGTGGCGGCTGGTGGGATAATCTCCGCTGGCAACGGACGACGGACGCCTAGCCGAAGCTGGCCTTGAGCCCGTCCACCACGAACTGCGTGGCGAGCGCGGCGAGGATGACGCCCAGCATCCGGGTGATCACCGCCTCGATCCGCGCGCCCAGCACGCGCATGATCGGGCCGGCCGCCAGCAAGGCCAGGATCATCAGGATCATCACGGCCAACAGCGCGCCGAGAACCGTGAGTAAAGCCAGCCCGTGATTGTGCGAGGCGAAGAGCATGACGGTAGCGATCGATCCGGGGCCGGCGATCATCGGGATCGCCATCGGGAAAACCGAAATATCCTCGATCTCGCGATGCTCGGCTTCCGCCTGGCGGGCGATTTCCTCCGCACGGCCTTCCCGACGCTCCGTCCTTTTCTCGAACACCATCTCCAGCGCGATCAGGAACAGCATGATGCCGCCAGCGACGCGGAACGCATCGAGGCTGATGCCCAGCGCGCGGAGCAGCGGTTCACCCACGATCGCGAAGACGAGCAGGATCGTGCCGGCGATGAGTGTAGCGCGGATCGCCATCGATCGGCGCTGCGCAGGCCCGGCGCCGCGCGAGAGACCCGCATAGATTGGCGCGCAGCCAAGCGGATCGATGACGAGGAAGAAGGTCACGAAGGCCGAAATGAAGAGCGTGATCATGGTCCCACGATCCTATCGGCAATGACCTCCTCTGCGCCAGAGGCGGACGCGATGACGCGCATCCGCCAGGCGGAGCCGTCCTTCGTCAAGCTCCAGCGCAGCGATCCGTCCCCGGACGCGCCGCCGGCAAGCGTCTCCGGCGTTTTCGGCAAGGGCGGCAGAGCACGATGTGCCGTCCGAGTGGCCTGAACTTTGTCCGTAGCAGGGCTGCCGCCCGGATCGTCCGCTCCACCGCCGTCGTAGAGCCATTTCCAGGCCCCATCCGGCTGCCGCTGCCAGATGGTGAGGAAGCGGCCATGCCTCTTGGCGGAGCGCCATGGACCGGTGGAGAAAGCGAGGCTGCCATCGTAGGAGGTCACGGTCCGCGCCGGCCACCACATGATCGCGATCGGCGGATCCTTGAGCGGCGCAAGAAACTTAGCGGCGTCGGTAGGCCCGTCGCTCAGGATCAGAGCGCCTGGTGCCATGAAGCGGCGAAACGCGGTCCACTGGCCCTTTGTCTGCGCGGTCGCGGCAAAGGCACGTTCCGCCTCCTCCACCGGCCGCTGGCCCGCCAACGCGGCTGCGGCCAGCAGTGCTATCATAATGTGGTCTCGTCCAGAGCGATGCCGGCATTGCGGTGCGCGGCGACGAGCGTGTTGCGCAGCAGGACGGCGATCGTCATCGGGCCGACCCCGCCGGGCACGGGCGTGATCGCTCCTGCCACGTCCAGCGCTTCGTCATAGGCGACATCGCCGATCAGCCTGGTGGTGCCGTCCGGATTGGTCACGCGATTGATGCCGACATCGATGATGGTGGCGCCGGGCTTGATCCATTCGCCGCGGATCAGCTCGGGCACGCCGACGGCGGCGATGACGATATCGGAGCGGCGCACGGCGGCGAACAGATCGCGCGTGCGGCTGTGCGCCACAGTGACGGTGCAGCTTTCGGCCAGCAGCAGCTGCGCCATCGGCTTGCCGACGATGTTCGATCGGCCGACGACGACCGCCTCCAGCCCGGCGAGATGTTCGTGAACATCCTTGAGCAGCATGAGCGAGCCCAGGGGCGTGCAGGGGACGAAGCCGGGCAGTCCGCTGGCGAGGCGACCGGCATTGATCGGGTGAAAGCCGTCCACATCCTTGTCGGGATCGATGGCGGCGATGATGGCGTGCGAATCGATGTGCGGCGGCAGCGGCAATTGAACGAGAATGCCGTCCACGCCGGCATCGGCATTTAGCGCGCCGACCAGCGCCAGCAATTCGTCCTGCGTCGTAGTGACGGACAGGCGGTGGACGGCGCCACCGATATTGGCGGCGGCGGAGGCGCGCTCCTTAGCACGGACATAGACCGAACTGGCCGGATCTTCGCCCACGAGTACGACGGCCAGTCCGGCGGGCCGGCCCGCCGCCTTCGCGAAATCGCCGGCGATCGCGCCCACGCGCGTCCGCAGGTCCGCGGCGAAGGCCTTGCCGTCGATGATCCGTGCGCTCATCGGCTCAGCCCAGGCCAGCCGCCGACAGGGCGAGGCGCGGGATCACGATGTTGCGCAGGATCTGGATGATCAGCAGTATCACCAGCGGCGAAAAATCGAGCGCGCCGAAATCGGGCATGATCCGGCGGATCGGCCGATAGAAAGGTTCGGTCATGCGGCTGAGCGCGGTGAGCACCTGGCGAACCATCTCGTTCGACGTGTTCACGACATTGAAGGCGACCAGCCAGGAAAGCACCGCCTGGATGATGATGATCCACATCAGCACCGAGAGCAGCAGATCGAGGATCTGGAGTATCATGATCATGGTCGGTCAGGGTCCGGCATTTGAGTGAGGTGTCTTAGCAGGCTATAACATCGGGACGGGCGGTCGCGAAGTCCAGAGCGCGGCGGTCAGCCCTGCCGGACGAGCGTACCGGCGCCCTGCCGGGTAAAGATCTCGATCAGCATCGCATGCGGCACGCGCCCATCCAGGATGACGGCGGCGTCCACCCCGCCCTCTACGGCATCGATGCAGGTCTCCAGCTTGGGGATCATCCCGCCCGTGATCGTGCCATCTTCGCGCAGCTTGGTGATCTCACGCGGCGTGAGATCGGACAGGAGCTTCTTGTCCTTGTCGAGGACGCCGGCAACATCCGTCAGCAGGAACAGGCGTTCCGCCCCGGTGGCAATAGCCAGCGCGCCGGCCATCGTGTCCGCATTGATATTGTAGGTCTCGCCATCCGGGCCGACGCCGATCGGCGCAACGACCGGGATCATCCCCGCCTTTGAAATCGTATCGAGAACGCGGGTATCGACATCGTCGGGCTCACCGACGAAGCCGAGATCGTCGGTCGGATGCTGGATTTTCTCGACGGTGACGAGCCGTCCATCCTTGCCGGAAATCCCTACCGCGCGGCCGCCGGCCTTGGTGATCCAGGTCACGATCTCCTTGTTGATCGCGCCGGAGAGGACCATCTCGGCCGTCTTCATCGTGGCGGCATCGGTGACGCGCAGGCCATCGACGAAGCGGCTCTCGATTCCCTGCGCCTTCAGCATCGCGCCGATCTGCGGTCCGCCCCCGTGGACGACGATCGGATTGATGCCGACTGCCTTCAGCAGCACGATATCCTCGGCAAAATCGGTCGCGGCTTCCGCATCGCCCATGGCGTGGCCGCCATATTTCACGACGAAGGTCTGCCCGGCATAGCGCTGCATGTAGGGCAGCGCCTCGGCGAGGGTCTCGGCCTTGGCGAGGAGGGCGGGAGTCGGCGCGTGATCGGTCATGCGCCGCGCCTTAGCGGCAGGATGTCTGGCGTTAAACCCTGCCGTCCGTCATGCCGGTGCGATGACGCGCCTAGTGCGCCGCATTCTTCCGCCGCGTCTCCCAGCCCTTGCGCGCGGCAGCGGAGCGTTGCTCGGCTGAACCGGATTTGTGGGCGCGGCCACCACGAGAGGATGCGACATGCGTATCCTTCTTGCCGCGTCCGCTGCCGGATTTGTTGCCGCCGCCGGATTCCTTGTTCACCGTCGCCCAGGCGCGGGCCTCGGCGGTCTTCTTCGGCGTTCCGCGCTCCTCGTAGCTTTCCTCGATATGCTCGGCCTTGCGCTTCTGCTTGTCGGTATATGCGCTCTTATCGCCCTGGGGCATGGCTCTCGCTCCTTCACAAGATCAGGTGAGAACGCATTTGCCTGGTGCGCGTATCCCGCGATCGGTTGACGAAGGCGCGTCGATTGCCACAAGCGCGAAGCCATGCGCTTCTTCTCGGACAATGCCGCTCCCGTCCATCCGGCCGTCTTCGCCGCCATGCAGGCAGCGGACACGGTCGACACCGCTTATGATGGCGATGCGCTGAGCCGGCGCCTGGATGCGCACTTCTCCGATCTGTTCGGGTGCGATGTCGCGGCCTTGTGGGTGCCGACGGGAACCGCCGCGAACGCGCTGGCCCTGGCGGCGCTCTGCCCGCCCTTCGGCGGCGTGTTGTGTCACCGGGACGCGCATATCCAAAATGACGAGTGCGGCGCGCCCGAATTCTTCACGCATGGGGCCAAGCTGCTGCTGTGCGACGGGCCCGGCGCGAAGGTGACGCCGGATACGGTGCGGGCGACGGCGGACGCAATCGCGAACGATGTCCACCGGATCCAGCCGCGCGCGCTCTCGATCACCAACGCCAGCGAATATGGCTGCGTCTATGCGCCGGACGAAGTCGCCGCGCTCGGCGCGCTTGCCAGTGAGCGTGGCTGGCGCTTCCACATGGATGGGGCGCGCTTCGCCAACGCCGTCGTCCATCTCGGCTGCACGCCAGCGGCGCTGACATGGCAGGCCGGCGTAGAGGTGCTCAGCTTCGGCTTCGTCAAGAATGGCGGGCTTTCGGCTGAGGCCCTGATCTTTTTTGATCGCGCTCTGGCCGACGATACGAAGCGGCGGCGCAAGCGGGCGGGGCACCTGCTCTCCAAGGGCCGCTATCTGGCTGCGCAGATTCACGCGATGCTGGAGGGCGGCGTCTGGCTGGAAACGGCACGCGCCGCCAACGCCGCCGCTACGACGCTGGCGGAGGCAGCGGGCGCGCGGCTGCTCCATCCCGTTCAGGCTAATGAGTTGTTCCTGCGGGTAACGGCGGACGAGGCGGCGGCGCTGCGGGCCAAGGGGTTCGACTTCTACGATTGGGCCGAGGGTGAAATTCGGCTCGTTACCCATTGGGCGAGCGACCGGGACGAGGTGGCGGCACTGGCCGCTGCGATCGCCGCGCTGTGAAGACCGCCCCGCCCCTCAGCGAGGCGGCGAAGAGCCGTGAGGCAATCCCGTTCGCGATCGTCACGCTGTTGTGGGGATCGACATGGTTCGTGATTCGCGGCCAGCTGGGCGAGGTACCGGTCAGCTGGTCGGTCTGCTATCGCTTCCTGACGGCGGCGCTGACGATGTTCGGGGTCGCCTTCGTGACGCGGACACGCCTGCGCATCAGCGCGCGGGAGCATGGCCTGCTGGTGTTGATGGGCGTCAGCATCTTCTGCCTCAACTTCAATTTCGTCTATCAGGCGGAGGCGCATGTCACCTCGGGCATCGTCGCGGTCGTGTTCGCGCTGCTGCTCGTCTACAATGCGGTGGCCGGCTGGGTGTTTCTCGGCCAGCCGTTGTCGCGCCCCTTCCTCGTCGGATCCGGCGTGGCGATGGCGGGGATCGGGCTGCTGTTCGAACATGAGCTGCGGGGCTCCACCCGCTCGCCGCACGAAACGGCCGTCGGCATCGGCTTCGTGCTCCTGGCGCTGGTTTTCGCCTCGATCTCCAACGTCATGCAATCGACGCAGCGGATGCGGGCGATTCCGATGCCGGCGATGCTGGCGTGGGGCATGACATGGGGGGCGCTCGCCAATGCGATCTTCGCATTTGCCACCAGCGGGCCGCCGCGCGTCCTGCTCACCCCCGTCTATATCGGCGGCGTGCTGTATCTCGGCGTGCTCGCCTCGGCTTTGGCCTTCACGCTCTATTTCGGGATGATCCGGCAGATCGGCCCGGCGCGGGGCGGCTATGTCAATGTGTTGACGCCCGTACTGGCAATGCTGCTGTCCACCATCTTCGAAGGCTATGTCTGGTCGGTCGAAGCGGCTGCCGGCGGCCTGCTGGTGCTGGCAGGGCTGGTGGTGGCGATGAGGGCGCGAAGCCCGGCCAAATAGGTGGGGTAGAGCGGGCGCCAGCCGAGCTCGCGCTTGGCCTTGCCGTTGGCGACGCGCCGGTTCTCCGCATAGAAAGCGCGCGCGGCGGGCGAGAGCTGCGCTTCTTCCAGCCCGAGCAGCGGCGGCAGGGGCTGTCCCAGCGCCGTGCAGGCGAATTCGACGAGCGCGTTCTGCGGCGCGGGCAGATCATCGGCGATATTGTAGATGCCCGGATCTCCGCGCTCGGCAGCGGCCAGCACGGCGGCGGTGATATCGTCGACGTGGACGCGGCTGAACACCTGATCGGGTAGTGCGACCCGGTGCGCCTGCCCGCCCGCAATGCGATCGAGGATCGAACGGCCGGGTCCGTAAATGCCGGGCAAGCGGAAGATGCGTGCGCCGATGCCTTGCCACGCCAGATCGGCGGAATTGCGCGGCGAGCGGCGGCCGACAAGCGCGGCGCTTTCATCCACCCACGCGCCGCCCGTATCGCCATAGACGCCGGTTGACGAGAGATAGCCGATCCACGGCACGCGCGCGATCTCGCGGCCGTAAGCGGTCAGGATCGGGTCGGTGTCGCCATCCGGTGGCGCAGTGGACAAGACGTGAGTCGCGGCGGCGAGCGCGCCCCGCACCTCGATCGGATCGGCGGTTCGCCCGACACGAATGACGACAGCGCCCTGCGCTTCGGCGGCGGTTGCGATGCGTGTGCCGGTATATCCCGGGCCGAACAGGACCAGTCTCATCGTGCTCCTCTCGTCAGGCCAGCGAAGGCTGGGGTCCATGTCTCTATCATGCAGCGGGAAGCTCTTTGTGAGCGATATGGATCCCGGCCTGTGCCGGGATGACGGAACAGCCCTTCCATCCCCCGGCCCATCGCCATACATCGCCCTGATGCTTGATGCCGCCGCTTCCGTCTCCGCCACGCCGCCCCTGATCCGCCGGGAGGATTATCGGCCGCCCGAATGGCTGGTGCCGGAAATCGCGCTGGATTTTCAGCTGGACCCACAAGCGACCCGCGTAACGGCGAGGCTGACGGTGCGGCGGCAGGGCGCGCACAGCCACCCGCTGCGGCTGGACGGCGGCGGCGAGCTGACGCCGATCAGCGTCTCGATCGATGGCGAGGAGCTGCACGATGCGTGGCGGCTGGATGGCGAGCAGCTCGTGATCGATCTGCCGGGCGACGATCATCTGGTGGAAACCGTCGTGCAGATCGCGCCGGCTGCCAATTCTCAGCTGATGGGCCTGTACGAAAGCGGCGGCCTGCTTTGCACCCAGTGCGAGGCGGAGGGCTTCCGTCGCATCACCTTTTTCCCCGATCGGCCGGACGTGCTGAGCCGCTACACGGTGCGGATGGAAGCGGATGCCGTGCGCTATCCGGTGCTGCTGTCAAATGGCGATCATGTCGATGGCGGGGAGATGCCCGGGGAACGCCATTATGCCCTGTGGCGCGATCCGTTTCCCAAGCCCTGTTATCTGTTCGCGCTGGTGGCGGGCGATCTGGCCGTCAATCGCGATGAGTTCGTCACGCGATCCGGCCGGACGATCGAACTCGGCATCTGGGTGCGCGAGGCCGATCTGCCGAAGACCAAGCATGCGATGGCTAGCCTGAAGGCGAGCATGGCGTGGGACGAGCGCGTTTATGGGCGCGAATATGATCTGGCCGTGTTCAACATCGTCGCCGTTGCCGATTTCAACTTCGGCGCGATGGAGAATAAAGGCCTCAACATCTTCAATTCGCGCTACATCCTCGCCGATCCGGATACGGCGACGGATGCGGATTTCGATGCGATCGCCGGCGTCGTCGCGCACGAATATTTCCACAATTGGTCGGGCAACCGCGTCACCTGCCGGGATTGGTTCCAGCTCTCCCTGAAAGAGGGCTTCACCGTGCTGCGCGACCAGCAATTCTCCGCCGATCAGGGATCGCCTGCGGTGAAGCGGATCGAGGATGTGCGCGCCCTTCGGGCCGCGCAATTCCCCGAGGATGCGGGGCCGCTCGCCCATCCGATCCGGCCGGATTCTTATATCGAGATCGCGAATTTCTACACGGCGACCATCTACAACAAGGGTGCCGAAGTTATCCGGATGATGAAGCTGATCCTCGGCGACGAGGGCTTCCGCGCCGGCACCGATCTCTATTTCGATCGCCATGACGGGCAGGCCGCCACCTGCGAGGATTTCGTGGTGGCGATGGAGGATGCGACGGGTGCGGACCTGACGCAGTTCCGCCTGTGGTACACGCAGGCTGGCACGCCGCGCGTGAAGGCTTCGCTGACGTGCGAGAGTCCCGGCGGGCGGGCACATCTGCGCTTGTCGCAAAGCGTGCCCGCGACACCGGGGCAGCCGGACAAGCAGCCGATGACGATCCCGCTCAAGCTTTCGCTGTTGGGCGCGAAGAGCGGCATTGCGATGGGCGGCGAGCAGCTCGTGATCCTCGACGAAGCCGAAAAGGATCTGACGTTCGATGGGCTGGTCGAGCCGCCGGTGCTTTCGATCAATCACGGATTCTCCGCCCCGATCTGTCTGGAGACGGATCGGTCGGCCGCCGATCTCGCCTTCCTGTCGGCGAACGATGAGGATCCGTTCGCGCGCTATGAGGCGATGCAGCAGTTGATGCTGGATACTTTGGTCGCCGCCGCGAAGGGCGGCAGCGCCGATCACGGGCCGGTGATCGATGCGGTGCGCAATACGCTGACCGATCCGGCGCTGGATGCGGCGTTCGTGGCGGAAGCCGTATTGCTGCCCTCGGAAGCGTTCGTCGGCGATCAATTAGAGGCGGTGGACCCGGAGAAGGTGGCAGTCGTGCGCGATGCGCTCCGTGCCGATCTGGGCGCGGCGCTGATCGATCTGTGGCGCGATGCCTATGCGCGCTCCCACGCCAACCGCTACGAATATACGCCGTCGGCCAAGGGCGCGCGGCGGCTGCGGACGGTGGCGCTCGGCTATATCGCGGCGGCGGGCGAGCCGGATTGGGCGGCGCTTGCCTGTGGGCAATATGCAGGCGCCGATAATATGAGCGATCGGCAGGGGGCGCTGGGCGTCCTCGCCAACAATGAAGCGCCGGAGCGCGATAAGGCGCTGGCCGATTTTCATGAACGCTATGCCGGTGATGCGCTGGTGCTCGATAAATGGTTCACTACCCAGGCGCTTTCCACGCGCGCCGACACGCCCGAGAAGGTAGAGGCGCTGGCCCGCCATCCGGACTTCACCATCACCAATCCCAATCGGCTCCGGTCGCTGGTCGGCGCGTTCGCGGTCAACCAGCGCGCGTTCCACGATGCATCGGGGCGCGGCTATCGCTTCGTGGCGGACATGATCCTGGGCGTGGACAAGCTCAACCCGCAGACGGCGGCGCGGCTGGTGCCGAGCCTTGGCCGCTGGCGGCGTTACGAGCCGGGCCGGGCGACGCTGATGAAGGCCGAGCTGGAGCGTATCCTGGACACGCCCGGCCTGTCGAAAGACGTATTCGAACAGGTTTCGAGAAGCCTGGGCTGAACCGCACCCGCCATCATCGCATCAGGGACGAATATAATTTTGTCCCATGTCACATCGGTCCGAGCCGTCTCGTCATGTCTCCAGATACACAAGGAGACAGACGATGACGAAGCAGCGGATGAGCCAGGCCCAGGCCTATAAACTGGCGCCGGAGCAGATGAAGGCGATGATCGCGCTTGAGGAGAGCTTCAGGACATCGGGGCTCGAACCGGAACTGATCGACCTGTTGAAGCTGCGTGTATCGCAGATCAACGGCTGCGCCTTCTGCCTGCACATGCACGCCAGCGACCTGCGTAAATTGGGCGTGGACGACATGAAGCTCCACCTGCTCGCCGGCTGGCACGAATCGCGCTATTTCACGGATCGCGAGCGGGCGGCGCTCGGCTGGGCGGAGGCGCTGACTTTGGTGAGCCACACACATGCGCCCGATGCGGATTTCGCCGAACTTGCGGCGCATTTCTCCGAAGAGGAGCAGGTGCGCCTGAGCTTCGCGATCGGCGCGATCAATACGTGGAACCGCATCGCCATCGGCTTCCGCTTCGCCCATCCGGTGGAGCATCATGCCGCAGCCTGATCCCAGGCTAGGTGATTTCCAGGCGCAGCGCCCCCGGCTGCTGCGCCTCGCCTACCGGATGACAGGATCGCTCGCGGAGGCGGAGGATCTCGTGCAGGAGGCGTGGCTGCGCTGGGCGGGGCGGACGGAGGCGGTGGATGCGCCCGCCGCTTACCTCACGCGGATCGTCACCCGCCTGTGCCTCGATCACATGAAGTCCGCGCGCGTCCGCCGGGAAAGCTATGTCGGGGCGTGGCTGCCCGATCCGCTGGTCGGCTCGGTCGATCCGCAGGACGCGGCAAGCGCGGACGATCTGACGCTGACCCTGATGCTCGCCCTGGAGCGGCTGTCGCCGCTGGAGCGCGCCGCGTTCCTGCTGCACGATGTGTTCGGCGAGGCGCTGGCGGAGGTCGCGGTGGCGCTGGATCGTGATCCGGCGGCGGTGCGGCAGCTGGCCGTGCGCGCACGGGCGCATGTCCATGCCGCCCGGCCGCGCTTCAAGGTGGAGCGTGCGGAGGCCGATCGGATCGCGCGCGCCTTCTTCGCCGCCTCGCGCGATGGCGACGTGGCGACATTGCGCGCCATGCTCGCCGACGACGTCACGCTGAGTTCGGATGGCGGCGGCAAGGTGATCGCCTTCCTCAACGTGATCCGGGGTGTGGACAAAGCCCTGCGGCTGTTCGCCGGGATCGCGCGCAAATATCGCGACAAGCCGGTGATGCTGGGCCGGGTGGAGATAGACGGGCTGCCCGGCTACATTACCCATGATCGCGGCGGTGTCCTGCAAACGACCGCGCTGGAAATACGGGACGGCATGGTCGCGGCGATCTACATCACGCGCAATCCAGACAAATTGCGCCATGTCGTGACGATGCTGGCGGCAGACGGCGTGATCCGGGAGGCCGCCCCGTTGGGCTCGCGCTGACCGGCGGCGATTTCGACGTCACGCCTCCAGCTCGATGTCCCAATACAGCCAGTCCCGCCAGCTGGTATGGAGATAATTGGGTGGGAAGCTGCGGCCATTTTCCTGAAGCTGCCAGCTCGTCGGCCGAAACGGCGCTTCCGCCAGCGCCATGCCGGCCTGCCGGGGCGTGCGGCCGCCCTTGCGCAGATTGCAGGGCGCGCAGGCGGTGGAGACATTCTCCCATGTCGTCCGGCCGCCCTGGGCGCGGGGCACGACATGATCGAAGGTCAGATCGTTCGGCACACCGCAATATTGGCAGACGAAGCGATCGCGCAGGAACAGGTTGAAGCGCGTAAACGCCGGATGGGCCGAGGGGCGGACATATTGGCGCAGCGCGATGACCGAGGGCAGCTTGATCGCGCGGTTCGGGCTGCGCACCTCGCGTTCGTAATGCGAGACGATATCGACCCGTTCGAGGAACACCGCCTTCACCGCCGTCTGCCACGGCCAGACGCTGAGCGGATAATAGGAAAGCGGCGTATAATCGGCGTTGAGGACGAGGGCGGGGCACCCGTCCGGATGGCGAATGAGATCGGGATGGTACATGAAACGACCAGGCCTCCGTTGACACGGAGCCATGGCAGTTCCGAACTAGCATCGCCGTCCCGTCGCACCCGGGACGCCGGGCCTGTCGGCCGCCGCGTCTCCGTTGTCCCGCCCGTTGCCAGCGAAGCGTGACAATCGCATTGCAGCACCCCCGCGACTCGCGGTCAAGAGTCCCCGGCTTATGTCCCTGACGATATCCCGCTTCGCACCCAGCCCCACCGGGCGGCTGCACCTCGGCCACGCCTTTTCGGCGGTGCGCGCGCATGATCTGGCGCGGGCGGCGGGCGGACGCTTCCTGCTGCGGATCGAGGATATCGATCCCGGCCGCACCCGCGAAGAATTCGTCAGCGGGATCGAGGAGGATCTCGCGTGGCTGGGGCTCGCTTGGGACAGGCCGGTGGTGCGGCAGTCGCAGCGGCTGAACCTTTATGCCGATGCACTGGAGCGGCTGAAGGCGAGACGGCTCGTCTATCCCTGCTTCTGCACACGCGCCGAAATTGCGGCGAGCGCGGCGGCGCCGCACGGCGCGGTCGCCCGCTATCCGGGAACATGCCGGAGCTTGCCTGCCGCCGAGGCGCGGATCGTGCAAGAGCCGCATTGCTGGAGGCTCGATATGGCGAAGGCTCTCACCCCCGTTCATCCTGAGCTTGTCGAAGGATCGTCCTTTTTCCAGGTAGAGAAGAACAGTGCTTCGACAGGCTCAGCACAAACGGATTTGAAATGGTGGGATGAAGAGGCGGGCTGGGTGCTGGCCGATCCGGCGTCGCATGGCGATGTCGTGCTGGCGCGGAAGGACGCGCCGACGTCCTACCACCTCGCCGTGACGGTGGACGATGCGGCGCAAGGCGTGACGGATGTGGTGCGCGGCATGGATCTGTTCGAGGCGACTCATGTGCATCGGCTGCTACAGGCGTTGCTGGGTCTGCCGACACCGCTTTATCATCATCACGCGCTGCTGACCGGCCCGGATGGCAGACGGCTGGCCAAGCGCGACGGCGCGAAAAGCCTCGCGGAATTGCGGGCGGAAGGCGCCGATCCCGTCGCCCTGATCTCCGCACTACGCGCCGGTACGCTCCCCTAGGCGCGGCCCCGGCAAAGGCCTACATAAGCACCATGCAAACCTTCCTCTTCATCGTCATCGTGCTGGCCGCGATCGGTGCGCTCGTTTCGATCGTGCGCGGCGTCTATTATTTCCTCCAGGCCCAGCATGACGAAGTGCGGACCGGGGAGCCCAGTGTGTCCGGGCTCAAACAGAACAAGATGATGTGGCGCCGGGTCCAGTTTCAGGCGATCGCGATCGTGTTCGTGGTGCTGTTCCTCCTCGTCGCGCGCGGCCATGCCGGCTGAGGTGCGCCGCCGGTGGTGAAGCTTAATACCATCTACACGCGAACGGGTGACGCCGGGACGACGGGGCTCGTCGATGGATCGCGCGTGTCCAAGGCGGATGCGCGCATGGCCGCGATCGGCGATGTGGACGAGGCGAACAGCGCCATCGGCTTTGCCATCGCCGCGCTGGGCGGTGGCGCGGAGGCCGAAATGCTCGGCCTGATCCAGAACGAGCTGTTCGATCTCGGCGCCGATCTCGCCACGCCGGGCGAGGATTTCACGCCCGGCGAGATGACGCTCCGGATCACCGCGCATCAGGTGGAGCGGCTGGAGCGGGAGATCGATCGGATGAACGAGGGGCTGGAGCCGCTCCGGTCGTTCATCCTGCCGAGCGGATCTGCCTCGGTTGCGGCCCTCCATCTGGCCCGCGCCGTCACCCGCCGTGCCGAGCGGGCGATGGTTGCAGCCTCGGCATCGGTGATGCTCAATCCGCAGGCTCTGGCCTATATCAATCGGCTGTCCGATTATCTGTTCGTACTCGCGCGGCTGGTGGCGCAGGCGGGACAGGGCGATGTGTTGTGGGTGCCGGGAAAAAGCCGGAGTTGATGTAGCGCAACCTTTGCGCACCCTATATGTTCTTCCCCACCGGGGGAGGAGTTTCCGGATCATGGCTGCACGTGCTGACCCCCTTATAGGCAGGGACAATCTTTCCGCGCGCTACGCGGCGACGCGGGCGCTGAGCCTGGATCTCGTCAGCGCGCTTTCGGATGCGGACGCGACGATCCAGCCGCATCCCGATGCGTCGCCCGCAAAATGGCACCTCGCGCATACGACCTGGTTCTTCGAAACGTTCGTACTGCGCGATCATGTGGCGGGCCACCGGCCGTTCGATCCGCGCTTCGCCTTCCTGTTCAACAGTTATTATGAAGCCGAAGGCGAGCGCCATTCCCGCGCCCACCGGGGTATGCTGAGCCGGCCGTCCTTGTCCGAGATCGTCGCGTGGCGTCATGCGGTGGACGATCAGATTGCGGCGGTGTTCGAAGGTCTGCCGGAGCCCGCCCGCGCTCTCATCGAACTCGGCATCCAGCACGAGCAGCAGCATCAGGAACTTCTGCTGACCGATCTGCTCGCCACCTTCGCGGAGAATCCACTGGCGCCGGCGGTGTGGACGCGCGCCCGGCCGACGCCCGCGCCGATCGCCGGGCCGATCGCCTGGATCGAGGGTCTGACAGGGATTGCCGAAATCGGCCATGACGGGGTGGGCTTCGCGTTCGATTGCGAGGGGCCACGCCACACGGTGCTGCTTCACCCGCATGCCTTGGCGGACCGCCTCGTCACCAATGCCGAATGGAAGGCGTTCATGGCCGATGGCGGCTATGCCCGCGCTGATCATTGGCTGGCGGACGGCTGGGCGTGGGTGAAGGCCAACCATGTCGAAGCGCCGCTCTACTGGCGGCGGGATGGCGAGGGCGGCTGGCTGCAATTCGGGCTGGATGGGCTCCATCCGCTGCATCCCGCCGCGGCCGTCACCCATGTATCGCATTACGAAGCGGATGCGTTCGCGCGGTGGGCCGGCGCCCGGCTGCCGACCGAGGCGGAATGGGAGGTCGCGGCCGCAGGGCTGGATCCGGCGGCGGGAAACCAGCTGGATGCCGCCGGCCCGGTGCGCCCGCGCGCGGCCAGCCGATCGGGCAGCGTGCGCCAGATGTTCGGCGATGGCTGGCAATGGACGTCCAGCGCCTATCTTCCGTATCCCGGCTTCAAGACGGCCGAGGGCGCGGTCGGCGAATATAATGGCAAGTTCATGAGCGGGCAGGCGGTGCTGAAAGGCGCGAGCTGCGCCACGCCGCGCGGCCATAGCCGGGCGTCCTACCGCAACTTCTTCTACCCCCATCAGCGCTGGCAGTTCACCGGCGTCCGGCTGGCCAAGGATCTTTGATGTCAGCACCCAAGCAACGCAGCGAGGGATCCGCCGCCGATCCTGCTTTCCTGTCGGACGTGCTGGCGGGGCTGGAACAGACGCACAAGGCGATACCGGCGCGCTGGTTCTACGATCATCGAGGATCGCAGCTGTTCGAGGAAATCACCAAGCTCCCCGAATATTATCCCACGCGGGTCGAAACCGGTTTGCTGGAGAAGCATGGCGGCGAAGTCGGTGGCATAACCGGTGCGGGCCGGGCGGTGGTGGAGTTCGGATCGGGATCCAGCCTGAAGACGCCGCATCTGCTGCGCGCGATCCATCCTGCCGCGTATGTGCCGATCGACATTTCGGGCGATTTTCTGCGGGAAAGCGCCGCCGATCTGGGGCGCGCCTTCCGCGGCCTGCCGATCTTTCCGGTCGAAGCGAATTTCATGCAGGCCGTGGCTCTGCCGGCCGAAATCGCCGCCACGCCGAAGCTGGGCTTCTTTCCGGGCTCCACGATCGGCAATCTCGTGCCGAGAAGCGCCGTCAATCTGCTGCGGGGCATGATCGATACGCTGGGCATGGGCGCGATGCTGCTGATCGGCATGGATCGGGTGAAGAGCGAGGACATCCTCGTCCCCGCCTATGACGATGCCGCCGGCGTCACCGGCGCGTTCAACCTCAATCTGCTGCACCGGATCAATCGCGAACTGGATGCGGATATTCCCGTCGATCTGTTCCGCCATCAGGCGCGCTGGAACGATCTGTGGGCGCGGATCGAGATGCATCTGCTGGCCACGGACGATGTGTCGTTCACGATCGCGGGGCGCCATTTCGCGATGAAGGCGGGCGAGACGATCCACACCGAGAACAGCCACAAATATGATCCGCGCAGTGCGCGCCAGCTGCTGGCGGCGGGCGGGTGGAGTCCCATCCGGGAATGGCCGGACGCGGAGGGCATGTTCTCGCTCTTCCTGGCTGAGGCGCGGCCGGAGCCGGTGGCGCCCTGAAACCGGCGCTGCCTGCCTGTGCTCGGCGCCGCCGGGCGGCTCGTTTTTCCACGTGACAGGTTCGGGCTAGGCGCTACGCGTCGGGCGATGACCATCGCCTCGCGCCCGATCGCCTCCCGCTCGCTATTCGTCTTTTCGCTCCTGTATGGCGGCATGACCGTGCTGGCCGGGGTTCTGGGCGTGAAGCAGGTGGCGCTGGGGCCGCTCGCCGTGGAAGCCGGCATCTTCGCGTTTCTGCTGATCGTCGCGATGGGCAGTGCGGTGGCCGAACTGCACGGCCGTAAGACGGCGGATGCGCTCGTCCGGTGGGGCTTCCTGCCGCTGATCGTCTCGGCGGTGCTGATCCGGATCGTGCTAGCCTTGCCGACTGATGCCGGCATGTATCCGCCCGCCGTCACCGCCTTTCCCATCGTCGTCGGCCAGGGCGCGCGGATGATGCTGGCCGGGCTCATCTCCTATGGCACCTCCCAGACACTGAACGTGCTGATCTTCTCGCGGTTGAGGAGCGCGGAGGGCGAGGGCCGGCTCGTCTGGTTGCGCGGGATGATCGCCAGCGTGGTCAGCCAGATCGTCGATACCCTGCTGTTCATCACCATCTCCTTCTACGGCGAACGGCCGATCGCTGCACTGATGGCCGGACAGATGCTGACCAAGGTCGTGCTGTCGATCATCCTCGTGCCGCTGATGATCACCGGGTTCGTCGCGCTCGGGCGCAGGCTGGATCGCTAACGGCGACGCCAGTTCTACAAAGCTGGTTTTCGGACATTTTCGAGCATTGGCCGCTCGAACCGGGCACCGGCGCGAATTTTCGAACTGGTTTTCATTGGCGTCACACCCAAAAGCGCTGCTGGCTTCGGTAGGCGCCACCCTCCCACGTCAGTTTCTTGTGGAACATCGCGGGATCATTTAAGTATAGCGTGCAGACTTCATCGATCATCGTTGTGATAGAATGTCTGTTTGTGCACTGCGGAAAGTATTGTTGCAGCGCATCAAGCCGAACAAGAATGTCAGTGTCATGACAGAAACATGTCAGACGCGCAGGAGCGAAGGATAAGCCATGTACAATAATAAGAGCCTCGGCTCGGCAGTCTCTCGGGGCGTGCTGGGCCTTACGGCTGCGTGCGTGTTTGCAGGTACGGCGCTGGCGGCAAATGAGCCGACCATGGTCGTGTCGCCAAACTCGCAATCGCAGATCACCATGCAGACGCAGGTCCGTTACGCGGATCTCGATCTTTCAAGCGAGCGCGGACGCTCGACCTTGGACGAGCGGGTCCGCTTCGCGGCAAGCGATGTGTGTGACGGGAAGAACGTATCCAATACGCGTTCGCCGGTCGCCTACCTCAATTGCTATACGGTCGCGGTACGCGGCGCGAAGGAGCAGCTGAACCAGCGTCTCGCCGCGCTTCAGGGCAGCACGGTCAAGGCCGTACGCTGAATCGATAAGCCCCGCCGGGTTCAATCCGGAGCGGTGGCAACGGAGCGGCCTCAAGCCGTTTCATCCTCGGCCGGCCGGCATCATGCCGCGCCGGCCGATTTGCTTGGGGGGCGCGCGAACGACACCCTCAATCGTCGTCGTCGGCCAGTGCCTTGCGGAGCTTGTCGAGCGCGGCCTTCTTGATCTGGCAGATGCGCGCGGCGCCGACATTCAGCACCTGGCCGATCTCGTCCAGGTTCATCTCCTCGACGAAATACAGTTGAAGCACCATTGCCTCGCGTTCAGGCAGGGACGCGATATGCTCGGCCAGCATCCGGCCGAGCTGTTCGCGTTCCAGCGCGTCGTCGGCGCGCTCCTCCACGTCGGCGAACCACATCGACTGATCCGAATAAACCTCGTCCAGTGATTCCTGGCGAACCGCCTGCGTGCTGTCGGCCAGTTCGCGAAACTCGGACGGGCTGAGCCCCAGTGCAATCGCAAGTTCGGCCTCCGTCGGTGCGCGGCCCAATTGCGCTTCCAGGATGGCGGTCTGCTTGCCCAGTTCCTTGCGCTTGGCCATCGCCGATCGGCAGAGCGTCGCGTGGCGGCGCAAATGATCGATCATGTGGCCGCGAATTCGCATCGAGGCATAGGTGGCGAAGGCGTGACCGCGATCTTCATAGCCGTTCGCGGCCTCCACCAAAGCGACCATCCCGATCTGGACCAGATCCTCGATATCGATCGCACTGCTGACGCGGCCATGAACGTGCCAGGCGATCTTGCGGACGAGCGGCATGTGCGTTCGGGCGAGGTGGCCGGTGTCGTTCCGTGCCGGGCGGCGCTGGTAGGTGACGACCATATCGTCCTGTCGGGCCGCAAGGCTCATCGTGCCATCTCCAGAGCGGGGTTGGCCGGGGCATGCGAGCCGACGATGGCCATGACTTCGACAGGCTTGCCGTCGGGTATTTCAAGGAAAGACAGCACCGGCGTCTCCGGCAGGTGGGGTTTAAGCAGACGAGCCAGCGCGCGACGCGCCAGCGGCGAAGTGACGATCGCAAAGCGCGATGCGGTGTTGACGAGCGGGGCGGCAGCCTGACCGACCGCGTTGACGATGCGGCTGGACAGAGCCGGCTCGAACGGATGCTGGGCATTGCCGCCGACGCGGATGGCGTTGGCGAGCAGGCCTTCCAGTTCGGCGTCCAGGGTGATGACCGGCAGCGGCATCCGCACCGGCACGATCGTCTGCACGATGAGCGCGCCGATGCGGCTGCGGACCTGTTCGACGAGGACGACCGGATCGGTCGTCTCGCGGGATGAGTCCACGATCGCCTCGGCAATGCGGCGGAAGTCCTTGAGCGGCACCCCTTCGTTGAGCAATGAGCGAGAGACGGCGGCAAGCTGGGCCAGGCTGAGCGGCGCGGGCGTGAGGCCGGCGACGAGCTGCGGCGCGCTGTCCTTCAGCGCATCCAGCAACTTCTGCATCTCGTCCATGCCGAACAGATCGGCGGCGGCATTGGCGACGAGCTGGTTGAGATGGGTGGCGATGACGGTGGAGCCGTCGACCACGGTATAGCCGGCGACCACCGCCGCGCCGCGCTGCTCCGGGCGGATCCAGATCGCGTCGAGGCCGAAGCTGGGATCCTTGACGGCGCGGCCATCGACCGTGCCCTGCAGATCGCCGCTGTCCAGCGCCAGCAGATCGTCCGGCCAACATTCGTCCTCACCCACGACGACGCCGGCGACGCTGATCCGGTAATTGTTGGGGCCGAGCGCGAGATTGTCGCGCACACGAACCAAGGGCACGACGAAGCCGAGTTCGCGGCTGAGCTGGCGACGGATGCCGGTGATGCGGGCCATCAGCGGCGCGCCCTTGCGTTCGTCCACCAGCCCGATCAGGCCGTAGCCCAGCTCCAGGCTGAGCGCCGCGCCGTCGGACACTTCGTCCCAGCCGATGGCGGACGGGTTGGCCGGTGTGGCGGCTTCGGCGGCGGTGTCCGGTGCTACGTTGCCGGCCGGGGGGGCGTTCTTGAGCCGGTAGGCGACGAAACCCGCAAGCCCTGCGGCGGGCAGGATGATGAAATGCGGCATGCCGGGCAACACGCCAAGGATGCCAAGGATGCCGGCCACCGGCGTCCATGCCTTCGCGGATCCGAACTGGCTGGTGATCTGGTTGGAGAGGTCCAGCGGCGAGGAGACGCGGGTGACGATCGCGGCGGCGGCGATCGACAGCAAAAGCGCCGGCACCTGCGCGACGAGCGCGTCACCGATCGCCAGCTGGATGTAGGTGGAGGCCGCTTCGCCGATCGCCATCTTGTGATTGACGACACCGAGGACGAGGCCGCCGAGAATGTTGATCGCCAGGATCAGCACGCCGGCGACGGCATCGCCCTTCACGAACTTCGACGAACCATCCATCGAGCCATAAAAATCGGCTTCGGTGGCGACTTCCTGCCGGCGGGCCTTGGCTTCCTCGGGCGTCATCAGGCCGGCATTGAGATCGGCATCGATCGCCATCTGCTTGCCGGGCAACGCATCCAAGGTGAAGCGTGCCGAGACTTCGGAGACGCGGCCGGCGCCCTTGGTGATGACGACCATATTGATGATCATCAGGATGCCGAAGACGAACAGGCCAACGGCATAATCGCCGCCGATCAGGAATTCGCCAAAGCTCTCGATCACATGGCCGGCTGCCGCCGCGCCGTTGTGGCCATTGACCAGCACGACGCGGGTGGAGGCGACGTTGAGCGCAAGGCGCAGCAGGGTCGCGAACAGCAGCACGGTGGGGAAGGCGGAGAAATCGAGAGGCTTCTCGGCGTTCAGGGCGACCATCAGCACGGCGAGGCTGATCATGATGTTGGCGATGAAGCCGATGTCGAGGACGATGCTCGGCACGGGCACGATCATCAGCCCGACGAGCATCAACGTCGCCAACGGCAGGATCGCGCCTTTGACGGATCCCATCCACAACCGTTTATTGATCGCCTTGGTGGCCATTCGATCCCTCTTGCGTTCGGATCATATGAAGCAAGGGGCGTGCCAGATCGGATGTGGCTGGCGGCTGGACTCTTCGTCCGCTCATCACGATGAGCGGAAAGGGGACTGCGGTCGCGGCCAACCCTCTCGCAACCGTCGCTTCGAGCGGAGTTCGAGCTTGTCGAGAACGCAGTCGAGAAGGCGGCCCGGGGTTCTCGACGCACGCTTCTCGACAAGCTCGAAGCTGCTCGAACCAAACGGATCGGTGTGGAGCGGAAGAGTACCGGCAAAGGCTTGCCGGCAGGAAGTTGCCGGCTTCAGGCCAGGCGGCCGGAGCGCCCATATCCTTCGGCGCGCGGGCGGCCGGAAAGGGTCATCAGGCGGCTGACACGACGGCGATTATCGTCGGCTAGATAGTGAATGCGGGCCCCGGCGGCTTCGGCCAGGCGCAACGCCTGCGTCAGGCGCATTCCCAGTTCCGGGCTTTCGTGCCAGCCGCCTGCCGCTGCGACGCCGACCAGAGCGCGCGTCATGTCCTGCGTCGCATTCTCCAGCGCGCCGACATCGCCGGCGTCCAGCGCCGCGATCAGCGCCTCTTCGCGGGCGATCAGTCCTTCCAGGGCGATGGCAGCCATGTCAGCGCGGCGGCAGATCAAGCGCGATCATGCGATCGGCAATGGCTTGGGGATCGATGGCATAGGTGCCATTAGCGATCGCCGCCTTGATCGCGGTCACCTTGTCCGTATCGATCGGCGCGCCTTCGGCCGCCAGCGCTGCCGCGGGGCTCGCCGGCGCGGCGGCTTCCTCCGTGGCACTGGCAGACGCCGCTGCCGCACCGGGCTTCACGCCTGCGGTGCGGAGCATGTCCGTCATGCGCTGGGGGCCCGTAGAGCCGATCCCGGAAATCATCGTCACTTCCTTTCGCATCGTGCCAAACCGATCGCGCTGTTTCACGATCGATATAACGGCACCAAGCGCAATCAGTTAAATCCTGGTAATTTCACACGTCCGGATTCGATCACTTCGGCAAAAATGATCTGTCCTTGCGGGCGGCCGTCCCGATCGGTCTTCACCCGGATCCGGGCACCGGGGGCGCCGTCTTCCTGCGCCGTCGCGGTGACGCTGACGCTGAAGCCGCCGGTATCGGCGATCAGATCGACGGGGTCGCCACGCCGGACGACGGGTTCCGCCTTCATCGGCGCCATCGCGCTGTAGGAGGCAGCCGTGCCGCCGCCACTCGCACCCTGAAGGCGTTGCAGAGGCACGCGAATCCGCCAGCCGAGCGCCGGACAGCGCAGTGCCACCGCGCCGAGCGCCGGCGGATCGATCGCCACCGGCTGTGGGCAGGTGGCGAGCTTCATCCGCCGATCGATCGGACCGGCCAGCCCGCCCGGCTCGCCGACTCCAGCACCGAGCGCATTGATCAGGCGGGATTCCAGCGCATCCAGATTCTGGAACGGCGCGGCCGCCACCGGCGCCGAGAGCGCGAACAGCGGCACGAGGGTGAAGAGAATTCTCATGCGCCTGTAGGAAGCAAGCGCCGTGCCAGATGATGTAGCGCGAGGTTGGTCACTCCGCGACGAGCGAGAGTCGCTGGGCGTGATTGTCCGCGCGATCGATCGACAATAGCAGCCGGTCCTCGGCGATGCCCTCCGCCACCAATGCGCGGGCGACGGCGGCGGTGCGGGCGGCAGCCAGCTCCCATCCGTCCAGCCGGGTCGTCGCGCGATCCGCGCCGGAGCTTTGCAAGCGAATGCGGGTCTTCCCGGCGCGGGCGGCGAAGGCGGCGATCTCGCGCCGGCCGGCGATCGTCAGCACCGCCTCGCCCGGTTCGAACATCCGAACGGCGGCGAAAGACGTTTCGGTTCGTGCAGCCAGACCGGCCTGGCTTCGAATGCCGGCCGCGAGCTTGGCGGGATCGGGCTTGGCCTGCGCGATGATAAGGAAGCCCAGCAGGAGCAGGCACAGATCGGCAAAGCTCACCGCCCAGCGGGTGCCGATCACCCTCACCGCGCCACGCTGCGGGCAAGACTGCGCTGAAGGCCGATCGCCTGATCCAGTTCGGCGCGTGCCAGAGCGCTGAAATGATCCAGCGTGCGCCGCTGCCAGGCGAGTTCGGCGGCGGACAGGCGCTCCAGCCGATCGGCGATCGGTCCGGCGATCAGATTGGCGATGACGAGGCCCAGCAACGTGGCGACAAGCGCCGTCGCCATCGGCGCGCCGATCTTGGACGCATCCTCCATCGCGCGGAACATGCGGATCAGCCCGATCACGGTGGCGATCATCCCCATTGCGGGCGCGGCATCGGCCATGGCGCGCCAGAAGGCGATGACGCCCGCATGACGGCACCGGCGGCCTTCCAGCGCCTCGTCGGCCCACCGCGCGAAGGCGACGCTGGAGCGGGCGTCCGAGAGGTGGCGCACCGCTTCCGCCAGGAACGCGCCGGTATTGGCGATCCGATCGACGCAGACGAGGTGCTTGGTTTCGGCGATGGCGTGCGCGCGCGAGACGACATGGCGGGCGGCGGCGGCATCCGCGTCCGGATTGGCGCGAAGCAACGGGTGCAGCGCGGCCAGCGCACCGGCCATTTCCGGGCGCGTTGCCCGCAGGCACGCCACCAGGATCGAGCCGCCGGCAACGATCGCCAGGGCCTGGGGATCGAACCAGGCGAAGAGATCCAATGTTCCGCCCATTCCCGCCCCGTACGCACCCGGCAAAACCCTGCCGAACCCGGCAAAATCTTGCCGCTCCCTCCGGTCTGTCCTCGCAAGAACCGGCAAGAGGCGAGCGGCGGGCAATTGGCACGCCGTTTGCATCAATGGTTGCGAGGCCACTTCCGGCCATCACTGTTCACGACCGGTTCGCGCCGGTCTTTAGTGAGAGACAGGCACAAAGATGGCCGACGATCCGCTTTTCGGCGTCCACGGGAACGCACTGGCGCTGCGGTCGCAGCGCATGGCGATGCTGGCATCGAACATCGCGAACGCCGCAACGCCGAACTACAAGGCGAAGGACTTCGATTTCCAGAAAGCGCTCGCGGCCGCCAGCAGCAGCGAAGGGGCCGCGGACGGCACGGTCGACAATGCCGTAGAAGGCGCGAGCGGCTATCGCGTCCCATTGCAGGCCAGTCTCGACGGCAACACCGTGGAGCTTTCCACCGAGCAGACCCTCTTCGCTGAAAACGCCGTCCAGTATCGTGCGACGCTCTCCTTTCTTCAGGGGCGCATCGGCACGGTCATGACCGCGCTGCGGGGAGAATAAGATATGGCCAACCATCTTTCCCTGTTCGATATTTCGGGGCGTGCCATGTCGGCGCAGCTCGTGCGGCTGTCCACCAGCGCATCGAACCTCGCCAACGCCAATTCCGTCGCGACCAACAAGGCGGACGCGTTCCGTGCGCTGAAGCCGGTCTTCAAGACGGTCGGCGGCCAGGCCGGCACCGCCACCGTGGGCGTGACCCAAGTGGTCGCCAGCCAGACCGAGCCGACCCAGCGCCACGATCCCGGCAATCCGCTCGCCGACAAGGACGGCAACGTCTGGGAGGCCGGCGTCGATAGCGCGGCCGAGCTGGTCGAGATGATGGAAACCGCCCGCCAATATCAAAACAACGTCCAGGTTCTGCAGACCTCCAAGTCGCTGACCCTCGACACGCTGAGGCTCGAGAAATGACCGTTTCAACCGGTAACACCTATCTGGATTCGCTGACCAAGAATGCGCCGGGGACGACGACGAAACCCAAATCGAACGGTGCGATCGATCAGGCCGGCTTCCTCAAGCTGCTGACGACGCAGATGACGACGCAGGATCCGACCGCGCCGATGGATAATACCCAGATGGTGCAGCAGATGGCGACGTTCAGCCAGGTGGCCGGCACTGCGGAGATGAACCAGTCGCTGAAATCGATGGCGACGGATCTCGCCGCTAGCCGCTTCGGCGATGCCTCCGGCTGGATCGGCCGCGCCGCGCTCGTCAATTCCGATATCGCCGCGCCGGCCTCTAACGGCGCTTATGCCGGCGAGATCACGTTGCCGGCGGACGCCAAGAATTTGTCGATCAGCCTCGTCAATTCCGATGGCCAGATCGTCCACAATGCCGAGCTTGGCGCCCGATCGGCCGGTGCGGTCAGCTGGAGTTGGGATGGCAAGGACACCGCCGGCAAGGCCGTTCCCGGTCCTTTGCAGATGATCGTCAACGCAGCGCCTGCCACCGGCACCGCCAGCATCACGCCCACGCTTGCCGCATGGACCGAGGTGGCGTCCGTCCAATCTCCTGCCAGCGGCGCGACCAAGCTCGTCACCGGGCTCGGCAGCTTCGCACCGAGCGAGGTCCAGGCGCTGTCCTGATCCGCATTACTATCCTTTACCGATCTTTCCGGGAGTAATTCATGTCTTTCTTCACCTCGCTGTCCGGCCTCAAGGGTGCGCAGTCAGACCTTTCGGTCATCTCCAACAACGTCGCCAACGTGGCGTCGATCGGCTTCAAGAAGAGCCGCGCCGAATTCGGCGATCTCATCTCCGCCTCGCCGCTCCAGTCCGGCAATGTGGCGGGGCAAGGCACGCGCCTGAAATCTATCAGCCAGCAGTTCACCCAGGGCGGATTCCAGACGTCCGATCGTGCGCTCGATCTAGCCATTTCCGGCCAGGGCTTCTTCGTCACGAAGACGGATTCGGAGATCAGCTTCACCCGCAACGGCGCCTTTTCGATCGACGAGAATCGCTATCTGGTCGATAGCAGCGGCGCCGATGTGCAGGTGCTGCCGGTCGATACGAACGGTGCCGTCACCGCCACCGGCATTGCGTCAGCGCAGAATTTGCAGGTGCCTGCTCAGGCCGGCACCCCCAAGGCTTCAACGACGGTGGATCTCAACGTCACGATGCCGACGGACGCCGATCTGCCAGCGAACCGCGACGCCTATTCGGGATCGATCGGTTACAAGTTCGATCGATTCGATACGAAGAGCTACAATTATTCCAGCGCAACGACGGTCTATGACTCGGTCGGCAAGCCGCAGCAGGCCACCATCTATTACACCCGCATCACCGCGCCGACCGGCACGACGACCACGTCGACGTGGGAAGCACGCCTGTTCGTCGGCGATCAGCAGGCGAGCTCGGACGGCACGACGACCGCGAACCCGGTGCCACTCCAGATGGTGTTCAATTCGGACGGCACGCTGACCTCGCCGACCGCATCGACGACCTTTTCCAAAGTGCTGCCGTCGGGCGCTTCTGAGCCGATCGGTCTCAGCCTTACCTACGGCACGGCCACCCGCCAGGCATCGTCGACATTCTCACCGACCAGCTTCCGGCAGGACGGCAAGGCGGCAGGGCAGCTCAACAATATTGCGGTCGCCGCCGATGGCTTGATCACCGCCACCTTCTCGGACGGCACGACCCAGAAGCTCGGCAAGCTCATGATCTCGAACTTTGCCAATCCGAACGGCCTGCGCCAGCTGGGCGACGGCCGCTGGGGCGTGACCGGCTTGTCGGGTGATCCGATCGTCAGCGAGGCCGGTTCTGGCTCGGCCGGCCTGATCCAGTCGGGCGCGCTGGAGCAGGCGAACGTGGACATCACCGAGGAACTGGTCGCGCTCATCACCGCGCAGCGCAACTTCTCGGCCAATTCCAAGGCGATCGAGACCGCCAACAGCATGACCCAGACGATCGTGAATCTGCGGACCTGATGCGCCAAGCGACCCGGAGTTAGACGATGGACAGGCTCATCTATTCCTCGCTGGCAGCGATGCGCGGGGCGATGTCGCGCCAAGCGACGATCGGCAACAATCTCGCCAACATCAACACCACGGGCTTCCGGGGCGAGATGACACATGCCCAGTCGATGTGGCTCGCCGGCAAGGGGCTCGACACACGGGCGACCGTATCGGGCGAGGTATCCGGCGCCGACATGAGCGCCGGCGCCATCTCGGCCACCGGGCGCAACCTGGACATCGCGGTCGATGGCGATGCGATGCTGAGCGTGCAGGCGGCCGATGGTTCGGAAGCCTACACCCGGCGCGGCGATCTGATGATGAACGACAGCGGCCTGCTGACGACCGGCGACGGCAAGCCCGTTCTGGGCGAAGGCGGGCCGATCACGCTGCCGCCCTACGACAGCCTCACGATCGGCAAGGACGGGACGATCTCGATCGTGCCGGTCGGCGGCAAGGCGCAGGATGTGCAGATCGTGGATCGGCTGAAGCTGGTCAGCCCCAAGGGGTCGCAAATCGCCAAGGGGCTGGATGGCCTGTTCCGCGAGACATCAAATGGCACGCTTCCTGCAGATCCCGATGCATCGCTGACCGCCGGCAGCCTCGAAGGATCCAACGTGAACGCTTCATCCTCCCTCATCGACATGATCGACGCGAGCCGATCCTGGGAGACGCAGGTGAAGATGCTCACGACCGCACAGGATCTCGACAAGGCTTCCGCCGATCTCATGCGCCTGCCCGATTGAGCCGGCACTGAAGGATAGACACAGATGACCAACGCCGCCCTCCATGTCGCCCGTACGGGCCTCGACGCGCAGAACGAGCGCATGCGCGTGATCGCCAACAATCTGGCGAACGTGAACACCACCGGCTTCAAGCGTGATCGCGCGCAGTTCGAAACGCTGGCCTACCAATCGATCACCGCGCCGGGCGCGCCCTCTTCTGCGGACAACAAGTTCGCGACCGGGCTCAATCTCGGCTCGGGCGTGGCGATCGCGGCCACCTCGCGTGTCGATACGCAAGGCTCGTTTCAGCAAACCGACAATTCGCTCGACATGGCGATCGAAGGTGCCGGCTTTTTCCAGATCACCCGTCCCGACGGATCGATCGCCTACACGCGCGACGGCAATTTCCAGCTTTCGTCCGAGGGCACGATCGTCACGTCGGACGGCATGCCGCTGAACCCGCAGATCCAGGTGCCGGACGGCGCCACGTCGATCACGATCGCCGGCGACGGCACGGTCTCGGCGACGTTGCAGGGCCAGACGGCGGCGACCGAACTCGGCAAGATCCAGACCGCGCGGTTCACCAATCCGAATGGCCTTCAGGCGATCGGCGCCAACCTGTTGACCGAGACGGCAGCTTCGGGCGCCCCGCAGATCGGCGATCCCGGCACGGATGGCCGGGGCACGATGCGGGGCGGAGCGCTGGAAGGATCGAACGTCAACATCGTCGAGGAACTGGTCGACATGATCGAGACGCAGCGCGCCTATGAGGTGAATTC
>Ga0247730_1000135_pt1 | contig 73302 bp, 72 predicted proteins | sample UWRJL073202C2_FD_180959 | JGI IMG/M metagenome (GOLD analysis project Ga0247730, IMG submission 180959) | Plant litter microbial communities from Arlington Agricultural Research Station in Wisconsin, United States - UWRJ-L073-202C-2 | ecosystem: Environmental > Terrestrial > Plant litter >...
TATCAAGCACGAATGAAGTGCGTGTTGCGAGAGCCAGCGCACAATCGAGAGGTTCGTCGGCACGCATCAATCTAGGTAGATTATACAATGATTGACAGGTACTTAGCCAATGAGTTTCGGAACCGCGCACCGCATGGAGCATTCTGCGCTCCATGCCCCTCTATCGCTTTCACGTCTTGAACGACATCGACGCTCCGGACGAGGAGGGTCAGGAATTTTCAAACCTGGCGGCCGCGCATCTTCAGGCGATCGATTATGTGCGGGATCTGGCTTCGGTTTCGGTGCGGCAGGGCCGGCTGGACCTCAGTCACCGGATCGATGTCGAAGACGAGGCCGGTAAAGTTCTTGTCTCCGTTACGTTCGGCGAAGCTGTCGACGTATCCAAGTGAGGCGGCTGGCAAAACGCGGTCACTTTTACCGTTGCTTCTCGATCGCGCCGGTCCGCTTCGAAGACTTACGATACGCCGCCTATCTGAATAGGCGCTAGTACTGTGATCAGGCTTCCAGCTGACGGATCAGCAGGCGGACGTCCGCATCCAGCTCGGCATCGGCCGCACGCAGTTCCTCGATCCGCTTCACCGCGTGAATGACGGTCGTGTGATCGCGCCCGCCGAACCGGCGGCCGATCTCCGGCAGAGACCGCTGGGTCAGCTGCTTGGCGAGGTACATCGCGATCTGGCGCGGGCGGGCGACTTCGCGCGCCCGGCGGGCGGACCCCATCTCCGACTGGCGGATACGATAATGATCGCACACGCGGCGCTGAATCTCGTCGATCGTCACGCGCCGCTGGCTGGCGCGCAGTTGATCGGCCAGCGCCTCCTGCGTGAACTCCAGATCGATCGGGCGCTTGGACAGGTGCGCGAACGCCAGCACGCGGGTTAGCGCACCCTCCAATTCACGAATCGAGGAGGTGAGCCGCTTGGCGAGAAACATTACGACATCGTCGGGGACGGAGACGGTCGGCTGCGTCTCCAGCTTCTTCAGAATGATGTTGTAGCGCAGTTCGAAATCGGCTGCGTTGACGTCCGCCACGAGCCCCCAGCCCAGCCGGGAGAGAATCCGGCTTTCGATCCCTTCCAGATCCTGCGGCGAGCGATCCGCGCTGATGACGAGGCGGCGGCCAGCCGAGATCAGCTCGTTCATGGTGTGGAAGAATTCCTCCTGCGTGGAATCCTTGCCGGCGATGAACTGCACGTCATCGATCAGCAGCAGGTCCGCCGCGCGGAGCCGTGCCTTGAAGCTGTGCGTGTCCTTGGCGCGCATCGCGGCCACGAACTCGTACATGAACTTCTCGGACGTCATGTAGATTACGCGCGCGCCGGGGTGCTGCAGGCGATATTCATGGCCCATCGCGTGCATCAGGTGGGTCTTACCCAAGCCGACGCCGCCATGCAGGAAAAGGGGATTGAAGCCGAGCTTACCGCCCTCGGCCAGCGTCTTCGCGGCATTGTAGGCTAGCTCGTTCGCCTTGCCGACGACGAAGCTGTCGAAGGTGAAGCGATCCTCCAGCTGGCTTCCGCGTTCCGCTTCCATCACAGGCGCAAGCGGTTCGGCCTCCAGGACCGGAGCATCGATGCCGAAGATGGCGCGCGCGGGCGCATCGCCGCGCGCCTCGACCAGGATTCCGCCACAGCCCGGCAATGCCGCGCGCCATGCGGCGGCAAGCTGCTCGGCAAAGTGGCTTTGCACCCAATCTGCAAGAAATGCAGACGGCGCGACCAGACGAACTGCGCCCGACTCGGAATCCAGGCCACCCAACTCCAGAGCCTTCAGCCATCCATCGAACGAGCGCTGCCCGCAGCTCCGACGCAGCGTATCACGCACGGCGAGCCAGGCGGCTTCCACGGTAACCGGGATCGCCGCCGCAATTTCAAACTGGCCTGCCGACATCGCATTGCCCACGCGCAAATCTCTCCCGTTCGCGCCGACAGCATCGCGGCGCGTGTTCTTGCGATGATACAACTACCCCCTCACGCAACGGCCCCCGTGCGTGTCGGCTTTCGCAGAACGATGAATGCCAGGTCCGGAGAATCACCGAACCGGCAATGCCAGACTAGGGACGTCGGCGGTCGTCAATCAAGCGGCAGAATGGTCATCGATTTGAAATAAACCGTCTTGACAGTCCATCCCCCGGGATAATCGTTCGATTTTTTCTATGTGTCTGGAATTGTTACTTATTTTTGACACGTCGGGAAGAATCATGTCTTTTCCGCGAGATGCCTGCCACCACGACCGAACAGCAAAAAGCCCGCCGGTCACGAGGACCGACGGGCTTTGAGATTGCCTGGATTGAAGCAGATCAGCCTAGAGTGGCGACGGCCTTCGTCAGACGTGCGAACTTGCGCGAAACCGTGTTCTTGTGAAGCACGCCCTTCGATACGCCCCGCGCCATTTCCGGCTGCGCAGCGGCCAGCGCCGCAGCGGCTGCCGACTTGTCGCCCGCGCCGATAGCTGCTTCCACCTTCTTGACGAAGGTACGGATACGGCTGACGCGTGCGCCGTTGATTTCGGCGCGGCGATCGTTGCGACGGATGCGCTTCTTGGCTTGCGGCGTGTTCGCCATCTAATCAGAACCCTCGGTTTGGAAATGAAAGTGCGGCGCCGGGTAGCCCCGCACCGTGAAGCGCGCCCTCTACCTAATGGACCGCCGATCGTCAACCGCAGGCTGTTCTAAACTACCGCACGCCGCCCTCGGCGAGCCAATAGCAACAGGACAAGAGCAACGAGACCAAAGCGGACGGTGCTGATCACTTCTGGCATTTCGGGCACCAGAAGGTCGATCGGCTGCCATCCACCTGCCGCGCGACGGTCCCGCCGCAATCGCAAGGCTCGCCCTCCCGGCCGTAGACCCGGAACTGCTTGGAGAAATAGCCCAACTGTCCGTCCGGCCGCGCATAATCGCGCAAGGAGGATCCACCCGCCTCGATCGCCGCCTCCAGTACCTCGTGAATTGCCGTCATGAGGCGCTTCAGCTTCGCCGGTGTCACCGATCCGCCCGGCGCGCGCGGATTGATCCGGGCCACGTTCAGCGCCTCGCATACATAGATGTTGCCAAGGCCGGCGACGATCCGCTGATCGAGTAGCAGTATCTTGATCGGCGCAATCCGCCCGGCAAGGCGATCCGCCAGAAAGGCGGCGGTCAGTTCGCTGCCGAGCGGCTCCGGGCCCAACGCACGAAACGCCTGAAACTCGGCCAGCTCCTCCGTCCGCACCAGATCCAACGAACCGAAGCGGCGCGGATCGCACAGCGAGAGCCGCCGCCCCGCCTCCGTCTCGATCACCAGATGATCGTGCTTGCCCAATGCCTCGGGATCCACGCGCCATCGGCCCGACATGCCGAGATGGAAGATCAGCGTGTCGCCGCGATCCGTATCGATCAGGCCATATTTCGCGCGTCGCGACAGGCTCGTCACCCGCGCGCCCGTCATCCGTTGCCGCAAATCCACCGGGATGGGCCGACGCAGATCGGCACGACGTGCCTCAACTGACGCCAGACGTTGCCCCTCCAGAACCGGCCGCAATCCGCGCACGGTGGTCTCGACTTCTGGAAGTTCCGGCATGTGCGTGCGCTAGCCCATTCCCCCGCGCCTCGCTATGGCCCCACGCATGAGTGAAACCGTGTCGTTCGGCTATGCCGAGGTCAGCCCCGAAGAAAAGACGCAGAAGGTGGGCGAGGTGTTCGCCCGCGTTGCGCGTCGCTATGACATCATGAACGATGCGATGTCGGGCGGAATGCATCGGCTCTGGAAAGACCGCTTTGTCGCCCGCGTGAAGCCGCGCGAAGGCGAGGCAATTCTCGATATGGCTGGAGGCACCGGCGACATCGCATTTCGGATGGCCAAGCATGGCGCCCACGTCACCGTTTCGGACATCAATCCCGCCATGCTGGACGTCGGCCGCCAGCGTGCCGAGAAGAAAGGCATCGAGGGCCTGACCTTCTCCGAACAGAATGCCGAGACGCTGAGCTTCGCCGACAAGAGCTTCGATGCCTATACGATCGCGTTCGGCATCCGGAACGTCACCCACATCCCGCTGGCGCTGGCGGAAGCGCATCGCGTGCTGAAGCGCGGTGGGCGTTTCTTCTGCCTGGAATTCTCGACCACGCTGTGGCCCGGCTTCGCCGACATCTATGATGCTTATTCCCACAAGGTCGTACCCAAACTCGGCAAGATGATTGCGGACGATGAAGAGAGCTATCGCTACCTCATCGAATCGATCCGCCGCTTTCCCGATATGGAGCGTTTCAAGACGATGATCGGTGAGGCGGGCTTCGTTCAGGCGAAGGCCGAGCCGATCCTGGGTGGTCTCGTCGCGATCCACTCCGGCTGGAAGATCTGATCCCCCGCTCGTGACTCACCCTATCGTTCACACCATTCGTCTGCTCCGCTGGGGCCGCACCCTCGCCCGTCATGGCGCGCTGAGGGGAATCGAGCGCGATCCGAACACCCCGCCCGCCATTCGGCGCCTCGTCCGCGTTGCCCGCTTCGGCGCGCGCGTGCCGGAACAGCCGCGTTACGCCGATGCGTTCCAGGCGATCGGTCCGGCCGCGATAAAGCTGGGTCAGGCACTCGCCACCAGGCCGGATCTGGTGGGCGAGGAAGCCGCGCTGGATCTGACTCGCCTTCAGGACGCTGTCCCACCCGCGCCGTTCGCCTTGGTACGCGCCGAGATCGAGCGGAGCCTGGAACGAACGATCGAAGCCGCTTACGCCACCTTCGATCCCGAGCCGGTCGGCGCCGCATCGATCGCGCAGGTCCATCGTGCGACGACGCACGAAGGACGCGATGTCGCCGTGAAGGTGCTCCGGCCGGGCATCGAGGACGATCTTGCCCGGGCGATTGAGACGTATGAATGGGCGGCCGCGCAGGCTGAAGCGTTCGGTGGCGAGTTCGCCCGCCTGAAGCCCCGTCACGTCATCGCCCTCTTCCGCCAGTGGACCGCGCGCGAACTGGATCTGCGCCGTGAGGCGGCGTCGGCGTCCGAACTTGCCGAAAATATGGCGGCCGAACCCGGCTTTACCGTGCCGGCGATTGACTGGAGCCGCACGACGCGGCGCGTGATGACGCTGGAATGGGTGCCGGGCATCAAGCTGTCCGATCGCGCCGCGCTGATCGCGGCGGGACATAATACCAATGCGCTCGCCGGGATCGTCGTCCGATCCTTCCTCCGCCAGGCAATTGCAGACGGCTTCTTCCATGCCGATCTCCATCAGGGCAATCTGTTCGCTCTTTCGGATGGGCGCATCGCGGCCATCGATTTCGGCATCATGGGGCGGATCAACCGGCAGGCACGTCTGTGGCTGGCGGAAATCCTGCACGGCCTGCTTACCGGCAATTATGCCCGCGTGGCGGAAATCCATTTCGAAGCCGGCTATGTGCCGCCGCATCACAATCTGGCCGAGTTCACCACCGCGCTGCGCGCCGTCGGCGAGCCGATCCGGGGCCTGCCCGTGAAGGACGTGTCGATCGGGCAGATGCTGGATGGCCTGTTCGCGATCACGCGCGATTTTGATATGGAAACGCAGCCACACCTGCTGCTGCTGCAAAAGACGATGGTGATGGTTGAAGGCGTTGCCTCGATGCTGGATCCCGATATCAACATGTGGGACGTTTCCGGCCCCTTCGTGAAGGAATGGCTGCGCGACGAGCTTGGCCCGGAAGCCTATCTTGCCGATCGCCTGACCGAGGATCTGCGGACGCTGGCGCGGCTGCCGGAGCTGGTGCGCCGTATCGAAGCTCGCTATCCCGCCCCCAGCGCGGCGCCCCCTCCCCCGCCCCTGCGCGAGGTGCAGGTGGTGCGTATCGGCGGCGGCTGGCGCTATGGCGCGATCGCGCTGATGGCAGCGTTGGCCGGTGCGGGGATCACGTACCTGCTGGGCTAAGCTGGGCACGACCCGAGAGTTGTCTCGCCCGGATCAAGGCGAGGCAAATGCTGTCAAAGTACGTCGCCGAACATTTTCCACAGCATGACCAGCCAGGCGGCAAGCGCGGCGATGCCGAGCATCCAGCCCGAATGGCGACGAAGCGCGTCCATTATCCGTTCCACTGACGCGCCCCCGACACATAGCTTGCCGAAGCCGCCTGCGCGCAGGCGATAGTCACCGTCAAGCGCTTGCTCACGCGGACGTACTGACTGATTGAAAACGGGCTGCAATCATCGATCGCTCCGAAGAGCTCCACTAAGGCTATGCGAAGATCTCACGTATAGCCGAGGGGGCAAGCGACGGACCGGATCGAAATGCCGCTTTCGTTTGCGGGTGCTGTCGGCGGGAAAGCGGCTTACGCTAGGCCAAGGCCAACTTTGTCGATGTCCATGCCTCGACTTGGGAGCCGTGCGGCGGCATGGAGCGGGCATGAACGGCCAGCGCATCCTCCTGATCGTCGGCGGCGGCATCGCAGCTTATAAGGCCTGTGAGCTGGTGCGCGGGCTGCGCAAGGCAGGCGCTTCGGTCCGCTGCGTACTCACGGCCGGCGGCGCGCATTTCGTCACGCCGATGACGCTGGCCGCGCTCAGTGAGCAACCCGTCCATACCTCGCTCTGGGATCTGAAGGACGAGGCGGAGATGGGGCATATCCAGCTCAGCCGTCAGGCCGATCTCGTCGTCGTCTGCCCCGCCACGGCGGATGTTATGGCGAAGATGGCCGCTGGAATCGCGGACGATCTCGCCACCACGCTCCTGCTCGCCACCGACAAGCCGGTGATGGTCGTGCCCGCAATGAACGTCCGCATGTGGGGACATGCCGCGACCCGCCGCAACGTCGCGACGTTGCGCGCGGATGGCGTTACCGTGCTTGAGCCCGACGAGGGGCCGATGGCCTGCGGTGAATATGGCCCCGGCCGCCTGCCGGAGATCGATGCGATCCTTGCCGCGATCGGCGCCGCGACGGGCGGGAGCGCCCGCATGAGCCTCGCAGGACGCCGCGCGATCGTGACGGCTGGCCCCACGCACGAGCCGATCGATCCGGTTCGCTACATCGCCAACCGCTCTTCGGGAAAGCAGGGCTTCGCGATCGCGGCTGCGCTGGCCAAGGCCGGTGCGAAGGTCACGCTGATCGCCGGGCCGGTCGCCCTTCCCACCCCGCCCGGCGTCACCCGCATCGATGTGGAAACCGCCGCCGAGATGTCCGCCGTCGTGGACGCATCGCTTCCGGCTGATGTCGCCGTAATGGTCGCCGCAGTCGCGGACTGGCGTAGCGACGCGCCCGCCGGACAGAAGATCAAGAAGTCGGGCGATACACCGCCGGCCCTCACCCTGACCGCCAACCCGGACATCCTCGCCGGTCTTGCCCGCAATCCGCTGCGCCCGCGCCTGCTGATCGGCTTCGCGGCGGAGACCCAGGACGTCATCGCGCACGCAACGGCCAAGCGTGAACGCAAGGGCATCGACTGGATCGTGGCCAACGACGTATCCGGAACGGTGATGGGCGGCGATCGCAACACCGTCCATATCATTACCGCCGACGGCGTCGAAAGCTGGGAAGACGCGCCGAAAGGCGATGTCGCCGACCGCCTCGTCGCCCGCATCGCCGAAGCTCTGGGAGCCCTCGCTTGACCGATATTTCCATTCACCTGAAGCGCCTGCCGCACGGCGCGGGCCTGCCGCTTCCAGCCTATGCCACCGCCGATGCCGCCGGCTTGGACGTGGTCGCGGCCGAGGATCTCACGCTCGCGCCCGGCGCCCGCGCTGCTGTCGCCACCGGCTTCGCCATCGCTATCCCTGCCGGATATGAGGTGCAGGTCCGCCCCCGGTCCGGTCTGGCGCTGAAGAACGGCATTACCTGCCTCAACACGCCCGGCACGATCGATGCCGATTATCGCGGCGAAGTGAAGGTGATCCTCGCCAACCTCGGTGGCGAGCCCTTCGCGGTAAAGCGCGGCGAACGCATCGCCCAACTCGTACCCGCTGCCGTGCAGCGTGCAGTGTTCGAAGAGGTCGCCGATCTGACCGAAACGGGGCGGGGTGTCGGAGGGTTCGGCTCGACGGGGCGGTAACGCATTCCGCCACCGCCACCCGTGCCCAATCATGACAGGCCCGCTTTGACACTCTCCGACGATCAGCTTGATCGCTATGCACGCCACATCATCCTCAAGGAGATTGGCGGCGCCGGCCAACAGCGCCTGCTCTCCTCCCATGTCGCGCTGATAGGCGCAGGTGGCATCGGCTCACCGGCTATCCAGTATCTCGCCGCCGCCGGCATCGGCCGGCTGACCGTGATCGATGACGATCAGGTGGCGCTTTCCAATCTCCAGAGGCAGACGCTCTACACGACGCGCGATGTCGGCGCGACGAAGGTGGTGATGGTCGCCAATGCGGTTCAGCGGCTTAACCCGGACGTGCGCGTCAGCCCGCGTCAGCTTCGCTTCGATGCGGATAACGCCTCGGGCCTGCTGGCCGGCGCCGACGTGCTGATCGACGGTTCGGACAGCTTCGCCACCCGTCTCGCCGCGGCCGATGCCGCGCTGGCGCTGCGCGTACCGCTCGTCTCCGCAGCGGTCGGCCAGTTTGAGGGCCAGCTCGCCGTGTACCGGGGATGGGAGGCGGACAAACCCTGCTACCGCTGTCTCGTCGGGGATGCGCCGGATCGGCCTGACGTGTCCTGCGCGGATCAGGGCGTGCTCGGCGCGCTGACCGGCGTCATGGGCAGCCTCGCCGCGATCGAGGCCATCCGCCAGATCGTACCGTTCGGGGAGGATAGCGCGGGCAAGCTGCTGCTGATGGACGCGCTCGCCTTTCGTTTTCGCACCATCGCTCTGCCCAAGGATCCGGCATGTCCGTGCGCCGGGGGCTGACGATCGTCATTTCCGGCGCCGATCCCGATCGGCTCCGGAGCGCCCTGGGCATCGCCGCCGCCGAAGCGGCACTGGGCGGCAAGGTGCGCCTGTACTTCGATGCGAATGCGACGCCGCTGCTGGGCGATCTCCCGCAACCGCTGGCGCTGATGCTGGATGCCGCCCTTGATCTCGGTACGTCGGTGTCCGTCTGTCAGACGGGGCTCGCGGAACATCGTATTGCGCTCGATCCCCGTTTCGAGGCCAGCGGTCCCGTCGCGATCATGGCGGACATCGGCGAAGACCGCCTGCTTCTCGCCTGATCCTATCGACCCTGCTGCTTGTCCGCGTCCCGGTTGTTCGGACGCTCCGTCAACGTGATCCGGATACGGACCCATGTGCCGACCATTGATTTACCGCCGACGCGCGGAGGGCGCACCAGAAACTGGAACGCCGCCTGCCGCATCCCCCGCGCGATGCCGATGCCCGGGAAGGAATCGCCCAGTTCCTCGCAATCCTCGACATGGAAACGCGCCACCGTCCGGCACGCAATCTCCCCCCACGCCCCTTCGGGCAGCTGGCGGCGGGGCATATAGGTCGAAAGCTCGGCCTCCGTCGGCCGGCGATACCATTCCGCCGCATACAATAGCTGCCCATTCGGCCCCATCGTCGACGGCGTATCGCCCTCTCCGCTTCCGCCGCCCGCCGCGGCGGCAGCACCGCCGGCGGGGCCGGCATGCGGCGTTGTCATCGCCGTGTCGACTTGCGCGACATCGCTGCGGCTGAGTTCGATGAAGTTGTCCGGCATCTTGAGCGGCGTCGGCATCTTCACGATCGGCGGCTGCGGCGCGGCGGGCAAGGGCGGTGGGGTTGTTGCCTTGGGCTGCGCGGGCGCCTGCTTTGCCGCCGCTTTCTGACGCGCCGGCTCCGCCGTCGGGCCGGGCATCACCGAAAATGTCATCAGGGAGCCGACCTTGCCCATCGGTGCGAATTCGCGCGGAGCCAGCCGGAGCAGCAGATACAGCAGCAGCAGATGGACGAGAATCGTGATCGCCAGCGCCGTCGCCCGCTGGCGGAGCGGGTGCGCGTCCGCATTCGGCCATCGGGACAGGAGGCTGGGCATTGCAGGCGCCGCTATCCGGGCTTTGATCCGCGCGAAAGCCTTATCTTACGCGACTGCGCCGGGATGATTCTTTCCGTCGAACGCCAGCACCCTCGTTTCCAGGGAACCGGCATCGTCGATGCAGCGCAAATTCAGGCTGATCCCGTCTGGATGCGAGCGCGGCTTGTAATAGCTTTTGATGCCGCACTGGCTGCAAAAGATGTGCCGCGCCTTGCCGCTGCCGAAGCGATAGGTGGTGATCTCCTTCTTGCCCTCCACCAGCGTGAACGCGCTCTCGGGCACGATGACGTGGAGATAGCCGGTCATCCGGCAGATCGAGCAATTGCAATCGTGCACCTCGATCGGGCCGTCCGGCACCACCGCTTCCCAGCGCACCAGTTCGCAATGACAGCCGCCTTCGATCTTCATGAACACATACTCGCAATTCGCCCCGGGCCGAGCGGGACGGCAGGGATCAGAACAGGCGGCCGCCGTCCGCGACAGGCCGATCCGGTGCGAACAGCACCACCTCGCCATCCGCATCCGGGAAACCCAGCGTCAGCACCTCGGACAGGAACTTGCCGATCTGGCGCGGGGGGAAATTGACGACCGCCGCCACCTGCCGCCCCACGAGCTCGTCCGGCGCGTAGTGTCGCGTGATTTGCGCGCTGGATTTCTTCCGGCCGATTCCAGCCCCGAAATTAATGACCAGCTTGATCGCCGGTTTGCGCGCTTCCGGAAAGGGCTCCGCAGAGATGATCGTCCCGACGCGGATATCCACCTTCAGGAAATCATCGAAGGTGATCGGCTCGGCGGGCAGGGCGGCGGGATCATGGTGGAGGTGCATGGCGCCCCTCTCTCACACCTGCCAAATACGCGAAAGCGGCAACCGAAGCATAGTTCGATCACCGCTTTCGTAAACGGCCGGAAACAGCGATTTAGGCGGCGTCGCCCGTCTTGTCTTTCTTCTTCGCGAAGACGCGGACCGGCTCCTTGCGGCCCTCGACGACATCCTTGTCGATCACGATCTCGTCCACGCCGTCCATCGACGGCAGATCGAACATCGTATCCAGCAGCATACCCTCCAGGATCGAGCGAAGCCCGCGTGCGCCGGTCTTGCGAGCGATTGCCTTGCGCGCGATCGACGACAAAGCTTCATCGTTGAAGGACAGTTCGACGCCCTCCATCTCGAACAGCTTCTGATACTGCTTCACCAAGGCGTTCTTCGGTTCGGACAATATCTTCACCAGCGCCGGCTCGTCCAGATCCTCCAGCGTCGCGATAACGGGCAGACGACCGACGAACTCCGGGATCAGGCCGAACTTCAGCAAATCCTCCGGCTCGCACTGGCGCAGGATCGCGCCTGTGCGGCGTTCGTCGGGCGCAGCGACATGCGCGCCGAAACCGATCGATTTGCCCTGAAGCCGATCACCGATGATCTTCTCGAGCCCCGAGAAAGCGCCACCGCAGATGAACAGGATGTTCGTCGTATCCACCTGCAGGAATTCCTGCTGCGGGTGCTTGCGTCCGCCCTGCGGCGGCACGCTCGCGGTAGTGCCTTCCATCAGCTTCAAGAGCGCCTGTTGCACGCCTTCACCGGAGACGTCGCGCGTGATCGATGGATTGTCCGCCTTCCGGCTGATCTTGTCGATTTCGTCGATATAGACGATGCCGCGCTGCGCCCGCTCGACATTGTAGTCGCTCGCCTGGAGCAGCTTCAGGATGATATTCTCGACATCCTCGCCGACATAGCCGGCTTCGGTAAGCGTCGTCGCATCGGCCATCGTGAACGGCACGTCGAAGGTCTTGGCCAGCGTCTGCGCGAGCAGCGTCTTGCCGCAGCCAGTCGGCCCCACCAGCAGGATGTTCGACTTGGCTAGCTCCACCTCGGCGCCCTTCGCGCCGTGGGCGAGCCGCTTGTAATGATTGTGCACGGCCACGGACAGCACGCGCTTGGCCTTCGCCTGCCCGATCACGTAATCGTCGAGATGCTTGTTGATCTCGTGCGGGGCCGGCACGCCGCCATCCTTGCGGCTGACCAGGGTCGCCTTGGTCTCTTCGCGGATGATGTCGTTGCACAGCTCGACGCACTCGTCGCAGATGAACACCGTGGGCCCGGCAATGAGCTTGCGAACCTCATGCTGCGACTTGCCGCAGAACGAGCAGTAGAGCGTGCTCTTGGAATCGCCGCCGGAAAGCTTGGTCATAACGTCCTTTTTCCTCGGAACGCCGAGTCGGCGTAAATCCTAGTCCTCGCAGTCGGCGGGCGGCAACCCTTAGCAGCCCACCCTTGTCGCGAGGTTTACGAGACAATCAATATGGAACTGGCCCGACAGCGGCACAACCCCGCCGCGCTTCTCAAATAAAGTCAGGCATTAAGAAACATTTGCGGAAAATGCCGGCACCGCAATCATGCCGAAAGGAAGGGAGGATCCGACGCCGCACGACGCCGCCCCCTCCCTCCTGAACTCAGCGAAATCAGGCAGCTGCGGATTCATCCGTCGGGAGCGGCCGTTTCTCGAACACCTCATCGATGATGCCGAACGTCTTGGCCTCGTCCGCCTCGAGGAACTTGTCACGGTCCATCGCGCGCTCGATGTCCTCGATAGTCTGCCCGGTATATTTCGCGTAAAGCGAATTCAGCCGGTGACGCATTCGCAGGATTTCGCGTGCCTGGATCTCGATATCCGCAGCCATGCCCTGCGCCCCGCCCGAAGGCTGGTGCACCATGATGCGGCTGTTGGTGGTCGCCACGCGCATGCCGGGCTCACCCGCAGCCAAGAGGAAGCTGCCCATCGATGCGGCCTGCCCGATGCAGAGCGTGCCGACCCGAGGCCGGATATACTGCATTGTATCGTGGATCGCGAGGCCGGCCGTCACGACGCCGCCCGGCGAGTTGATGTACAGATAGATGTCCTTCTTGGGGTTCTCCGATTCCAGGAAGAGCAGCTGGGCGCAGATGAGCGAGGCCATATGGTCCTCCACTCCGCCGGTGATGAAGACGATGCGCTCGCGGAGCAGACGCGAGAAGATGTCGAAACTGCGCTCGCCGCGGTTCGATTGTTCGATGACGATCGGCACGAGGCCGCCGACGATGTCGGCATGATCGATGGAAGCCATGGGGGTCGTTTTCCTTCTGCCCTTTGCGGGTGCACACATCGGCGTTCCGCGAGAGCAGTTCAAGAGCCGTGGAGAGCCGGCCCGACCGGACCTTGAGAGCTAGGCCGCCTGCCCTGGCCGGCCGCTGTCTTCGGGAGCAGACGGCGGCCCCCCGATCCTGTCGCGCACGACATAGATCGGCCGATGCTTCGCCTCGACCAGAATCCGCCCGACATATTCGCCGAGCACGCCCAGCGAGAGCAATTGAACACCGCCGAGGAACAACACCGCCACCATGATCGAAGCGTAGCCTGCCAGATCGACGCCATAGAGGATCGTCCGCGCGATCAGATACAAAGCATAGGCGAATGCCACCATCGCGACGGCCGCGCCGACATAGCTCCACACGCGCAGCGGCACCGTCGAAGCGGACGTGATTCCGTCGATCGCGAGTTTCCACAGCTTCAGATAGTTGAACTTGGTCTCGCCCACGGCGCGTTCGGCGCGATCATATTCCACCGCCGTCTGGCGAAATCCCGACCAGGCGAAGAGCCCCTTCATGAAGCGATTGCGCTCCGGCATCGCCTTGATGACTTCCACCACCTTGCGATCCAGCAAGCGGAAATCTCCGGCATGCTCCGGTATCTTGTCGTCCGACAGCCAGTTATGCGCGCGATAATAGAGGTCCGCGGTCAGCCGTTTCGGCAGCGAATCGGTCATGCGATTGCGGCGCACGCCGTATACCACCTCGTAGCCGGACCGCCATTTGGCGACCATCTCGCCGAGCACCTCGGGCGGATCCTGCAAATCCACATCCAGCGGCACGACGGCGCTGCCGCAGACATGATCGATCCCAGCGGAGAGCGCCGCTTCCTTGCCGAAGTTACGCGAGAAGGAGATCGTGCGCACGCGCGGATCGCGCTGATTGGCAATGATCAGTTCGGCCAGCGTGCGGTCCGTGCTGCCATCATCGATGAACAGGATTTCCCAGCTCCAGCCATCGCCTTCCTGCGCGCGAAGCCCATCCAGAAGCGGTACCACCCGGTCCAGAAACGGGCGGATCGCTACCTCTTCATCCTTGACTGGCACGATCAGCGACAGCACCGGCGGGGCATTTGCCAGAGCCGCCACAAGCATCTCGGCGGAGGCAAGCTGAACTGTCATGGCTTGGTTCCCTCCTGCCGCTGTGTCGTCTGTCTCCACGCCAGCCCCGCCAGGAGCGCGAGCAATGGCAGAAGCCAGGCCATTCTCGTCTGATAACGGCTCTGCGGCTCGGAGATTGCGCCTCCCAGGAAGGCGTTGGCAACCATGGCCGCTGTCACGAGCAAAAGCCACAGGCAGATCAAACGCGCCGCTTCCGGCCTCGCTGCCCATAGCATAGGCAACAACGTCGCCAGCGCGGCGAGCGAAGCCACTGCAGCCGCATAAACGACGAAGCTCATCGCCGGCACCGGCCACGCATCCCGCCCGCCCGACGTCTGAGCGATCGCGCTGACGATTTGCTCGGGAAACTGGTGGCCGATGCAGGCCGGGCTCACGAAACAGCCTTCATTGACGATATCGACCCGCAGATCGGTCAATTGCTTGATCGTATTGGTCAGTGCGAATCGTGCCGTTTCAAGCGGATATGCGCGCGCCACGGCCATTGCGAACGCCTTGTCTTCCTGGGACATGGCGAGCTTCGCATCGACATCCGCCAGCAGGAATGCGCCCGTCGCCGGATCGCGCGACCACAGGAAGATCGTCGAATTCGTCCACCCGCGATAAGGGATGCGACACACGGCGAAACGCTTCCCGTCACAACCTGCGGCGATGTAATCGCGGCCCGGTCCATCGGCAATGAAGCGCGCGGTTATCAGCGGCACCAGCACCGGAGCCCGCCCGAATTGCGCCTTCACCGCCGCCGATGTCGCGATGATTGACAAAACGCCGATCAGCAGCGCCCCGCCCCCGATCTGCACTGCGCGCGAGATCTGCCCCCACGCCAGCCAGCGCACCGCCGCAAGCAGCGCTACCAGCATGAGCAGCCCCGCCAGGATGACGACATGCGTAAGATGCGACACCGCCGAGGCGATGATGATGCCCGCCAGCAACGCAACCTCCCACCGCGCGAACTGCACGCGCGGTGCAAGCAGGATCAGGAATGCGGCGATTCCGAACCCTGACAGCGCATCGGCCAAGAGCACCCCGTTATAGACGGCCAGCGGCGATAGGAATGCGAGCGCCGTCGCCACGATGAGCTTGAGGTTCGTTCCGTCGAGGCCGATGCACCGCAAGGCAGCGCCGATCAGGAAATAGCTCGCCACGGCCTGCGCAACGACGAATAGCCAGAACTGGCTCGAAACCCAGCCAAGCCATAGCGCAATGCCGAAATAGGGTGACCTTCCGGCCATGATGTACCCCGACGCAGGGTCGTTTCCCCTTAACGTCGGCGTGGCAGGCCTTGGTGCCGTAACGGCAATAGCTGTGGTCGGCGCCGGATGGTCCTGCGTCCAGATCGTCCGCGCAGCCGGACCGATAACCATTCGCGCCGCCATCTCGCCGGCACGGACATAGGAGGATGTATCGGAAAAGAAGAAGGGCTGCCCGTTGATCAAAGCCGGCCACATCAGGATCAGGATCGATGCGATCGCGGCCGTGCGCGCGCGAAAGCCGCCCGTTCTTCGCTGCTGCACGTCAGCCAAACGCATCGTGCCCCCTGCCCGATCAGTCAAACCGAAGCCCACGCTTTCGCGCCGCTCCGATCGTCAACCAATCGACACTGATCCCGGCGCTGCAAAAGCAAGATACGCCAGCCGGCGCACCTCGCGCCGCCCCCGCACCACTGTATCAAGAATCAGGCCGGTGAACAGGCACAGGCTGGCCAATATCATCAGCCCCGTTACCAGCACCGCCGTCGGCAGGCGCGGGACCAGCCCGGTCTGCGCGTACGTTACGATCAGCGGCGTCGCCAGGATCACCGCCAGCATTGCCAGCAATGCGCCAATCGCGCCGAAAAACAGCACCGGCCGCTCGATTCGACACAGCGTCAAAATGGTGTTGAGGATGCGAAAGCCATCGCGGTACGTCGATAGTTTGGAGACCGAACCTTCTGGACGCGCGCCATAGCGAGTCGTCACTTCCGCTACCGGCATCCGCAGTTCCAGCGCATGAACGCTGATCTCGGTCTCGATCTCGAACCCGGTCGACAGGATCGGGAAACTCTTCACGAACCGGCGCGAGAAAATCCGATAACCCGACAGGATATCGCTGAAGCTCCTCCCGAAAACCCACGCCAACAGCCCCGTCAGCAGCAGATTGCCGGTGCGGTGCCCCCGGCGATACGCCTCCTCAATTTCGCTTGCGCGCGCTCCCACGACCATGTCGAGCTGCTCATCCAGCAGGCGCGCCACCATCGCAGGCGCTGCTGCGGCGTCGTAGGTCGCATCGCCATCGGCCATGACGTACACGTCGGCGTCCACATCGGCGAACATACGCCGCACGACGCGGCCTTTGCCTTGCTGCGGCTCGTGACGCACGATCGCACCGGCCGCCTTGGCGACCTCGACTGTACGATCGCTGCTATTGTTGTCGTAAACGTAGATGGCCGCATCCGGCAGCGCCGCGCGGAAAGCCGCGACGGTCACACCAATCGCAGCCTGCTCATTATAGCACGGAAGAAGCACGGCAACGCGCGGAACCGTCATGACGATAGCTCCGCGCGCCGTTCGTTTCAGGCTTCAGTCTTCGGCTTGGCCGCACGCTTCGGCTTAGCCGGCGCTGCCTCACCTTCGGCCGCAGGCGCTTCCGCCTTCGGCTTTGCGGCGCGCTTCGGCTTGGCCGGTGCTGCTTCGCTTACGGCGGGTTCTGCGGCGGCCGGCTCGGCAACAGCAGGCTCGGCCTTTGCCTTGGCAGCCTTGGCCTTTTTCGGAGCAGGAGCCGGCGCGGCTTCTGCCACATGATCATGGTCGTGATCGCAATCGGGGCCGTGGACATGGCCTTCGGCGCCATGGTCATGATCATGATCATGATCATGCACGTGCGGCTTGGGGCCACCATCGTCGATCTCTTCGATCGCGGCTTCCAGTTCCTCGCGCGTCACCGCACGATCGCTGATCTCCGCCTTCTCGAACAGGAAATCGACGACCTTGTCCTCGTAAAGCGGCGCGCGCAGCTGCGCGGAAGCGACCGGATCCTGCTGCACATAGTCTAGGAAGCGCTGGCGGTCCTGCGGCGAATATTGCTGCGCGGCCTGCTGCGCGAGGCGCTGCATTTCCTGCGGGGACACCTGCACGCCATTCTGCTGGCCGATTTCGGATAGCAGCAGTCCAAGCCGAACGCGGCGCTCAGCGATCTTGCGATAATCCTCGCGATCGCCTTCCATCTCCGCCAGCGCTGCTGCCGGGTCTTCCTCATGGCTCGCCTCATGCTCCAGCTGACGCCATATTTGCGTGAATTCGGCTTCCACCATCGATGGCGGAACCTCGAAGTCATGCGACGCGGCCAGCTGGTCCAGCAGCTTACGCTTCATGTAGGTGCGGGTCAGGCCGTTCAGTTCCTGCTCGATCTGGCCCTTGAAGAGGCCACGAAGCTGCTCGACGCCTTCCAGGCCGAACGTCTTCGCCCACTCATCGTCCATCGTCGGCTCGGACGGAACCTTCACGGCTTTGACGGTGATGTCGAACGTGGCTGGCTTACCGGCCAGGCTCTTCTCGCCATATTCCTTCGGGAAGGTCACGTTGAGCGTACGCTCCTCGCCGACCTTCGCACCTTCCAGCTGGTCTTCGAAGCCCGGGATCAGCTGGCCGGAGCCCAGCTCTACCGCCATGTCCGTGCCCGTGCCGCCGGGGAAAGCGACGCCGTCGGCCGTCTTGCCGACGAAATCGATGACGACCTGATCGCCTTCAACAGCGGGATGACCCTCGCCAGCGTCAGCAAACGCCTTCTGGCTCTTGGCGAACCGATCCAGCTGCTCGTCGATCGCGGCTTCGCCCGGCTCGACCGTCAGACGCTCGAGCTTCAATCCCTCGATCTGCGGCGCCGGCACCTGCGGCAGCACTTCCAGCGCCACTTTGATCTCGATGTCCTTGCCCGCCTCGTAATCCTGCTCGAGGGCGACTTCCGGCTGCATCGCAGGGCGCAGACCCTTTTCGCTCAGAAGCGTCTGCACGCCTTCCTGAACGGCGGTGTTCAGCGCGTCGCGCTCCAGTGCCGGGCCGTGCATCTTCTTGATCAGATTGGCCGGCACCTTGCCCGGACGGAAGCCCGGCATCTTGATCGTCGGCGCGGCGCGCGCAACCTCGGCATCGACCTTCGCCAAAATGTCCTTGGCGGGGATAGTAAGCGTGTAGGCGCGCTTGAGGCCTTCGTTCAACGTCTCGACGGTCTGCATTTTCAGTCTTCTCGCAAACTCAGGGAAAGGCGGTAGCCATCGCGCGCGCCGGGCGGAGACTGGTGCGGGCGAAGGGACTCGAACCCCCACATCTTGCGATGGCAGGACCTAAACCTGCTGCGTCTACCAGTTCCGCCACGCCCGCATTAGGCCGGTCAGGCGCGGGCTCCTATAGCAGCCAGCCGCTTGCGGCAAGCCGGCTGCGCCGGAGCCGTCCGCCCGATCGGTGCGTTGATGCGGAAAAGGAGAGTGAAATGGCCAGCACCCCCGATCCCAATCCGGACTCGATCCCCGCCGGACCGTCTGATTCGCCCGAACAGGTCACGCCGCAGGGGCGGCCCTACCGAGAGAGTGTCGAGGACACGCCCGATGCCGACGGCGGATCAGGCGACGCCAGCCGCCGCCAGGATGACGACGTCACGATTTGAAGGCAGCTCACCTTCTCGGCGCTGATGCCGTTCGAACAAACGAGTTAGGCATGGGGAAAATCAGGCGGGCGCGTGCTTGCGCTCGCTCTCCGGGGCGGAAATGCCGCTGTCGACCGTGAGCCAACTCTCGACCGCAATAGGCGTCGCCAGCGCATCCGGCCGCATCCACCCGCCCTCGACCGCGACGAACCCCGCCGTCCGGTAAACATCCCGGCAAGGCTGGTTGAAGGCCGTCTCCGCAAAAGGACCGAACATCGCCTCGCCTGGCCACGCCAGCTTGCGCGCCTCCTCCAGGATCGCGAATTCCATGCCGTAGCCGAACACGCGGCAGCTCAGCACGTAGAAGGGCACGGACAGCCGATCTCCCTGCCGCTCGGCTATAAGGATCGAGATCGTGCCCATCGATCCGAAGCGATCGGCGGCATCCGCCACCAATATCCACGCATCGTCGCGCGCGGCCAGTTCCTCCACCTGCCGCTTCGCAATCCGGCCACCCGTCATGTTGAACTGGTTGGTACGATTGATCAGATCAGCGACGCGATCGAGATCGCCGGCCTTCGCCTCGCGGATCGAGAGCGTCAGGCCGAGCTGCGCGAACATCGCGCGCCGCTCCTGCTCCCCCGTCTCCGCTTCCGCCGCGATGAAGGTCTGGCGTGCGTCCCGCTGGCGATAGAAATCGGTCCGGTCGGCGCCCGGCTTCTCCGGCAGCAGATCGGCCCAAAGCCCGAACAGGCGCCAGCTGCGCGGATCGAGCGCGTCCAGCGCCAGGGTTGCGGGGAATTGCTCTTCCACCATTGCCCGCTCGTCGGCGCGATCGTCGATGAAGACGAAATCCTTTTCCTTGAGGTTCAGATGCTGCGCGATCCGCCGCATGTTGAGCGGCTTGGGATCCCAATTGATCTGTCGCGAGACGAAATCATCGAGCGCAAGGCGCCCCTCCTCCGCCGTCCACACCGCCTTGGCCGGATCGTTCTTGGAATTGATGGCAAGGACGACGCCGCGTTCCTTGAGCCGCAGCAGCGGCGCCTGCCGATCATAATGGTGGGTCACGCCCAGCCCCTCGCCGATCACGCCCTGCCACAATGTATTGTCGAGATCGCAGGCGATCAGCTTGCGCTTGAGCAAGCGCCCGACCACCATCACGATATCGCGATAATGAGGCGCGATCATCGTGCCGAACACGGCCGGATGCTGCAGGTAGGACCGGAACAGATAGCGGCCCGCCGCCCGGAGCCCGGCCGGGCCGGCCATCGCCGCCTCGTCCAGGATATGGACGACCTGACCCTTGCCATTACGCTCTACTGCCCGCGCGCGCAGACCCGCGCTCATCTTCGTGGTGGCGCGCTTGCGGAACGGGAAGGTGGCAACCGTCGTCAGGCGATGCCTGAAGCCGCCTTCTTCGCGCATGATCGGCGCCGGTGCATGGGCGACGATCGGACAATCGAACAGATCCGCCAGCAGATCAAAGATATCCAGCCCCGCTTCCACGGCGGCATCGATCGTGGCCCCCAGCCTACCCGGGCTCAGCAGCGCGCGCGGGCGCTGGAGCGCGGCATAGTCGCTCAGCATCGCATAGGTGAACGGGCTATAGAAGATGACGTCGAAGCGCTCGTCAGCCAGCTTCGCGATTTGGCTCTTGATTTCGACCGCATCGTGCGAGGTGATGAAGCGCGGGCTGAGCCGGATACCGTCCGCCAGGGCAGGCACGGTCAGGAAGCTGATCGCGTCGAGATACAGGCAATCGCCGACGAACAGCGCCTTTACCTCCGCCACGGCCTCCGCCGTCAGCGCATGTTCGATCTCGTCGAAGGCCACGTCGACACAGGCGCGCACCTCCGGCAGATCCTGCAGCTCGGACGTAAACAGGGCCCGCTCACTCGCCAGCAGCGCGGTTTCCCGCGTGCGCCGTTCCTCCGCGCTCACGGTAAGATCGTGAAACTGTTTCGCCTTCTCGCCTATATACAGATGGCGAAAATTCTCGTCGTCGCGCTCGATCAGCAGCGCGAGATAATCGACGAGGCTGTTCGTCTCCATCTGGGCGAAGGCAGCGGGATCGGCGCGATATTGGTCGGCATATTTGCTCCAATGTGCCACGAGCGCGGCCAGCCCGGCGCCGATTGCGTCGCGCTTAGATCGTAATCGTGCGGCTGCCTTCTCACGATCCGTCATCGCCCGCTCCCCGGCCAAATCGCCTCGATCGACGGGATAAGAGCTATCGCCCGGAGCGGCAATGCCGGCACAACGCGGCTCGGGGCTGCGCCGCTCCGGCCGATCAGGCCCCCAGCGCCTTCTTCAGCAATTCGTTCACCACCGCCGGATTGGCCTTGCCCGCCATCGCCTTCATCGTCTGGCCGACGAAGAAGCCGAACAGAGCCTCCTTGCCGCCACGATACTGGGCCAGTTGGTTCGGATTCTTCTCCATGACCTCGGCAATCACCGCCTCGATTGCGCCGGTGTCGCTGGTCTGCTTGAGCCCGCGCGCTTCCACGATCGCGCCAGCCCCCTCACCCGTTTCCAGCATGATCTCGAACACCTGCTTTGCGAGCGTGCCCGAAAGCGTGCCATCCGCCACCAGCGCGATCAGTTCCGCGCCCTGTGCGGGGCTCACCGGACTTTCGCCAATGTCCTTGCCGAGCCGGTTCAGCGCGCCATACAGATCTGATGTCAGCCAGTTGGACGCGGCTTTGGCCACCTCCGCCTCAGGCTTGCCGGTCGCCGCGAGCAAAGCCTCGAACCAGCGTGCCGTCTCCACATCGGCGGTGATAACGCCGGCATTGTAAGCGGAGACGCCAAGCTGCTGCTCGTAACGCTTGCGCTTCGCATCCGGCAGTTCCGGCAGGCTCGCCTCGCAGGCGGCCAGGAAATCGTCGGCCAGTTCCAGCGGCAGCAGATCGGGATCCGGGAAGTAGCGATAATCATGCGCATCTTCCTTCGATCGCATCGATCGCGTCTCGTTGCGGTCGGGATCGTAGAGGCGCGTTTCCTGGACGATCTTGCCGCCCGCTTCGATCACATCGACCTGCCGACGCGCCTCGCCCTCGATCGCCGCCATCACGAACCGGATCGAATTGACGTTCTTCGTCTCCGTGCGGGTGCCGAATTCATCGCCGGCCTTTCGCACCGAAACATTGACGTCGGCGCGCATGGAGCCCTGCTCCATATTGCCGTCGCACGAGCCCACATAGCGCAGGATCGCTCGCAACTTCCGCAGGTAAGCCCCTGCTTCGGCTGGCGAACGCATGTCTGGCCGGCTGACGATTTCCATCAGCGCCACGCCTGACCGGTTGAGATCGACATAAGATCGCGTCGGGTGCTGATCGTGCATCAGCTTGCCCGCATCCTGCTCCACATGGATGCGCTCGACGCCGATCGTCTTGGTCTGCGCATCCGGATCTTTGTCGTCCAGACTGATCTCGATCGCGCCTTCGCCCACCAAAGGGTGATAAAGCTGGCTGATCTGATAGCCCTGCGGCAAATCCGCATAGAAATAATTCTTCCGGTCGAACCGCGACCAGCGATTGATCTGCGCGCCGATCGCCATACCCGTCCGCACCGCCTGTCGGATGCACTCGGCATTCGGGACCGGCAGCATCCCCGGCATCGCCGCATCGACAAGGCTGACCTGCGTGTTCGGCTCCGCGCCGAATGCCGTCGCCGCGCCCGAGAACAATTTGGCCTCGCTTGTCACCTGCGCGTGGACCTCCAGGCCGATCACGACCTCCCAAGGTCCGGTGGCGCCCTCGACGCGATAGGTTGCGGATGCTTCAGCCATGATGATGTCGTCCTGTCATGTCCCGGCGAGATACAATGCCGGACGCCGGGGGCAAGGCTTCGATCACCGATTGCCCAAAACGCGCCGGTATAAATCGGCGGTTTCGGCGGCGACGCGCGCCGGATCAAGCCAGTCCGCCGCACGTGCCCGCGCGCGGCTGCCCATAATGGCCAGCCTTTCCGGATCGGCGCGCAGGGAGACAATCGCGTCTGCCAGTGCATCAACATCTTCGATCGGTACGACAATGCCGGTGATCCCGTCCTGCACGATTTCGCCATTGCCGAAGCTGTCGGAGACGATGGAGGGAGCCCCCGCCGCCTGCGCCTCCGCTAGACTGTAGGCAAAATTCTCGAACCGGGACGCCACGATCGAAAAAGCCGATTCGCGGCGCAGACGCGCAACCTCAACCGACGACACCGATCCGCGATAATCGATGCGATCGCGCGTTCCCGCTTTCAGATTGGTGGCCGCCCAGGTTGCGAAATGAGAGAGGCTGCCGTCGGGCTCCAAAATGCCTTTGTCCGGCCCCACCAGCACCAGCCGCAAGGCCGGACGCGCGATCAGCGCACGCTCGAACGCCTTCAGCACGATATCGGCGCCTTTACGAAGATCGAACCGGCCGACACACAGGATCTGATCGAGATCGCATCTATCGATCGACCAGGCCTCAGACATCGGTGGCAAAGCGATCGGATTGGGGATCACGGCAGACAATGTCGGCGTCAGTCCGTGATGCTCGATCGTCGCCTGCAAAAGCTTTGCCGAGGGGCAGGTCAGCGGAAAGTCACGCTTCAGCGCCCGCGCCTCCGCCAGACACCTTGCTGAGTCCTGTATCGCCTGCTCGCCGGATGCCGACATGTCGCGGCCGAACACATGCGGGCCGTGCAGTCTTAGCACGACAGGCGGATGACGCCGCCCTCCCAGTTTTCGCCCCCAGCCGAAGCTCTCCTCGACTTCGAAGATGTCGAGAGGGTCACGCCGGTGCAGGGCTGCAAGCTGAAAAGCCAGACGGGCCGCGCCGCCGCCATCGCCGACCTTGGCGCCGAGCGGGTCAAGCCGCTGCATTGCCCGCAATGTCCAACCGCCACGCGCGGGGAGCGGGCAAACACGGCCCTGCGCATCCTCCATCTCCTGCCCTGCCAGTACCGATACGCGATGCCCCAGCGCGCGCAGGGCATCGCGCATGATCCCCACATAGGTGATGATGCCGTTGCTGATCCCGCTTTCCGGCAAAGCGGGCGCGAATAAGCCGATATGCATGATGCCCCGCTATGGTGACGTGCTGTCCTCCTATGGATGGGCCACGCCGCTGGCAACAGAACGGGATTGCTTTGCTTATCGGTAACTCCGCCGTGCTATGGGCGCGCCATGAATGCGCCGGCACGTTCCTCGACCTTCACGGTTCGACTTCGACAGCAACTGACGGGGCCGTCGGCGTTTCTGGTGATCAGCACCGTGCTGATGAACGTCGCGCGCATCTTCAACACGGTGGTCCTGACGCGGTTGCTGGCGCCGGACGTCTTCGGTCTGTCAGGTATCATCCTCTCGACCTTCTTCGTCATCGGCATGATCAGCGACGTCGGCTTTCAGGCTTATGTCGTCCGCCATCATAAGGGCGACGATCCCAAATTCCTGGATGCCGTCTGGTCGATCCATGTCTCGCGCGGGATCATTCTCGCAGCGACGGCAATGATCCTCGCTTTTCCCGTCGGGCATCTTCTCCAGAAACCGGCACTGCCGCTGCCACTGATGGGCGCGGCGCTGATTTTTATCATCGATGGCATGACATCCACGACGATGTTCACCGCCCTGCGCACCGGATCGGTTCGCAGGCTCAGCGTGATCGATCTGGTCGTCGCTCTCGTTCAGATGGTCTTCGGCATCCTGGCGGCGTTCGTTCTACGGAACATCTGGGCTGTGATCGCGTCGATGATCTTCGGCAGCCTGCTGAAGACGATGGCGAGCTATTTTGCCTTCCCCAACTCGCGCCGCCGTTTCGGCTACGATCGGGAGATCTCGGCGGATCTCTGGCGCTTCTCGCGGATGATCGGCGCCTCCAGCATCCTCACCTTGTTCATCGCGCAGACCGACAAGCTCGTGCTAGCGCGAGGGCTGACCCTGGATGAATTCGGCGCCTATGCGATCGCCGCCACGCTCGCCATGGCCCCGACCGGCTTGGTCGGCACCTACGCCGCCCGCATCATCTATCCGTTGATGGCCCGCGTCTGGCAGACGGCGCCGGAGACGATGCGCGAGACCTTTTATGCGTCGCGCGGGATGGTCTTCTATCTGTACGGCTTCGGCGGCGGGATGATGATCGGTGGCGCCGGCCTGTTGATCCGGCTGCTGTACGATCCGCGCTATGTGCTCGCGGGGACCTATCTGCCGATCCTCGCCATCTCGACGGCATTGTTCATGATGACGCATTCCGCGCAGGAAGCGATGGTCGCGATGGGCCGAACGCGCACCACGTTCGAAATGAATGTCGTCCGCATAGCCTGGCTCGTCGCGGGCACGCTTTTGATGCTTACTCCGGCCGGTTCGATGGCGATCGTGATCGCCGTCGGCACGATCGAACTACCGGCTTATATCTACGCATCTATCGCCATGCGGCGGCTGGAGGTCTTCTCGGTCAGATATGAAGCGATCGCGCTGCTGGCGATAGGCGCCGGTGTCGCTGCCGGAGCCGCCGCCCAGATCATCGGGGCGATACTTTTTCCCGGCCTCTAGGCGTTCGGCACTACCACCACTGCTTCGGCCGGGCACTGAAGCCCGCGCGCTGCTCGATCGCCAGCCCGGCGTTTAGCACGCCCTGCTCATCCAGAGGCCGGCCGATGATCTGCAGCCCCAGCGGCAGCCCCTTTTCGTCCAGACCGGCCGGCACGGACATAGCCGGCAGACCCGCCAGGCTGGCGGGCACGGTGAAGACGTCGTTGAGGTACATGGCGAGCGGATCGTCATTCTTCTCGCCCAGCGCGAAGGCGGCGGACGGCGCGGTCGGGGTCAGCAGAAGATCGCACTGCTCGAACGCCTGTTCGAAATCGCGCGCGATTAACGCGCGCACCCGCTGCGCCTTGGTATAATAAGCGTCGTAGAAGCCTGCCGAAAGCACATAGGTGCCGATCAGGATGCGCCGCTTCACTTCCGCGCCGAAGCCCTCGGCCCGGGTTGCCGCATACATATCCTGCAAGTTGGCGCCATCCGGCAGATCGCGCAGCCCGTATCGCACGCCATCATAGCGGGCCAGATTGGACGAGGCTTCGGCCGGAGCGATGATATAATAAGTGGCCAGCGCGTAGCGCGTATGCGGCAGCGAAACGTCAATCACTTCCGCGCCGGCATCCTTGACCATCGCGATACCCCGTTCCCACAGCGCATCGATTTCCGCCGGCATACCCTCGACCCGATATTCCTTGGGAATACCGATCTTCTTGCCTTTGAGATCGCTCGATAAAAGCGCTTCCCAGTTAGGGACCGGGAGATCGAGGGACGTCGCATCCTTTGGATCGAACCCGCTCATCGCTTCCAGCAGGATCGCGCAATCTCGCACGTCCCGCGCCATCGGGCCGGCCTGATCTAGCGAGGACGCGAAGGCGACGATGCCCCAGCGCGAGCAGCGACCGTAGGTCGGCTTGATCCCGGAAATACCCGTAAAGGCAGCCGGCTGGCGGATCGAACCGCCGGTATCCGTCCCTGTCGCCGCCGGCACGATCCGCGCCGCAATGGCCGCCGATGATCCACCGGAAGAGCCGCCCGGCGCCAGCGATGCATTGCCACCGTCATTTCGCCGCCAGGGACTAACGACGTTGCCGAAATAACTGGTTTCGTTGGACGAACCCATCGCGAACTGATCGAGGTTCAGCTTGCCGAGCATGCCAGCGCCAGCCTCGAACAATTTGCCCGCTACCGTCGCATCATAGGGTGGCACGAAGCCTTCCAGCATATGGCTGGCGGCCGTCGTCTGATATCCGGCCGTCGCGAACAGATCCTTCATGCCGATCGGCACGCCGGACAACGGCTTGAGAGTGCCTGCGGACCGCGCCGCATCTGCCGCATCGGCGGCGGCCAACGCATGATCGGGCGTCTCGATAATGAAGGCATTGAGCGCTTTGGCGCTGGCGACCGCCGCGTTGAAGTCTTCCGCAACTTCGCGGGCCGAAAAGGCGCCATCGCGCACGCCGTCGCGAATGCCCGCGACGGTGAGATCGGTCAGGGCGGTCATTATTCGATCACCTTCGGCACGGCGAAGAAGCCATGCTCTGCCTGTGGCGCATTCTGCAGCACCTTTTCGCGGATGCCGCCGTCCGTCACCTTGTCCTCGCGCAGGCGCAGCGTGTTCGGGATCACGGCGGCGAGCGGTTCGATCCCGCTCGTATCCACCTCGCTCAGTTGCTCGATCCAGCCGAGGATGTTGTTCAACTCGGGCACCATGGCCTCCACCTCGGCTTCGGTGGCGGCGATGCGGGCGAGGCTCGCGATCTTGCGGACTGTGGCAGCGTCTACGGACATGAAGCGCGGCTAGCATCGGCCACCGCCCCCGACAAGGCGATGCGTGGACGAAGGACGCCGATCGCGTTAGGGCGCGCGCTCCCGTTCGGCCGAGCTTGCCATTTACCCGTACCGGCTCGGCACGAACGGATTTACGAACCCGAGGCTCGTCCCATCGCCCGCAAATTCCTCTATGCGATCGCCGCGATCATCCTGCTGATTCTGGCGTTTGGCGTCACTTGGAGCCTGTTCCAGGATCGCCTGATCCGCTGGACCTTCGTGCCGGGCCAGGAATTTCGCCCGCTGCCGGATACGACTGCGCCCGATTATGCGAAGCCGTCCGCCTGGATCGCGCGGCCGGGTCTGGCGGATGATCCAACCCGCTTCGTGCCCGCCGGCTTCACGCTCGCATCCACGCCGCGCGCCGCCATCTTCTACGTCGCCCCCACCACTTATCTTTCGAAAGCGGAGTGGAACGCGCCGATCGACGATGCCGACGCGAATAGCCGGCTGATCCTTTTCGCCAAAAGCCAGGCGAGCGCCTTCAATGGCGTGGGTCCGATCTGGGCGCCACGCTATCGGCAGGCGACGCTCGGCGCGTTTCTGGCAGCCGATGATCCCCGCTCGGCCAAGGCGCTCGATTTCGCCTATCGCGATGTCGCGCGCGCTTTCGACGCGTTCGTTGCCGCGCAGCCGGCCGACATGCCCCTGATTCTGGCGGGGCATAGTCAGGGATCGCTCCACCTGCTTCGCCTTCTGCGCGAGAAGATCGCCGGCACGGCTCTCGCGCGTCGAATCATCGCCGTCTATGCGATCGGCTGGCCGATATCGATGACGGCCGATCTTCCGGCCTTGGGCCTGCCCGCCTGCGCTACGCCGCAAAGCCGAAACTGCATCGTCGGCTGGCAGAGCTTCGCGCAGCCTGCCGAACCCACCCTGATCGACGCCTATTTCGATGCGACCACCGGTTATGCCGGCCGCCCCCGCAAGGGCTCCCCCATGCTGTGCACCAATCCACTCACCGGGACGATCGGTGGCACCGCGCCGGCCTCCGCGAATATCGGGACGCTCGTCCCGCACGCGGATCTTTCCGGCGCGGATCTCAAGAAGGGCATTGTCCCCGCATCCTGTACTCCGGCGGGGCTGCTTTCGATCGGTGAGGCGCCTGAAAGCTTCGGCCGTTACGTGCTGCCGGGCAACAATTATCATGTCTTCGATTATGCTCTGTTCTGGGCGAATCTCCGCGCCGATGCCGAACGCCGGGTCTCTGCCGGGCGATGATCACCGGCACCGCTTCTGAATTTCGCGCCGCTTTTCCCGAGGGCGGCCGCCTCGCCGGCCTCGATGTCGGCACCAAGACGATCGGCGTCGCGATGTGCGATGCCGGCTGGCACATTGCGAGTCCTGCCGAGACGATCCGGCGCGCCAAATTCGCCGTCGATCGCGCTATACTGGCGCAGTTGCTCCAGAAGCAGACCGCGAAGGGCATCGTGGTAGGATTGCCGCTCAGCCTGGACGGCACCGATAGCCCGCGCACGCAATCGGTCCGCGCCTTCGCCCGCAATATCGAAACGCTCGGCCTGCCCATCCTTCTGTGGGACGAACGCTGGTCCACCGCCGCCGTCACCCGCACACTGCTGGAGGCCGATACCAGCCGCGCACGCCGCCGCGAATTAGTCGACAAGCTGGCCGCCGCTTATATCCTTCAGGGCGCGATCGATGCGATGATGAGTGCGCAGTTGCCGGATTTACCCGTCTCGCTCCCTCCCGCTCACCCTGAGTAACCCCATCCTCTGCCCCTCTCCGCTCGTAGGCAGGTGAGAAGATGGCGAAGGGTCTGACGAGCCCGCTTGAGCTAACCCGCTCACCCGACTAGGAACCTCTCTCGATGTCCTCCGCCCCGCCCCGCTCCAGAGACGAGAGGCTCGGCGTGCATCCGTTTCCGCACCGTCATCTTCTCGGCATCGCCGGCCTCGCTCCGCATGAAATCCTGTTCCTGCTGGACGAAGCCGAACAGTGGGTCGCGCTCAACCGTTCTACCGCCAAGCGGGACGATCGCCTTCACGGGCTCACCCAGATCAATGCTTTTTTCGAGAACAGCACCCGCACGCTGCTGAGCTTCGAAATTGCGGGCAAGCGCCTCGGCATGGACGTGGTCAACATGGCCGTCGCCGTGTCCAGCGTGAAAAAGGGCGAGACCCTGATCGATACCGCGATCACGCTGAACGCGATGCGGCCTGATGTCATCGTCATCCGTCACGATGCCTCCGGCGCGGTCCGCCTGCTGGCCGAGAAGGTGGATTGCCCGGTCCTCAACGCCGGTGACGGCCGTCACGAACATCCGACGCAGGCACTGCTCGACGCCCTTACGATCCGCCGCCGCAAGGGCCGGATTGCTGGTCTCACCGTCGCCATTTGCGGCGACGTGCTGCACAGCCGCGTCGCGCGCTCGAACATCCTCGCGCTCGGCACCTTGGGCGCGGATGTGCGCGTCGTCGGCCCGCCCACCTTGCTGCCCGCACAGATCGAGCGGATGGGCGTCACCCGCTTCACCGATTTCGATGCCGGACTGGAAGGCGCGGACGTCGTGATGATGCTCCGTCTCCAGAGCGAGCGGATGGATGGTGCGTTCGTGCCCTCTCCACGCGAATATCATGCGCTTTATGGGCTCACCGCCGAACGCCTTGCCCGCGCCGCACCCGATGCGCTTGTCATGCACCCCGGCCCGATGAACCGCGGCGTCGAGATCGCCAGCGACGTGGCCGACGATCTCAATCGCTCTGCCATCCCGGAACAGGTGGAGATGGGTGTCGCCATCCGCATGGCCTGCCTTGATGTCCTCACGCGCGGCCAGCGCGGCGTGGAGGGTTGGGCATGACGCTCGCGCTTCTCAACGGGCGCATCGTCACGCCGGACGGTGTGATCGAAGGCGGAGTTCTCGCCAAGGATGGCATCATCGCCGCCATCGGTGATTTCGAAATACCGGACGATGCGGAGCGGATCGATGTCCGCGACCGCATCATCGCGCCCGGCATCGTCGATGTCGGTGTGTTCGCCATCGATATGCCGGCCTTCGTCGCCGGCGGCATCACGCGCGCATTGCTGATGCCGGATCAGAGCCCGCCGCTGGATACCGTGGCCCTGATCCAGCGTGCCGCCGCCGCCGGCAAGCCACAGGTGTGGATCCATCCTCTCGCGGCCGCGACCAAGGGGCTCGACGGCAGCGATCTGGCCGAGGTCGGCCTGATGCACCGCGCGGGGGCCACCGGCATCGCGACGGGCCGTCATTGGATACCCGATTCGGCGGTGATGCTTCGCCTGCTGAGCTATGCCGGCGCGCTCGGCCTCGTCACCGTCAGCCACCCGGAAGATGGCGGGCTGGTTCGTGGCGCCGTAGCGACCGAGAGCGAGACGGCAACCCGCATGGGCCTACCCGCGGCCCCGGCGGCGGCCGAGGCGCTCGCAGTCCAGCGCGATCTCCTGCTGGCCGAAACCACCGGCGCGCCGATACACTTTCGCCAGATTACCACCGCCAGCGCGCTGGGCCTGATCCGCGCTGCCAAGGCAAAAGGCATCGCCGTCACCTGCGGCATCACGCCGGCGCACTTCCTCCTGTCCGATGTCGCGATGGGAGACTTTCGGACCTTCGCCCGCCTCTCCCCGCCGCTGCGCGAGGAATCGGATCGGCTGGCTTGCCGCGCTGCGCTGGCCGACGGCACGATCGACCTGATCTGTTCCGGCCACGATCCGCGCGGCCCCGAAGCCAAGCGCCTGCCGTTCTCCGATGCCGAACCGGGCATGGCCGGTGCGGAGACGCTTCTGGCGCTTTCACTGGCTCTGGTGCGGGACGGTGTTCTGCCGATCGAGCGGCTGTTCCAGCTGCTCGCCACGACACCCGCCCGGCTGTTCTGCCTCCCGGCCGGGCTGATAGAGGCTGGTGCGGAGGCCGACTTGCTCATCGTCGATCCGGACGCTCCCTGGCGGATCGATTCGGAGAAGATGGCCGCAAGCGCGGGCAACACCCCTTTCGATGGACTGCCTGTCGACGGTCGGGTCGTGAAGACCGTCAAGGGAGGGATGATCCTCGAATGAAATTTGCCCCCAGCCTCGCAGCAGCCTTCCTCCTGACGCTAGCTCTCCCTGTGTCCTCCCAGACGATCGGTGAGATCCAGCTAAAGGCCAATGCCGGCGATCGCGATTCGCAGTTCGTGATCGGTGAGGCCTATCGCACCGGTCAGGGCGTCTCCGCCGATCGCGAACAGGCGATCGCCTGGTTCCGCAAGGCGGCGGCACAAGGGGACGTACGGGCCAGCGATGCGCTCGGCTTGCTGCTGTTTACGAAGGGCGAGCGGCGCGAAGCGATCCCGTTGCTGGATTCGGCAGCACGCCGGGGCGATGCACGCGCTCTCTATCTGCTCGCTACCGCCCGCTTCAATGGCGACGGCGTGTCCAAGGATCTGCCACGCGCTTATGCGGAGATGCGCAGCGCGGCGAACAAGGGCCTGCCCCAGGCGATCCGCAGCCTCCAGCTGATGGAACCGTACGTCACCGTTCAGGATCGGATGGCGGCGGACCGGATCGCCTCCGGTGCTGCCCCGGCTGTAATCGCGGCGCTACCGCCAGCAACCATGCCGGCGCGCGCGCCGACGCCTTCGCCTGCTCCGGCGTTCACGCCGCTGCGGACGACCGAGGTGCCGCCATCCACTCCGCCCGCGAACAGCAGTGTCGCGCCTGGAGACGCCCCGCCGCCCGCGCCCGCGGCCGTGCCGGTTGCATCTGCACCGATCCAGCAGATCGAGCGCCCGCAAATCACGCCTTCCGCATCGGCGCCGGCAACGCTTCCGCCTCTTGCTCCAGCGCCGAAGCCCGTTGCGACGGCAATCGCTTCATCCGGAAAATGGCGCATTCAGCTGGGCGCGCTCACCAGCCAGGACAAGGCCGAGGAGCAGTGGCGCATCCTGTCCAGAAAGATTCCCGAGCTTTCAAGCGTCACCCACGTCATCGTGCAGGCCGGATCGATCTGGCGCTTGCAGGCGACCGGGCTAGCCAGTCGCGCAGATGCGCAGGATTTATGCAAGAAGGTATCGTCCAAAGGCGGAGCTTGCATCGCCCTCGGGCCCGCATCCTAAACGCACCGGCCCCCACGCGGGTCAACCCCGGCTCGCGCACAAGAATTATCTCATAGCCATCGTCGCAACGGAGAGCCAACCGACGCACCGAGCGTGATAGCCGGCCAAGACGGTGCGCTCCGAACTAATCCGGCAGCGAGATCGGCAATTCCGATCGCCGGAAAGCCACGAGCCAGCGCCCAATATGGCTCAGACCTGCCGCGAGGCACCTCGACAGGTCTGAGGATCGTATCTTCTGCGAAACCGTCCGCGAATGGACGGCAGGATCAGAGGTCGATCAGGATCCGCGTCGGATCCTCAATCGCGTTTTTGAGCGCGACGAGGAAGGTCACGGCTTCGCGACCATCGATCAGGCGGTGATCGTAGCTCAGCGCCAGATACATCATCGGGCGCACGACGACCTGACCGTCGCGGACGACCGGGCGATCCTCGATCCGGTGCAGGCCGAGCACGCCCGACTGCGGCGGATTGATAATTGGGGTCGACATGAGCGAGCCGAAGACGCCGCCGTTGGAAATGGTGAAGGTGCCGCCCTTCATCTCGTCCATCTTCAGCGTGCCATCCTTGGCGCGCTTGCCGAAATCGCCGATGGTCTTTTCGATACCGGCGACGGTAAGGTCCTGCGCATTGCGGATAACCGGCACGACGAGGCCGTTCGGCGCCGAAACGGCAACCGAGATATCGCAATAATCGTGATAGACGATCTCGTCGCCCTCGATCGATCCGTTGACCGAAGGGATGTCCTTCAGAGCCATGCAGGCCGCCTTCACGAAGAAGCCCATGAAGCCCAGCCGGACGCCATGCTTCTTCTCGAACAAATCCTTATACTTGGCCCGCGCCTCGATCACGGCGGTCATGTCGACGTCGTTGAACGTCGTCAGCATCGCGGCAGTGTTCTGCGCTTCCTTCAGGCGGCGTGCGACCGTCTGGCGGAGGCGCGACATGCGGACGCGCTCTTCCTTGCGCTCGCCCGCCGAAGAGGCTGGTGCCGCAGCGGCAGGCGCCGCAGCCGGAGCCGATGCAGGTGCCTTCGCCGTAGCCTGGCCGGACTTGGCGGCGAGCAGCACATCATCCTTGGTGATGCGGCCGTCGGTGCCGGTGCCCTGCACCTTCGATGGATCAATGTTATGTTCCAGCACGGCGCGGCGCACTGATGGCGAGAGCGTCGGGCTATCGCCCACCGCAACCTCACCATGATTGCCATAGCCTGCAGGCGTTGCCTGCCCTGCCGGCGCGGCGGCGGGCTCAGGTGGAGCAGCCGCTTCAGCCTTGCCGACCGCCGTGCGGTTTTCCACCGCAGGCGTCGCGCTGGTCGGCGCGGACGCTCCTTCCGTGATGCGGGCAATAACGGCACCGACCGAGACGGTATCGCCTTCGGCCACCACCAGTTCGCCGATCACGCCGGCAACGGGCGAGGGCACTTCCACGGCGACCTTGTCGGTCTCCAGGCTGGCGATCGGCTCATCGACCTTCACGGTCTCACCCGGCTGCTTCAGCCACTGGCCCAGCGTCGCCTCCGTGATGGATTCGCCGAGCGTCGGTACGGTTACATCGGTCGCCATTCGATCTTCCTATTGGACTGGATAGCCAAGCGCCTCGGCGACGAGCGCCGCCTGCTGCTTGGTATGGTTCTTGGCGAGGCCGGTGGCGGTCGCCGCTGAGGCCTTGCGGCCGGCATAGAGGGGGCGGGTCGGCTTAGTGCCGAGCTTGGCCAGCACTTCCTCGATCAGGCTTTCGACGAAGAACCACGCACCGTTATTCTTCGGTTCTTCCTGCGCCCAGACCACCGTTTCCAGGTTCGGGCGGTTCTTCAGAACCTCGATCAAAGCATCCGCCGGGAACGGATAGATCTGCTCGACACGCAGGATCTCGACGCTGTCATCCTCGGCCGCATCGCGCGCCTCGGCCAGATCGTAATAAACCTTGCCGGAACAGAATACGACGCGCTTCACCTTATCCGCCACTACCGGCCGGTCGTCTGGCAACAGGCGATGGAAGAAACTGTCGTCGAGGAAATCCTCCGTCTTCGACACGGCTGCCTTATGTCGCAGCAGCGATTTCGGCGTCATGATGATCAGCGGCTTGCGGAACTTGCGCAGCATCTGACGACGGAGGATGTGGTAATAATTGGCCGGCGTCGTGCAGTTCGCGACCTGCATGTTATCCTCGGCGCAAAGCTGAAGATACCGCTCCAGACGCGCCGAGCTATGCTCCGGCCCCTGCCCTTCATAGCCGTGTGGCAGCAGCATCACGAGGCCGTTGGCGCGCAGCCACTTGGCCTCACCCGCCGCGATGAACTGATCGATGATGACCTGCGCACCATTGGCGAAGTCGCCGAACTGCGCTTCCCACATCACCAGCGTATTCGGCGCCTGGCCAGCATAGCCATATTCGAAGCCGAGCACGCCGAATTCGGACAGCGGGCTATCCAGAACCTGGAAGCTGCGATCCATCGCCGAAAGCGGGATGTATTTGTGGCCGTCCTTCTGATCGACCCACACGGCGTGCCGCTGGCTGAACGTGCCACGGCCGACATCCTGACCAGAAAGACGAACCCCATAACCGTCCTTGAGCAGCGATCCGAAGGCAAGCGCCTCGGCCGTCGCCCAATCGAAGCCTTCGCCGCTCTCGAACATCGCCTTCTTGGCATCGAGAATACGGGTTAGAGTCTTGTGGACGGTGATCGTGTCGGGAACGGTGGTCAGCTGGCGACCGAGTTCCTGAAACTGATCGTTCCCGATACCGCTGGCGACCGAGCGCCGCTCAGTGATCGGCTCGCGCGGGAGCGCAAAGCCTTCCCACTCGCCGCCAAACCAATCGGCGCGATTGGCTTTGTAGCTCTTGCCGGCCTCGAACTCGTCCTCGAGCCGGGCGATGAACGCCGCTTCCTGCGCGCCGAGCCATTCCGCATCGATCTGCCCCTCGGCGATCAAGCGATCGGCATAGAGCTTCGATACCGGCGGATGCTTGCGGATTTCCTCGTACATCAGCGGCTGGGTGAAGCCGGGCTCGTCGCCTTCATTGTGGCCGAAGCGACGGTAGCACCACATATCGATGACAACGTCGCGCTTGAACTGGGCGCGATATTCGGTCGCCAGCTTGCAGGCGAAAGTCACAGCCTCGGGATCGTCGCCGTTCACATGCAGGATCGGCGCGGAGACCATCTTGGCGATGTCGCTGGGATAAGGCGATGAACGCGCGAATTGCGGCGAAGTGGTGAACCCCACCTGATTGTTGATGACGAAATGGACGGTACCGCCGGTATTGTAGCCGACGAGCCCGGAAAAGCCGAAGCACTCCATGATCACGCCCTGGCCAGCGAACGCCGCGTCGCCGTGGATCAGGATCGGCAGCACCTTGGCCCGCGCCGTATCGTCCAGCTTCGTCTGCTTGGCGCGCGCCTTGCCGAGCACGACCGGGTCCACGCACTCCAGATGCGATGGATTGGGCGCGAGGCTCAGGTGGATCATGTTACCGTCGAACTCACGGTCCGCCGACGTGCCAAGGTGGTACTTCACATCGCCCGAGCCACCGACATCTTCTGGGTTCGCCGAACCACCGGCAAATTCGTGGAAGAGAATGCGATACGGCTTCTGCATGACGTTGGTCAGCACGTTCAGCCGGCCGCGATGCGCCATGCCGAGAACGACTTCCTGAACGCCCGCCGCGCCCGCATATTTCAGCACCGCTTCCAGCGCCGGGATCATGCTCTCGCCGCCATCAAGGCCGAAGCGCTTGGTGCCGACATATTTGCGAGCGAGGAATTTCTCCCACTGCTCGCCCTCGACCACCTTGGCGAGGATCGCCTTCTTGCCTTCCGGCGAGAAGCTGATCTCCTTGTCCTTGCCTTCCATTCGGTCCTGGAGGAAGCGGCGCTCCTCCACATCCTGAATGTGCATATATTCCAGGCCGACCTTGCCACAGTAATTGCGGCGCAAGACGGCGATCATCTCGCGCAGCGTGGCGTGCTGGAAACCGAGCAGGCCGCCCAGATAAATCGGCCGATCCATGTCGGCTTCGGTGAAATTGTGGAATTCCGGCTTCAGATCCTCCGGCATCTCGCGTTGCCACAGGCCGAGCGGATCGAGATCGGCGAGAAGATGCCCGCGTACCCGATAGGTGCGGATCAGGATCGAGGCGCGGATGCTGTCGCGCGCGGCGGATTCAATCTCCGCCTGGCTCAGGGCAGGCGCGGCGGGCGCTGCTGCCGGGGCGGGCTTGCCGCCCTTTGCCGGCTTCGGTGCGGGCTCCATCTGCGTAGGATCGAGGCCGGCGGTGAGCGCATCGGTCTCGGCCAGCGGCCAGCGCGGATTGGCCCAGCTGGGAGACGAGACGGTGGTCTCCAGCGCGCCGAAATAGGCCCGCCAATTCTCATCCACTGAAGAGGGATCCTGCCGGTACTTCTTGTACAGCGCCTCCGCAAAGCTGGGGCTTACGCCTTCCAGCTCGTCGAAGTTCGATCCCTCGAAGCCCATCATGCACCGCCTGTATCTCAGTCCAGCGGCCTGGTCAGCCGCTTCGTCGCTCCCCTAAGAGGTGAGCGTATCCAACCTGTTAATCAACCCCGGCCCGAGCGGCCGGGGCCGTTACGATCATCCCTTGAGCACATCCACTAGGGTCGTACCCAATTCCGAAGGACTGGCCGCGACGCGAACGCCGGCAGCTTCCATCGCCTCGATCTTGCTATCCGCGCCGCCCTGGCCGCCCGATACGATCGCGCCTGCATGACCCATGCGGCGGCCCGGAGGCGCGGTGCGGCCGGCGATGAAGCCAACCATCGGCTTCTTGCGACCACGCTTGGCCTCGTCCGCCAGAAACTGCGCCGCTTCCTCTTCGGCCGATCCGCCGATTTCGCCGATCATGATGATCGACTTGGTCTCGTCATCGGCAAGGAACAGCTCCAGCATATCGATGAAGTTGGTGCCGTTGACCGGATCGCCGCCGATGCCGACGGCCGTCGTCTGGCCAAGGCCGACATTGCTGGTCTGGAACACGGCTTCGTACGTGAGCGTGCCGGAGCGCGAGACGACGCCGACCGAACCCTTCTTGAAGATGGAACCCGGCATGATGCCGATCTTGCATTCGTTCGGCGTGAGGACGCCGGGGCAGTTCGGCCCGATCAGGCGCGACTTGGAGCCGACGAGCGCGCGCTTCACGCGCACCATGTCCAGCACCGGAATGCCTTCCGTGATCGCCACGATCAGCGGCACTTCCGCGTCGATCGCCTCAAGGATCGAATCTGCCGCGAAGGGCGGCGGCACGTACACGACCGATGCGGTCGCGCCGGTCGCGGCAATGGCTTCGTGCACGGTGTTGAAATTGGGCAGGCCGATGTGGGTGGTGCCCCCCTTCCCCGGCGTGACACCTCCGACCATCTGTGTACCGTAGGCCAGCGCCTGTTCGGTATGGAAGGTGCCGGTATTGCCGGTCATCCCCTGAGTGATGACCTTGGTGTCTTTATTGACGAGGATCGACATGGGCGCTCCCGAAGGATTTCGAACGATCGCCCGACGGATCACCCGCCGGGCGCGAGTGACTTATGCGAGCGAGCTATCGATGCCCTTGCAGGCGACGAGCAGCTCCTTGACGGCCTCGACCGAAACCTGGAGGTTGGCCTTGGCCTCGTCAGACAGCTTGATCTCGATGATCTTCTCGACGCCTGCGGCACCGATCATAACCGGCACACCGACATAAAGATTGTCCACGCCATACTGGCCGGTGAGGTTCACCGCCGCCGGCAGGACGCGCTTCTGATCGTAGAGATAGCTTTCGGCCATCGCGATCGCGCTGGTTGCAGGCGCGTAGAAAGCCGAACCCGTCTTCAGCAATGCGACGATCTCGCCGCCGCCGCCGCGCGTACGCTTGATGATCGCGTCGATCTTTTCCTGCGTGGAGAAACCCATCTCGATCAGATCAGGCACCGGGATGCCCGACACGGTGGAATATTCAATGACCGGAACCATCGTATCGCCATGCCCGCCAAGAACGAAGCTGGTGACATCCTTCACCGACACGCCGAACTCTTCCGCCAGGAAGTGGCTAAAGCGCGCGCTATCCAGAACACCGGCCATGCCGACGACCTTTTCGGCCGGAAGCCCGGAAAATTCGCGCAGCGCCCACACCATCGCATCAAGCGGATTGGTGATGCAGATAACGAAAGCATCGGGAGCGTTAGCCTTGATGCCCTCGCCCACGGCCTTCATCACCTTCAGGTTGATGCCGAGCAGATCGTCGCGGCTCATCCCCGGCTTGCGGGCGACGCCGGCGGTGACGATGATGACATCGGCACCTGCGATATCGGCATAATCATTCGTGCCGGTGATCTTGGAATCGAAGCCCTCGACCGGGCCACACTGGGAAAGATCGAGTGCCTTCCCCTGAGGGATACCTTCGACCACATCGAACAATACGATATCGCCAAGGCCCTTGAGCGCGGCGAGATGCGCCAGCGTTCCGCCGATATTTCCCGCGCCGATCAGCGCAATCTTCTTCCGAGCCACTAAGCTCCCTTTCCCGCTTGCCAGCCATTAAGGCGCTGCCAGGATGCGGTCGCAAAGGATATGCGGCCGCGGATCAGCGGGGGCGGCTTAGACCCGGTTCCCGCTGGGGGCAACCCGCCTTTGGTGCGATTGCGAGATGGGAATTGTGACAGATTATTGCGCGGCCAGCCGCGAAAGCATCGCCTGCCAATGCAGGATATCGTCCGCAAACGCCTTTACGGGCAGTCGTTCGTCCCGGCCATGTGCGCGCTCGTCCTCGGGCGATACGATCCAGGCACCATCTACACCGTAGACCGGAACACCCACCGCCCGGAACTTCGCGCCGTCCGTTGCGCCGGCTGACATTTGCGGGATGATCTTCGATGTGGGGAAACGCGCATGGACCGCGTCGGTATAGGCACCGACCACATCGGGGCGCAGCGGTGAGGCGGATGTGCTTTCATTGCTGTCCAGGCGCGTGACCGCCACGTCAGGATCGGCGACGAGCTTCTGCAATTCGCGGCCGATTGCACCGGGCGATACTCCGGGGAGGATGCGGCAGTTGACCGTCGCGGTCGCAACCTGCGGCAAGGCGTTATCGGCATGACCGCCCGACAATAATGTTGCGACGCAGCGCGTACGCGTGGAGCCTACTTCCAGCGGATCCGCCTCGATCACGTCGGCCGCTTTGCCATTCTTCGGATCCTTGAGCCACGCCCGCATCGCATTGCCGAGCGCCCCCTTCTCATCCGCCTGGCGCGCCTGGAAATAGGCGCGGGTCGTTTCGTTCAGCGCCGGCTCGAACCGATAGGCTTCAAGTTTTTCCAGCGCATGCGCCAGTTGGTAGATCGCATTATCGGGCCGTGGCCGGGACGAATGGCCGCCCTTGTTGCGGACCGTGAGCGCGTAATCGGCGAACGTCTTCTCAGCGGTCTGGATGGCGAAGCCTAACGGCCGGCCATCCGCCGCGAAGGCGCCGCCGCCGGCATCGGCATTCAGCCCATATTCGGCATCGGTCCACTTGCGCCATTCGGTCGCGGCGAGCTTGGCGCCGACCTCCTCGGTTTCCTCGTCTCCGGTGAGCAGCACCACGATGTCACGGCTCGGCTTGAACCCCGTCGCCCGCAGCTTCATCAGGGCCGTGAGCATTGCCACGGTCGGGCCTTTCACATCCGCGGTGCCGCGCCCGTAATAATAGCCGTCTTTTTCAACGAAGGTGAACGGATCGGTCGACCAATCCTCCCGTTTTGCCTCTACCACATCAATGTGACCCAAGAGCAGGATCGGCTTGCCTTTGGCCGCTCCGGTTGCCGGCCAGCGTGCGATCAGGGCGGCGGTCTTGTTGTCGTTCGCGCCGACATAGGGGAGGATGTGGAGATCGGCTTCCGCCCATCCCGCCTTGCGGAGTTCGGCGGAAAGATATGCGGCCTGCTCGGGCACTTTCTCCCGCCCGGCGACGGTCGGAATGTTGATGCTATGCTCCAGCATTGCCCGGCCCCGCGCCGTCCAGGGATCAGCTGGCTGCGCGAAGGCGGAGGTGGCGAGAGCAGTGGCGATGACGGGCGCGAGAAAATGCTTCATGTCGCCCTGCTATCGCGCAATGCGCCTCCATCCCAGCAAAAGCTGAGCATGAGCGAGGAGCCGCCAGCAATTGCCAAGAGTGGGACAAGTTCACGACCGTCAACGATCTGGAAACCCTATCGCGTTAGGCCGATGGCATGAGGATCGCCTGATGGACATGCATGAGAAACCCCGCGCTGAGCGGCGCCATGCCGACCAGCCGAGTACGTTGCGCGGCGACGGCAATGGCAGCGAACCGCAGGACAGCTGGGTCCACGATGTTTCCAGCACCGGCATGAGAATCGAATGCCGCGCCGAGCTTGAAGTCGGTGACGAGGTCACTGTCGGGCTTGCGGGTGCCGGGGCGACCCGCGCCCGTATCGTCTGGCGGCGCGGCAACGAATATGGATGCGCTTTCAACGAACCACTGAGCGACGAGAATGCCGAGCGCGCGTTCAACGGCGCACCGGTCGTCCGGCTCCAGAACTTCGCACGAGCCAAGGCACAGCTGCAGACCGAGGATCGAACGGCCGAATTGCTCCAGCTGATCGACGGACAACCAGCGCGCGGCCGCATGTGGATGGCCGGGCTGTGCGTCGCGATGGTGGCGGTCGCCGCGCCGCTCTCGCTGCTGCTCGCCCGGTAAGCCTGTCTGTCAGGCAAGCGCCAGGAGGCCTAGGCTTCCAGCGTCTCGCTGACGAACCTATCGAGCAGGCGCACGCCATAGCCCGTCGCGCCCTTGTCCCACAAAGTCCCCGGCTTGGACGACCAGACCATCCCGGCAATGTCGAGATGTGCCCACCTTACGCCTTCGCCGATATACCGGGCCAGGAACTGCGCGGCGGTGATCGATCCTGCCTCACGTGGGCCGACATTCTTCATGTCCGCAATCTGCGAATCGATCATCTTGTCGTAGGTTTCGCCCATCGGCATCCGCCAGAGCTTCTCACCGACCGCCTTACCCGCGCTCGCCAGCGCGTCTGCCAAGCCATCGTCATTGGCGAAGATGCCGCCATATTCATGGCCGAGGCTGATGATCATCGCCCCGGTCAGCGTCGCGAGATCCACAATCGTCTTGGGCTGAAAGCGCTGCTGCACCCAGGTGAGGGCATCGCACAGGACCAGCCGGCCCTCGGCATCCGTATTGATCACCTCGATCGTCTGGCCGGACATCGACGTCACGACATCGCCCGGCCGCTGCGCGCGGCCGTCGGGCATATTTTCGACCAGGCCGCATACGCCTACGACATGCGCCTTCGCCTTACGCCCGGCCAACGCCTTCATGAGCCCGGTGACGGCGCCAGCGCCGCCCATGTCCCACTTCATGTCTTCCATGCCGGCCGGCGGCTTCAGGCTGATTCCGCCGGTATCGAAGGTCACGCCCTTGCCGACGAAGGCGGTCGGCGTCGGTTCGGCGCCGTTCGTGCCGTCCCAGCGCATTACGAGCAGTTGCGCCTCGCGTTCGGAGCCTTGCGACACGCCGAGCAGGGAGCCCATGCCGGCCGCACGCATCTCCTCTTCGCCCAGCACTTCGATCTCGACGCCCAGATCTGCAAGCTCGCGGGCACGTTCGACGAAGCTGGTGGGATAAATGATGTTGGCGGGCTCGGCGACGAGCGTACGGGTAAACGCGACACCTTCCGCTACGGCAGCTCGCGGTGCCCACGCGGCCTGCGCGGCTTCGACACCGTCGCCGACGACGATCACGATCTTCTCCAGGCTCGGCCGCTGCTTGGCCGGCAGCTTGGTGCGATAGGCATCATGCCGCCAGCTGCGAAGGACTGCCCCTTCCGCAACCGCAACCGCGATGGCGGACCGTTCCGCAGCCGGGAAGCCGGACAGATCGATCGCAACGCGCGTTTCGCCCGACGTGAGCAAGCGGGCGACGATCGCGCCTCCCGCGCTTTCGCCGTCCGCTGCCTTGGCGAGCCCGACGAGGATGACGTGTCGGACGGAATCTCCATCGGCCGCGTGGAAGGCCGCAACGGATCCCGCCTTGCCTTCGAAGCGCGCCACGGCGGCGGCCGCCTTGGCGACAGAGGCCGCTCCCGTCAGAGTAGCCGGCAGACGCGCCTCGATTCCATCGGCGCTCGCCGCGGGGATGACGAGGACGTGCGGCTCGGCCGGGCGATCGGCAGAAAAGGAAACGGTGATCAAGAGCTGCGCCTTTTTTGAGGAAGGCGTCTATCTAGGCGCGGACCCGCGCGTATCAAAGCCCCGGCATCCGTGTCTTCGTTACAACGCGATCGGATTGCAGGCGGGAAGGCGGTGCGATAGGGCGCGGCCAATGAAGCGGGGCGCCAGCAGGATCAGGATAGGCGCGCTCGCGTCACTCGCCATTCCGGCTCTGATGATCGCGTCGTCGGCCGAAGCGCAGGTGCTGCAGGACCGTCCGGTCACGCCCCCGCCGGCCGGTCAGGCCGGGCTCCCCGAAGCATCGCCCGACGATCAGATCAGCTTCGCCGCCGATACGCTCGATTATAACGACAATGACGATATCGTCGTCGCGACCGGCGATGTTCGAATGCTACGCGCCGGCAGCCGGCTTCGCGCCGACAAAGTGGTGTGGAATCGCCGGACGGGCGAAGTCCGCGCAAGCGGCAGCGTGGCGGTGGTCAATCCCGGTGGGGACACCGCCTATAGCGACGATGCATTGCTCTCCGACGACATCAAGGACGGCGTCGTCGATAATTTGCTGATCGTGATGGCGAATGGCGGCCGGCTGGCCGCGCGGCACGGCACCCGCAAGGGCGATATCACGACGCTGGATCGCGCCGCCTACACGCCCTGCTCGGTCGAAAACAGCAAGGGCTGCGCACAGGAACCGTCGTGGAAGATCACAGCCGTCCGGATCGTCCACGACAACAATCGACATCGCATCTATTACAAGGATGCGCGCATAAGCCTGCTCGGCCTGACCGTATTGTGGCTGCCCGGATTTTCGCATCCTGACGGATCAAATCAGGCCGGCGGCGGATCGGGGCTGCTGCTCCCCAACATGGAAGTATCGAACGCGCTAGGCGTCGATGCGTCCCTGCCTTACTATCTTCAGCTCGGGCCGAACCGCGATCTGACGCTGACGCCGCATGTCTATTCGAAGGTCGCGCCTGCGCTCGACGCGCAATATCGCGCGCTGGACAGCAATGGCGCATTCCAGATCAGGGGCATGGCGACCTATGGATCCCGCCTGCCCGCCAGCGTCAACGCCGTTGCAACGGACAAGGACAAGGGCCCCCGCGGCTTCGTCGATGCGAACGGCACCTATCAGTTCGGCCCTTACTGGACGATGTCCGGTCAGGTGCGGCTCCAGACCGATCGCACCTTCATGCGCCGCTACAACGTCAACAGCGACGATCGCTTGCGATCCACGCTGTCGGCCGAGCGGATCGATACGGACAGCTATTTCCAGATCGCCGGCTGGTACGTTCAAACGGCTCGTACAAACGATGTTCAGGGCCAGCAGCCGATCGCCCTGCCCGCCATCGATTATCGCAGGCGCATCGCCGATCCGTGGCTGGGCGGCACCTTTCAGCTTCAGGCGAATAGCCTCTCGCTGATCCGCACGGACGGACAGGATACGCAGCGGGCCTTTGCCGGCGCACGCTGGGATCTGCGCACGCTCACCGGGCTCGGCCAGCAAGTGACGTTCACGGCCTACTCGCGGGCGGATATCTATCACAGCGACGAAAACGGCCGATCGCCGACTGTCGTCTATCGGGGCGAGACGGGCTGGCGCGGACGCGGCATCGCCGCCGCCGCCGTCGATATCAAATGGCCCTTCGTCGGCACCCTGTTCGGCGGCACCCAGCAGCTTACGCCGCGCGTGCAGGTGGTCGCCAGTCCGCAGACCCGCAACCTCGTCATCCCCAATGAAGACGCACGTGCGATCGATCTTGAAGACAGCAATCTTTTCGCGCTCAACCGCTTCGCCGGCTATGATCGTTGGGAAGACGGCAGCCGCGTCACCTACGGCGCGGAATGGAATTATCAGCGTCCCCGGCTGGAAGTGCGCGGAGTCGTCGGCCAGAGCTATCGGCTGACGAGCGAACCGACGATCCTGCCGCCCGGCACCGGGCTTTCCGATCGCTTCTCCGATATCGTCGGCCGCGTCAGCGTCCGCTACGGCAGGTGGCTGGAAGTCACCGAGCGGTTCCGCGTGGACAAGGACAGCTTCTCCGTCCGCCGCAACGAGATCGACGCCACCATCGGATCGAGCCGCACCTATGCGTTGATCGGCTACCTCCGCCTCAATCGCAACATCGATACCTCGATCGAGGATCTGCGCGATCGCGAGGAGCTTCGTCTCGGCGGGCGCGTCCAGCTTGCCCGTTTCTGGTCGCTGTTCGGGTCCACCGTCATCGATCTGACCGGCAAGCGCGAAGATCCGACGACGCTGGGCGATGGCTATCAGCCGGTTCGCCAGCGTCTGGGCGTCCAATACGAGGACGAGTGCCTGTCACTCGGCCTGTCGTGGCGGCGGGATTACGATCCCACCGGCGATGCCCGGCGCGGCAGCACGTTCAGCTTGCGGCTGGCGCTCAAGAACATCGGGCGCTAAGCAGTTGTTCAGCCGCAGGGGTGCAAGGCGGCTTTCCCGAGAGTGGACGGATAAGACATAACGTGATCGGTGCAGGAAGGCGCGTGGCCGCCACAATGATGGTTGCCATGCTCATGGCCGGTGCGACCCCGCTGGCGATGGGATCGGCCTCGGCCCAAGAGCAGGCAGAGGTGCCGGACAATGATCCGTTGAACCTGCCTGCCAATGTGGCCTTGCTGGCGCATAACGACCCGTCCGTTCGCAAGGCGACGGCGATCGTCAATGGCGCCATCATTACGGATACGGATGTCGATCAGCGGCTCGGGCTGGTTCTCGCGGCCAGCCAGCAGGTGGTGCCGCCGGAAGAGCGGCAGCGTCTGCGCCTGCAGGTGCTGAGCAACCTGATCGACGAAACGCTGCAGATTCAGGAAGCGGCCGCAAACAAGATCACAATTGATAGCGCCGAGATCCAGCAGACGTACATTCGCGTCGGCGGGCAGTTCAAGAAGAGCCCGAGCGAATTTGCCACCTTCCTGAAGGAAAAAGGCTCGTCCGAAGCGTCGATGAAGCGCCAGATCGAGGGCGAAATCGCCTGGCGCCGGCTGCTTGGACGGCAGGTCGAGCCGTTCGTCAGCGTCAGCGATGATGAGGTACGACAGGTCATCGATCGGCTGAAGTCGTCGAAGGGCGCGTCCGAGTTCCACGTCGGCGAGATTTATCTCGCGGCGCCACTCGGCAGCGAAGCCAAGGTGATGGCGAACGCCACCCGCATCGTGGAGCAGATCCGTAAGGGCGCCTCGTTCGTGGCCTATGCACACGAATATTCCGAAGCCTCCACCAAGGCGGTGGGCGGAGATCTTGGCTGGGTGCGTGCGGAACAGCTCCCGGATGCGCTCGCCGCCGCCGTTCAGCAGATGCCGACAAGCGCGATCAGCGATCCCATCGCCGTGCCGGGTGGCGTCTCGATCATCGCCCTGATCGACAAGCGCCAGGTGCTGACCACCGATCCGCGCGATACGGTCCTTTCGCTCAAGCAGATCTCGATCCGCGTCGATCCGAACAGCTCGAAAGAGCAGGCTCAGCCGAGGATCACCTCGTTCGCGGAGCAGCTGAAGACCCTGCGCGGCTGCGGTGACGTCGCCGGCGTCGCCGCCAAGCTCGGCGGCGAAGTGATCGACAACGATAATCTGCGCGTTCGCGAACTGCCGCCGCAGTTGCAGGACGTGATGCTCAATCTCCGGGTCGGCGAATCGACGCCGCCATTTGGCTCCAGCACGGACGGTATCATCCGCGCGCTCGTCGTTTGCGGGCGGGACGAACCGCAGGACGCCAGCCTGCCGACCTTCGAACAGGTGCAGAACCAGATGGAAGAGCAGCGCGTGAATTTGCGCGCGCGGCGCTATTTGCGGGATCTTCGCCGCGATGCAGTCATCGATTATCGCTGATCCCGCGCCCGGGAACGTGCCGGCGCCGCTCGCGGTTGCGATCGGTGATCCGGCCGGCATCGGGCCGGAAATCGTCGCCAAGGCCTGGGCGAAACGCCGCGAACATCGCCTTCCGCCCTTTTTCGCGATTGGCGATGTCCGCTCGATCGAAAGCGTGTGGCCGGGGCCAGTCGAGCGCATCTCCGATCCGGCCGAGGCCATGCTGTGCTTCGATGGCGCGTTGCCGCTGCTCCAGGTGGACGATCCGGGCGATATCGAGCCGGGCGTGCCCAACCCCGCCGGCGCGCGCTGTTCGCTCGATTCGCTCGAGATGGCAGTCGGCCTAGCCCGATCCAGCACGGCGGGCGGCGTGGTCACCGGTCCCGTCGCCAAGGCGCAGCTGTACGGCATCGGCTTTTCGCATCCTGGGCAGACCGAATTCATCGCCGAACGCTGCGGCGTCTCGCCCGGCAATGTCGCGATGATGCTCGCCGGCCCCACCTTGCGCACCGTGCCGATCACGATCCACGTTCCGCTTCGCGAAGTCGTCGACATGCTGTCGATCGACCTCATCGTCGCGCGGGCCAAGACCGTGGAGCGCGGGCTGATCCGGGATTTCGGAATCGAACATCCGCGCCTGGCCTTTGCCGGCTTCAATCCGCACGCCGGCGAAGGCGGCGCGATCGGCCGGGAGGAGATCGATCTGATCGAGCCTTCGATCGAACGGCTGCGAGCCGAAGGCATCGATGCCGTCGGCCCCTTCCCGGCTGACACGATGTTCCACCCGCGCGCGCGGGAGCAATATGACGTCGCCCTCTGCCTCTATCACGATCAGGCGCTGATCCCGATCAAGACGCTGCATTTCGATGAGGGCGTGAACCTGACGCTGGGCCTCCCGATCGTCCGCACCGCGCCCGATCACGGCACGGCATTCGACATTGCGGGGCAGGACATTGCGGATCCCGGCGCCATGATCGCCGCGATCGGGCTGGCCGGCATTTGTGCGGCCAATCGCCTTCGCCACGCCTGATCGGGCGCCGCCCTTGCCGAACATTCTGCCGCTCCTGCCCCCGCTTCGAGAGGTCATCGCCGCGCACGGCCTGTCCGCCGAAAAGGCGCTCGGCCAGAACTTCCTGCTCGACGCACAACTACTCGATCGGATCGCGAGGGTTCCGGGCGATCTGGCCAACGCCTCCGTCTATGAAGTCGGCCCCGGTCCCGGCGGGCTGACGCGCGCGCTATTGGGTGCTGGCGCGCAGGTCGTCGCGGTCGAGCGGGACCGGCGCTGCCTGGCGCCGCTGGCCGAGCTTGCGCACGTCGCGGACGGGCGCCTGAGCGTGATAGAGGGCGACGCACTGGATCAGGACGAAGCCGCGCTCGTCGGGCAAGGCGCGCATATCGTGGCCAACCTGCCGTACAATGTCGGCACGGCCCTGCTGATCCGCTGGCTCAGCGATGCTGCCTGGGCGCCGTGGTGGGCCTCCCTGACGCTGATGTTCCAGAAAGAGGTGGCGGAACGGATCGTCGCCAAGCCCGATACGGATCATTATGGGCGGCTGGCGGTACTCGCCCAATGGCGCTCAATGCCCCGGATTGCCTTTACCGTCAACCGAGCCGCGTTCGTCCCGCCGCCGAAGGTCATGTCGGCGGTCGTGCACATCGTCCCTGCCGAGGCGCCGGCAGGCGTCCGGCTGGCGACCCTGGAGCGGATCACCGCCGCCGCTTTCGGGCAGAGGCGGAAGATGCTGCGGCAGAGCCTGAAAGGCGTGAACGGCGCATTGGAGGCGCTGGAAAGGCTCGGAATCGAAGCCACCCGCCGGGCGGAGACGTTGGCGATCGCCGATTTCGTCGCGCTGGCCAAGGCGCTGGACGCTCCCGCCTGAAGGCTAAGGTCAGGTGTCCTCTTCGTCCTTCGTCGCGGCTACTGGGGGACACGCCACGCGCCGCGCCGTCTTCCGCACGATCTTCGTCGTCGCAAACTCCACCGCGGTCAGCTTGGCATCATGATCGGCATCGGCCGCGGCGAACTTGGTCGTCGTCTTGATCGCCCACTCGTCGAAGTCGAGCCGTCCGTCGCCATTCTTGTCCAGCTTTGCGAACGCCTTGCGACGTGAGGCAAGATATTCCTCGCGTGCGACCGAACCGTCTTTGTCTTTGTCGTAACGGCTGAAACGCCGTTCCTCCCGGGTCTTCTCGCTTGCGGCGGGTGGCTCGGGCAGCGCCTCCACTCCACTGGCGATGGCGCCTGCGGCAGGAGCGGCAGGCAGGCCGGACTGCGCATCAGCTCCGCCGCGCCAGATCAGCAAGCCCCCGCCTGCCAGCAGCAAGGCCGCGACCGCACCCACAAGATAGCGCCACATCGTCTCGTCTCTCCCCCGGAACGAGGCGGGATTACCGCCCGAAGAAGCGTAACGCCAGCATCCGTGCGAGACGTTTGGGCGATCCCTGGCGGCGCGGCGCCGGATCGGCGGCGTCCCACGCGGCCAACGCGGCGAGAGCGGCAAGCGGGCGAGCGGGCTTCGACCAGCGGACTCCGCCAAACGTACGCGCTGCGGCAGCGGCACGTGTGCGCGCTTCGGCTCGCACGCCCTCGTCTGAATGGCGGTGGGCCAGATCGGCCAGCGCCCATGCCTCCCCCGCTGGTCGAAGCTGATCATCCCGGGCACCGAGCAGGCGGCCCGCCGCGAGAAATAGATTGCGCCCACGCTCCCGGCCATGTCGGACGACCAGATCCTCGCCGCCATCGAGCAGGGCCGCCCAGCCATCCTCGATATCGGCCAGCATCTTTCCGGTAGCGCCGTGCGGGAGAACATCCGTGGCGAGTTGAACCAGCAAAGGCTCGGCAGGAGGCGCCGCAGAGTCCAGTCGCTCCAAAGACTCGCGCCACCAGGCAAGACGCATCAGCCCGATCAGCGGCTCCGTCGTGCCGGCAACGATCGCACCGAGCCGTTCGTCGAGCGCGAAGATGGCGGTGAGCCCGGCCTGAAGGGCGCGCGGCGCGTAGGTGGCAGCAAGCGCGCGCTCGGGATCGGCGAGAGCGTCTTCCGCCTGGATCACCTTTTGCCTCCGCCCGTCACGCCCGACGGAAGATCGGGATGCCGGCGGATGCCAAATGCACCCGCCCGCTCACCGCTTATTTGTAGCAGACCTTCTTGGCCGCCGCGACGACATCGCCCACCTTCAGCAGCGCCTCTGTTTCCAGATTGGCGGCGTAAGGCAACGGCACATCGATATTGGTGACGCGAAGCACAGGGGCGTCGAGATCGTCGAAGCCCTTCTCCATCGCCACCGCCATGATTTCCGACGCGATCGAGCAGGTCGGCCAGCCTTCCTCCACCACGACCATGCGATTGGTCTTGGCGAGACTCTTCAGAACCGTATCCGTGTCGAGCGGGCGCAGCGTGCGCAGATCGATCACTTCCGCATCAATGCCCTCTTCGGCCAGCTTGTCTGCCGCCTGCAACGAAACGCCGACGCCGATCGAATAGCTGACCAATGTCACGTCCTTGCCCTGCTTGGCGATGCGCGCCTTGCCGATCGGCAAGACATAATCGTCCAGCTTCGGAACATCGAAGGACTGACCGTAGAGCAGTTCGTTTTCGAGGAAGACGACCGGATCGTTCGAGCGGATCGCCGCCTTGAGCAAACCCTTCGCATCCGCCGCCGAATAAGGCGCGATGACGATCAGGCCCGGCACGCTGGCATACCAGGGGCCGTAATTCTGGCTGTGCTGCGCGCCCACGCGCGCCGCAGCGCCGTTCGGGCCACGGAACACGATCGGGCAGCGCATCTGGCCGCCGGACATATAATTAGTCTTGGCGGCCGAATTAATGATGTGATCGATCGCCTGCATGGCGAAGTTGAACGTCATGAACTCCACGATCGGGCGAAGACCCGCCATCGCCGCGCCCGTGCCGATGCCAGCAAAGCCATATTCGGTGATCGGCGTATCGATGACGCGCTTTGCCCCGAACTCGGCCAGCAGCCCCTGCGTAACCTTGTAGGCGCCCTGATATTCGGCGACTTCCTCGCCCATAACGAAGATGCGGTCATCAGCCCGCATTTCCTCGGCCATAGCGTCCTTCAGTGCCTCGCGAACCGTCGTCTTGACGAGTTCGGTGCCTTCGGGAACCTCGGGATCGTCCTTCGTGGCGGCGACAGCCGCGACGAGATCGCGCGCACCGGTTTCCATCTGCGCGGGCGCCGCGCCTTCTGGACCGGGCACTTCGGCGTCCTTGGCCTTAGCCTCTTCCTTCGGCTGGGCCGATGCCGTGGCAGGCTCCGGCTGTCCGGGTGCGTTCTGCTCGGCGGACGCATCTTCGTCCTCACCGGTGATCAGCGCAATCACGGTGCCGACCTTCACTCCGTCCGTGCCCTCGGCGACGACGATCCTGCTGACCGTGCCCTCGTCGACAGCCTCGAATTCCATCGTCGCCTTGTCGGTCTCGATTTCGGCGAGCACATCCCCGGATTTGACGGTGTCGCCTTCCTTGACGAGCCATTTGGCGAGCGTGCCCTCCTCCATCGTAGGGGAGAGGGCCGGCATCTTCAGTTCGATCGGCATCTGGGCGCTATCTCAGTAAGTGTCGACGAGGACGTTGGTATACAGCTCGGACAGCTCGGGCTCGGGGCTTTCCTCAGCGAAGGATGCGGAGTCGGCCACGATCTTGCGGATATCCTTGTCGAGCGTCTTCAGCTCGTCCGCCGAGACGCCCTGGCCTTCCAGAACCTTGGCGAGATGGTCGATCGGGTCGCTCTTGTCACGAACCGACTGCACTTCCTCGCGGCTCCGATACTTGGCCGGATCCGACATGGAATGGCCGCGATAGCGATAGGTCTTCAGCTCCAGCAGGATCGGTCCCTTGCCGGACTGGACCCACTCCTTCGCCGTCTCGGCAGCACCGCGGACGGCCAGCACGTCCATGCCATCCACTTGGATGCCGGGGATGCGGAAGCTTTCGCCACGGCGATACAGCTGGTCTTCGGCGGAAGCGCGATTGACGCTGGTGCCCATCGCATACTGGTTGTTCTCAATCACGAAGATCACCGGCAGCTTCCACAGCTCCGCCATGTTGAAACTCTCATAAACCTGGCCCTGATTCGACGCGCCATCGCCGAAATAGACGAGCGCCAGCCCGCCATCCTCGGCATATTTGTGCTTGAAGCCGAGGCCCGCGCCGATCGAAACCTGCGCGCCGACGATGCCATGCCCACCGTAGAAGCCATGCTCCACGGAGAACATGTGCATCGAACCGCCCTTGCCCTTGGAGATGCCAGCGGCGCGGCCAGTCAGTTCCGCCATGATGACGTTGGGATCGATGCCGTAGGCCAGCATGTGGCCGTGATCGCGATAGCCGGTGACGACCGAATCGCGCCCGACGGTAAGCGCCGATTGCAGCCCGACCGCCACGGCTTCCTGGCCGATATAGAGGTGGCAGAACCCACCGATCAGGCCGAGGCCGTAAAGCTGCCCGGCTTTCTCTTCGAAGCGGCGGATGAGGAGCATCTGCCGATAGAACTCAAGCATCTCCTCCTTGGAGGCGGCATAGGGCTTGGGTTCTTCCGGGCGTTCTCGATTGCCGATTCCGGCGGGCGTGGCGATCTTCGTCGCAATGGCCGGCGCAGCTTCTGCCACGCTTGGGGTTCGTCCTGATGCTGCCTTAGCCAAGGATCATGGCTCCTGTCGGGGGTACGATGGGATGCGCCCGTATAGGCGCTAGCGCGGAGAAACGGCAATCACCTGCTGCAATCACATTTCCGCCGCCCCGATCACGTTTCCTGACGATTGGCCGACGGCTATTCGCGCGTGATGATGACTTCGTCCGGCCGCACCTGCCCCGTCTGGCGACGAACCAGCTCGTCGGCATAATCGGGATCGACATGACGAGGATCGAGCAAGGCGGCATGATGCTGGAGCCGGGCGCGTTCGGCCTTCAACCCGTCCAACTCCGAAACATGCTCGGCCTTTTGCTGGCGATAGCCGGCCAATTGCATCAGGCCATTCTCACCGAACACGGCAAAGCCGGCAAAGTGAGCGATGATGAACAGCGCCGCCGCCGGCAGGGCAGCGGACTTCATCAGGGAAAGAGGGGATCGGCGCGCCATACCGGACAGAATCACAATCGACTCAAGGGTTCAAGCGAAATGGTGCAGATCGGGTCGCAAACCCGATCTTTCCAAAGCGAGGCCATCGTATCGGCAACGCAGACGCGCCTTATGGCAGCGGTGGCACTTCCCAATTGCGGCCGACTTCCATCGCCCGGAAACGATCGGGCGCGATGCCCTGTTCGTTCAGCGTCTTGCGCAACAAGGCCGGCGGCTCGTCTATCCCCTCGCCCGACAGGCGGAACGTTCCCCAGTGGACGGCAAGCGCATGGGCGGCGCCAAGCTCCTTGAAGGCGGCGACGGACTCTACGGGGCCGATATGGTTGCCGGACATCATCTCACGCGGCTGGAAAGCGCCGATCGGCAGAATCGCCAGGCGATACGGGCCGTCCCGGGCCGCATCCTTCGGCCAGCTTCCGTCGCCCCAGCCGGTGTCGCCCGCAAAGAACAGATTGCCGCCCGGCAAGGTCACGGTGAAGCCCGACCACAGCGCGCGATTGCGATCGCTCATCCAGCGCGAACCCCAATGATGGACGCGCTCGACGATCACATCGATGCCGGGGCGCACGGGCACACGCTGCCCCCAGTCCTTCGCGACCGCCTTGGCGCCGCTGTTCGCGATGACGGTATCGTTGCCGAGGCTGGTGACGATCAGCGGCCTGTCCCGCTCCCACAGGCGCCCGAGAGTGGCCAGATCCATGTGATCGTAATGATCATGGCTGACGAGGACGAGATCGATCTTCGGCAGATCATCGAAACGGATGCCGGGATCCCGCGCGCGGGACGGGCCGGTCACGCCGAACGGGCCGGAATGCTTCGCCCAGATCGGATCGGTCAGAATATTGATGCCGCCCGCCTGGACCAACACGGTCGCATGGCCGATCCAGGTGACGAACATGCGGCGCGGATCCACCTTGGCCACGCAGCGCGCCCAATTTTCCGTGATCCGGTCTTTTTTTGCCGGCGGGCACAAAGTGCCTTCTGCCGCCGGATAGCCGGGCGCGATCGGCACATGATCAGGCCATTCGGCGCGATCCTGGCCGAGCATGAAGCGGATGAGCATGGAGGCGGGCACCCGCCGCTGCGTGCCGCCGGTGCCGAACTCGCCATCGGGATTGAAGAAGCGCTGTCCATCGTAATGGGCGGTCACCGGACCACGATAATAGATGCGGTCGAGAAACGGCGGCAGGATCACTGGCGCCAGCAGCAGCCCGATCAGGAGAAACAGCAGCGCCCACCCGAGCCGGCTCAGCCATTTCCGGCGACCGCTTGCTTGATCCATCATCGGCGCCGGCATTGGCGGGATCGGGAGTTTTGTCCAGCTTTTCCAATCTCCCGCTCGACGCAGAGCCGTATCGCTTATGTAACACAGCCATGCTATCGTTACGGCCTGACAACGGACCTCGGCTGGAGATGCGGCGATGCCACTGGAAATGACCTTGCTCGGCGCGACCTTGCTGCTGGCACTCGTCCAGATCGTCCTCGCCGGCCAGGCGCGCACGATGCAATATGGCAGCAAGTGGAACATGGGCGCGCGCGATGGCGAGATGCCGGAGCTGAACCCGCTCGCCGGACGCCTGCTGCGGGCACAGGCCAATCTGTTCGAAACCCTGCCGCTCTTCATCGGCGCGCTGCTGGGTGCGGCCTTTACGAACCGGCTCGGCTGGCGCACCGAAATCGGCGCCGAACTCTATTTCGTGGGGCGCCTGCTGTACGTGCCCCTTTACGCGGCAGGGGTGCCGATCGTCCGCACGATCGTCTGGATGGGGGCAACGCTGGGACTGCTGCTGATCTTATGGTCGCTTCTGTTCGGCTGAACCACCGATCGCCGTCAGCCAACCTACTGGCTGAAGCGCATTGCGCTTCCGCTCCGACCGTTCAGGCTCTAGACGACGGCGGATGCCCCCTCTTTTCCTCGTCATGATCGGCGGTGCCATTGGTGCCGGCTTCCGTTTCCATATCGGCACCATCGCGCTTCGCAATCTGGGGGCCTCGTTTCCGTGGGGAACGTGGATGGTGAACCTGATCGGCGGTCTGCTGATGGGCGTACTCGCCGGAACGCTTGCCAAAGGCCCGGTTTTGCAGGGCGAGCCGCTGCGCCTGTTCCTCGGCGTCGGCGTGTTGGGCGGCTTCACCACGTTTTCCGCATTCAGCCTGGAAACGGCGAACATGCTCCTCCGGGGCCAGCATGTGCAGGCCGCCGCCTATGCCGTATCGTCGGTAGCCGGATCGGTACTGATGCTGTTCGCGGGCCTGTTACTCACAAAGGCGATGGCATGACCGCGCAGAAGACCGATCCCGCCGCAACGGCGGACGACGCCCGCAATTTTACGATCGCCGAGGACGATCACGGCATCCGGCTGGATCGCTGGTTCAAACGGCATATGCCGGACGCGAGCTTCAACATCGTCTCGCGCTGGGCGCGGACGGGCCAGTTGCGCATCGATGGCAAGAGGATCGCACCGGGCGATCGGATCGAGGCTGGCCAGGTTCTGCGCGTGCCGCCGCTGGAGGCACTGCCGACAGCGCCCACCGCCAAGCCCAAGAAGCAGCGTCCCCCGCTGTCCGACGAGGACCAGCAATTCATCGAGAGCCTCGTCATCTATCGGGATCGCGCCGCGATCGTCATCGATAAGCCGCCCGGCCTCGCCACCCAGGGTGGCACGAAGACGGACCGTCATGTCGATGGCCTGCTGGACGGGCTGCAATTCGATGCGGAGAACCGGCCGAAACTGGTTCACCGGCTGGATAAGGATACGTCCGGGGCGCTGCTGCTGGCGCGCTCGTCCAATGCCGCCGCGCATTTTGCCAAGGCCTTCTCCAGCCGCACTGCGCGCAAACTGTATTGGGCGCTTGTCGTCGGGGTCCCCTCGATCGAGGATGGCATGATCGAACTGCCGATCGGCAAGCAGCCGGGTACCGGCGGCGAGAAGATGTATGTCGACGAGAAGGAAGGCAGCCCCGCCCGAACCCGCTATCGCGTGGTCGAGCGCGCCGGCAATGCTGCCGCCTGGGTTGAGCTTCAGCCCTTTACAGGGCGGACTCACCAGTTGCGCGTCCATATGGCGGCGATCGGCCACCCGATCGTAGGCGATGGCAAATATGGCGGGCAGGATGCGTTCGTATCCGGCGGAGTCAGCCGTAAGCTGCACCTTCATGCCCGCCGCCTGCGCATCGATCATCCGGACGGCAACAAGCTGGACGTGACGGTCGATCCGCCGAAGCATTTTCTGGAGAGCGTCGCCCATCTCGGCTTCGATCTGTCGCGCGGCGATTCGTTGCCAATCGACGAGCCGAAGTTCAGCGAGACGGCCGAAGGCAAGAAGAAAGCCGCAAATGCCGCTGCCAAAGCCCGCCGCAAGGATCGCAAGGGCGAAAGGCGCGGCCGCGGCAGCAAGCCATAATGGTGCGCAACCATGCCCCGGCCCGGCCACGCTAATAAGGTCTATGAGATGAACCGGCTCGCCATATTCGATTGCGACGGCACGATTATCGATTCGCAAGCGACGATCTGCACCGCGATCGAACAAGGCTTCTTCGCATGCGGGGTCACCCCACCAGGCGCGGAAGCATCGCGATCGATCATCGGCCTCTCCGTGGTACAGGCGATGGCCGCGCTGCATCCCGCGGGATCGCCCGACGATCACGAGGCACTCGCCACCGCCTATAAGGCGAGCTTCGCGGGCTTGCGTGCACAAGGCCTTGCCGAGGAGCCGCTCTACGACGGCATCGTCGATGCGATCGAGGCGTTGGAGGCGCGGGGTTGGCTGCTCGGCGTGGCGACGGGCAAATCGGATCGCGGCCTCACCCACGTGCTACAAAAACACGGCCTCCATCCGCGCTTCGTCACGCTGCAGACGGCGGACCGTCACCCATCGAAACCACACCCTTCCATGCTGTGGCAGGCGATGACCGAAGCGGGCGCGACGCCAGAAACGACGGCGATGATCGGCGATACGAGCTATGACATGGAGATGGCCAAGGCTGCGGGCGTGGCCGCGATCGGCGTCGCCTGGGGCTATCATTCCGCTGACATCCTCCGCGAAAGCGGCGCTGACGCGGTTGCGGAACATGCCAGCGAACTCGTCGCGATGCTCGACGCGCTGCCGTGAAGCGTTTCTACAAGGACGTTGCGATCGCCGACGGTGCGATCCTGCTGGATGGCCGGCCGATAAAGACGCCTACGCGCGCAACGCTGCTGTCGCCCTTCCCCGCTCTGGCCGAGGCCATTGCCGAGGAATGGCGGGGACAAGGCGAGAAGCTCGATCTCCGTGCCATGCCGATCACCGGCCTTGCCTATGACGCCATCGATCGCGCGGTGCCTGATCCCGCTGCCTTCACGACGCCGCTCGTTGGTTATGCTGAGACCGATCTGCTCTGTTACCGTGCCGAAAGCCCGCCAGCACTGATCGCGGAAGAAGCGACGGCTTGGGATCCGCTGCTGGAATGGGCGCGCGGCCGCTACGACGTTCATTTCACGATTACGGCCGGTATCCTCCATGCACCCCAACCGGCCGCAACGGTGGCGCGGCTTCGTGAGGCGCTCGCCACGCGCGATCCTTTCGGACTCGCCGCCATGGCTCCCCTCGTCACGATCGGCGGCTCTCTCGTAACGGCGCTAGCGGTGGCGGAAGGTGCGATCGAGGCCAACGATGCGTTCGATGCCACGCATATCGACGAACTATGGCAGGCGCGCATGTGGGGCGAAGATTCACTGGCGACGCAGACGCGGAACATACGGCGCCGTGATTTCGCTTCGGCTGCACGCTTCCTGCACCTTCTGCGTTGATCGACGAACGTTGTCGCTTCACGTCCTCGAAAAATGGTTAACCTTCCGCAGATCGTGACTTCCGTTCCCAGCGCTTAGAGCGCAGGATCGAGCCGTCCGGACACGGAGGCGATCATGTCGGTAGCTGATATATTCCTTCTGCGCAGGCTTCGGTTCCTACCCCTTCCGCTGCTGCTTGCGCCGTGCGCGGCAGCTCAGGCGGCGACGATCATCTCGGCTAGCTCTACCGCATTCCAAGGTCAGCTTCGTCTGAGCACCGGAGGAACTGGCACGATCGCGCCGGGCGGCATCGCATCGGGCACCGCGCCTCCAGCCTTCAGCAATAGCTCCAACGCGTCCGATTTTGGCCGCAACGCAGACGTCGGCCCAACGCCGATCGGGCCGCTTTTCTTCGGCTTCGGCGCGACGACGGTTGCCGGCATCGCGCAGAGCGACACCCAGACTGCCAGCGCGTCGATCGCGATGACCTACACCGGATTTGGAGTGCTGATCGCCCAGACCGTCACGCGCGACACATTTCTGGGCGGGATATCGGCCTGGGGACTCGGATCATCTACTATCTTCGATGGCACGAACTTCGTCGGGTCGACCAACTTCGACGAAATGTACGTAAATCGGGATAATTTCGACAACCTGTTCTACTCAAACGGCACCACGACCATCGCCCCCAATTCCGTGGTTTGGGATCAAGATGGCTATCGGATCGTGCTGAACGAACAGATCTTCACGGACGAGACCACGGGCGGCGCGACCGTGCGCTCGCTGACCACCAACGCCTATCACGTCACCTTCACCAACTATATCGGTTCGCTAAGCGGGGACGTGATCGCCGGACAGAGCCGCGTCAGCGTCACCACCGCCGGCGAAGTGCCCGAGCCCGCGACCTGGGCAATGATGATCGCAGGCTTCGGCCTGATCGGCGCCGCGCTACGCCGGCCGATCAGACCCGCGTCGGCGTTGGCAGGAACCAGCGCGCGATAACGAGCCCGGACGCGCACAGCATCGCGAGATCGGCGATCAGACCGTAGAGCGCATAGCGCCAGTCGCCATGCATCGAAATCGGGTCGCTCATGGTCATCATGATGACGGCCGCCGCCGAGAAACCGACGACCAGCCTAGCCCTGGAGGCGAAATCGGTGACGCGCTCCGCCACCACATACAGGCTAAGCGCGATCAGGAGCGAGACGATCACCTCCTGCACGAACCGACCGATCATGGCACTCGGATCGGACGTCGAGGAGCCCGTAGTGTTGAAATTGACCAGCGCAGTCGGCCCCTTGCCGTACAGCACCGCACCGTTCGACGTCGCGGGATTGGGGATCAGATAATAGCCGGTCGACGGCAGGTTTTGCGCGAGGGAAAGCTGGATCGCCGCGCTCTGGGCCTCCCCCGCGCTTGAGATACCGATGCGGCTGAGCGGAGTCGCCCAGAAGAGAAACCCGACGATGAACATCGCGATTGCGCCGACAATGCTGCCGAGTACGACCTTGATCACTTCACGCCTCCCTGTTTTCGAGGCGAAGACTAGATCAGCCTGACGCACTCATCAATTTTCGCGCAAATCCGATCAGGCCGGTCTGCCGCGAACGACGCAAACGCTCGGCATTCAGGATCGTTCGCACTTCTTCGAAGCATTGATCGACATCGTCGTTGATCAGCACATAATCATAGCCGTCCCAATGGCTGATCTCGGACGCCGCCCGCTGCATCCGCGCGGCGATAACCTCCGCTTCGTCCGTGCCGCGTCGGGCCAGCCGGCGGCCGAGTTCCTCCACCGAGGGTGGCAGGATGAAGACGCGAACGACATCGCCGCCCGCCTTTTGAAAAAGCTGCTGCGCGCCCTGCCAATCGATATCGAACAGCACGTCGCGGCCGGTGGCCAGCATATCCAGTACGGGCTTTTCCGGCGTGCCGTAGCGATTGTCGAAGACATGCGCCCATTCCAGCAATTCGCCGTCGGCGACCATCTCCTTGAAACGGGGCACATCCACGAAGTGATAATGCTCGCCGTCGATCTCGCCCGGGCGCGGCGGGCGGGTCGTGACCGATACGGACATGGCGATATCCGGATCGCTGGCAAGCAGCATCCGCGCGATCGTGGACTTGCCCGCACCCGAAGGTGAGGAGAGGACGAAAAGGACGCCGCGATGATCGAGGCCGTGACGAGGCATGCGTGCTCTTGTCGCCGCGCGGCCTTGCCGTCAACATCGCTTGCGATGCCAAACACGTCCAACTGCCGTTCCGCCGCATGATTCAGGGCGTTCGCCGTCATGGCCGGATAAGTGCGGGGCGAACGGCGATTGCTGCCTTACTGCTGCTTATGGGAGCGGCCGCCATTCTGCTGGCGATGGGCCGGCCGGCGATCTGCATCTGCGGCCGAATCGAGTTGTGGCACAGCGCGATCGATGCCGGGAACAGCCAGCATATCGCTGATTGGTATTCGCCCAGTCACCTGATCCACGGCCTGCTGTTCTATGCGGCCGGCTGGCTAATGCTGCGGCGATGGCCGCTTTCGTTTCGCTTGCTTGTCGCCATCGCGATCGAGGCGGCGTGGGAAATCCTCGAAAACAGTCCGATGGTGATCGATCGTTATCGTACCGCGACGATGGCACTCGGCTATGAGGGCGATAGCGTTCTCAACTCACTGTGCGATATCGGCTTCATGACGCTGGGGTTCTGGCTGGCGCGGCGGCTGCCCATCGTCGCTTCGATCGGAATGGCGATAGCACTCGAATTGCTCGCGCTCGCCGTGATCCGCGACAATCTAACGCTCAATGTGTTGATGCTCGCCTGGCCAATCGATGCGATCCGCATTTGGCAGGCGGGAGCCGGCTAACGCAGGCTCCCACCGAAAACGAAATCAGACCCGGGTAGATTTTCGCCGATCATAGGCCTTCTTGGCAACATATGCGCCGCCCAGCACCAGCCCAAGCGGGCCCAGCCGGCGGAGAACGCTCGGCACGGCCGCGCCGATGACCGCACCCTTCACGCCGCTGTCGCCATCGCGGCGATCCATTTCGCGGCCCACCAATGCTCCGATAAGCTTGCCGATCATGCCTGCACATCCTTCTGTTCGCCGAAAACCTGATCCTTCGCCATGCCGAGCCCCCGCAACACCGCCCAGCCGACCGCGTAGGTGACCACGACCGGGATCGCGATCTTCAGCACATTGGCCGTCACGGCGCCGACCAGCGCGCCATCCGCCGAACTGTCGTCGCCGCTCATCGCATCGATCGCGCCGCCTACCAGCGCACCTACCGTCGTTGCACTCACGCATTGCCTCCTGGATCTTCGGCTCTGGAGCGCGTCAGGCGAAATTCGGTTCCGCCGACGTGACGATCTTTGCTCAGCGGCCCAGCATCGTCTCCGGCACGACGAGCCGATCAAACGTCGCATCGTCCACCAGCCCCAGCGACTTGCCGGCTTCCCTCAAGGTCAGCCCTTCATGGTGGGCATGCTTGGCGATCTTCGCGGCATTGTCATAGCCAATCTCGGGCGCGAGCGCCGTCACCAGCATCAGCGATCGATCCAGCAGTTCGGAGATACGGGCGCGATTGGGCTCCAGCCCTTCGAGCGCGCGTTCGCGGAAGCTGTCCATGCCGATGCTCAGCAGATCGATCGAGCGCAGCACCGCCGCGCCGATCAGCGGCTTGAAGACGTTCAGTTCCATATGCCCCTGCATACCGCCCACCGTGACGGCGACGTGATTGCCCATCACCTGGGCCGCCACCATCGTCAGCATCTCGGCCTGGGTGGGATTGACCTTGCCCGGCATGATCGAACTGCCCGGCTCATTCTCCGGCAGCGACAATTCGCCAAGGCCACAGCGCGGGCCGGAGCCGAGCAGGCGGATATCGTTGGCGATCTTGGTGAGCGAAACGGCAAGGCTGTTCAACCGGCCGGAGAAATCCACGAGCGTATCGTGGCTGGCCAGTGCCTCAAACTTGTTGGGCGCCGTTACGAACGGGAAGCCGGTGATGTCCGCAATCTCGCCCGCCACTGCGACGGCGAAACCCGCCGGCGCGTTGAGCCCCGTCCCCACCGCGGTGCCGCCCTGCGCCAGCCTGGAAAGGCCATGCTCGATCAGCGGCGCGATCCGCGTGCGCGCCAGCCGGATCTGCGCGTAATAGCCGGAAAATTCATCGCCCAGCGTCAAGGGCGTCGCATCCTGCAGATGGGTCCGGCCAATCTTGACGATGTCGTCCCAAGCCTTCGCCTTGTCGAGCAAGGCCGCTTCCAGCGCTTCCAGAGCAGGCACCAGCCTATCGCGGGCAGCAAGCGCGGCGGCGATGTGCATCGCGGTCGGGAAACTGTCGTTGGACGATTGGCTCATGTTGACGTGATCGTTGGGGTGGACCGGCACCTTGCCGCCGCGCGTGCCCGTCAGCATCTCGTTCGCTCGGCCCGCGATCACTTCGTTGACGTTCATGTTCGTCTGGGTGCCGGAGCCGGTCTGCCAGATGACGAGCGGGAACTGATCGTCCAGCTCGCCGGCGATGACCTCGGCCGCCGCCGCCTCGATCGCATCCGCTATATCGCCATCCAGGCCGTGCTGCCGATTCACCCGCGCTGCCGCCTGCTTCACGATCGCCAGAGCGTGGATCAGGCCGATCGGCATCCGCTCCCGCTCGCCGAACGGGAAGTTACCGATCGATCTCTGCGTCTGCGCGCCCCAATAGGCGTCGGCAGGAACGTCTATCGGGCCGAAGCTGTCGGTTTCGATACGGGTGTCGGTCATGGCGGGCCTCCTCGGTTCGGCTGTAACGCGCCGGCAGCGAAAGATGGACTCAGGCTCCGCTTAAAACGGGCGCCGGCGCTTCCTAGATGCGGCGCCTGACAAGGAGCAATCATGGCCGACCTCTCCGCTTTCCCCGTCGCCACCCGCTGGCCCGCCGCGCATCCCGACCGCATCCAGCTTTATTCCGTGCCGACGCCCAATGGCGTGAAGGTGTCGATCGCGCTGGAGGAGATGGGCCTCTCTTATGAGCCTCACTTCATCGACATTGGCGCGAACGAGACGTGGACGCCGGATTATCTCTCGCTCAATCCGAACGGAAAGATCCCCGCGATCATCGATCCCGATGGGCCGGGCGGCGCACCGCTGGCGCTGTTCGAATCCGGCGGGATCCTGATCTATCTGGCCGAGAAGACCGGCCAGTTCCTGCCCGCCGATCCCGCCCGCCGTTACGAGACGATCCAATGGCTGATGTTCCAGATGGGCGGTATCGGGCCGATGTTCGGACAGCTCGGCTTCTTCCACAAATTTGCCGGCAAAGATTATGAGGATAAGCGCCCGCGCGACCGATATGCGACCGAAAGCAAGCGCTTGCTCGGTGTACTTGAGACACGGCTCAAGGATCGCAGCTGGATCATGGGCGAGGAGTATACGATAGCGGACATCGCCACGCTGGGCTGGGTCCGCAATCTGGTCGGCTTCTACGAGGCCCGGGATCTCGTCGGCTATGACGATTTTCCGGCAGTGGACGCCTGGCTTCAGCGCGGGCTGGCGCGGCCCGCCGTGCAGAAGGGGCTGACAATACCGGCCCGTCCGTAACAACCAGACGGCCGTACCCCGCACGTACGGGGTACGGCGCGCCATTATCCGCTGTAGCGCACACCGATCCAGAGCGTGCGCGGCGTTCCGTAATCGATCGATCCGCCCGCATTACGGGTGACGACGTTCACGTCGAACACATTTTCGGCGCGCGCGACTACCGATAGCCTTGCTCCGATCGGCACGGCGATAACGCCATCCACCGTCGTCGCGGCGCGAAGCGCATCCGTCTGCAAATCATCCTCATATTGCTTGCCGATGCGGCGCACAGTGGCGGAGACGGACGGACCCCCTTGGGGCGCCCACGCGACGGTGGCAGTGCCTGCATGGCGCGGGCTTTGCGCCGGGATGAAGCCATCCAGCCGCGCTGCCGCACCCGAGGCGTGGACCCGTGAAGCATTGAAGGCATAGCTGGCCGAAAGCGAGAATGGCCCGCGCCGCACGGCAGCCGAGGCTTCCACGCCCTTCGCCACGATCGCGTCGACATTCTGGCGGCGGCGCAGATTGGTGCCGATCGTCACGTTGGCGATCGCATCTTCCAGCCGGTTGGTAAATGCGGTGGCGGTGAGCGTCACGCCCTCGATCGGCTTCAGATCGATCCCGGCTTCCGCACCGCGCAGGCGTTCCAGCTTCAGATCGGCATTGGCCTGGGTGGTGATCGGCACCACCACGAACGGGCGATACAGTTCGTTCGGCGTCGGCAGGCGGAAGCCGGTGTAAGCGGCTGCACGAACCGCGATGGCGGCCGAGACTTCGTAACGGGCTCCTGCCCGGCCGGTCGCGCGCGTCCCACTGCGATCCGCGAAGCTGTTGTTCGTCGTTGTGAAGCCGGCGGGATTGCGCTCCCGCAGAAAGCCTCCCGCGATATCCCAGCGATCGACCCGCCCACCCCCGGTCAGAATAAGCCGGCCGAGCCGCCATTCATCCTCCACGAACAGCCCGGCCGTCGTCTGATGACCACCCGCATTACGGCGGACTGTCAGAGCGCCGGTCGTGGCGTTGAAGCCGTCCTCGAACAGTTCGCCGGAAGCCCGGCGAACGTCCCCGCCGATCCGCAACAGATGCGCATCGCCTACGGGCGGCCGCAGTTCGATCTTCCCGCCAAGTCCCAGAGCCGGCGTGTCGCGCTGGTTCAGCGTTATGCGAAATGTGCTCGCGCTCACTACCTTGTTGGTGAAGTTGCGCGCCTGAACGTAAGCGAGGGCATCCACGGCCCAATCGCCACGGTGGATCACTCGGACGCTCGCATCCTCGGCATTGGTGCTGCTGTCCGCGCCGCGGAACCGCAAGGTGCGATCATCGCGCAAGATCGAGGCGCTCGCCTGCAATTCGGTGAGATCGTCGATCGGGGCGACCGCGCGGATCGCGCCCGACCAGTCGCGGTAGCTCGCTCGTGCCGTCGCGGCGACGCGCTGGTTCACCGGCGTGGTATTGAAACCATCGCTGCGATCGTAACGGCCAGAGACCGCCACATAGCCTGCGCCTACGTTCGGCGCCGCCGTCGCGGCCGCCTGCACCGAATCGAAGCTGCCATAGAAAGCGCTTGCGGTCAGCGGCGGCAGATCGGCGCGCCCGGCGCTGACCAGTTCGACGGTGCCGGACAAAGCGCCGGCCCCGAAGGCGCCGCTGCCGCCGCCGCGCGTCACCCGCACTTCGGACAGCCGATCGGGCGAAAGCGCGTTGAACGGCACATAGCCGAAGAAGGGATCGGAGATCGGTACGCCATCCAGCAGCACGAGCGTGCGGCTGGACGCATTGCCGCCCAGCGCACGGAGCGTCAGCCCCTGCGCGCTCGGATTGGCAGATCGGCTATCCGACCGGCGAAACTGCTGGAGACCGGCGACATCCGCCAATACGTTCTCCACCCGCCCGGAGGCGTCGCCGGTCAGCCGGCTGCGATCGATGACGACATTGTCATAGGCACGGTCGGATTCGGGCCGCGACAGCGCGCTGCCGAGCACGACGATCTCCGAGCCCGGCGCTTCGGCCGCCGCCATTCCCGCACTCAGGCCTGCGGCCGCCACACCGATGATATATGTCCGCCGCAAACCCTGCCTCCCGCGATGGCGCCTTGCCGCCACTTTCGCAGCCGCCCATAGAAGAAACACAGCAATGCGGCGATGCACTTTCGAAGCCTTTCGTCGCGCCAATCCCTTGTTTTTAGGGAAGTCGTCATGATCCTGCCGCGCATCACGAGGTCCAGGCTGGAAGTGGCCGATCATTATGACGAGCTGGACCCGATCTATCGCGATCTTTGGGGAGAGGATGTCCATCACGGCCTGTGGCGGACAGGACGCGAGAACGTGGCCGAAGCTGTCGCGGCACTAAGCGAATTGGTCGGCCGCACCCTAAATTTTTCGGTCGGCGATGCACTCGTGGACATTGGCTGCGGCTATGGTGGCACCGCGCGGCGGTTCGCGGCGCTTGGCGCGAAGGTCACTGGCCTGTCCGTCAGCCAAGCGCAGATCGCGCGCGCGATGCCGCACGAAGGCGTCACGCTACGTGTCGAGGATTGGCTGGAGAACAGCCTGCCGGATGCGTCTTTCGATGGTGCCTATGCGATCGAAAGTTCGGAACACATGACGGACAAGCCGGCCTTCTTCGCGCAGGCTGCGAGAATATTGAAGCCCGGAGGACGGCTCGTCGTCTGCGCGTGGCTTGCCAACGAACCTGTGCCGCAGTGGCAGGTCGATCACCTGCTCCGCCCCATCTGCGACGAAGGGCGGCTGCCCTCGATGGGAACCGCGGCAGACTATGAGCGGATGGCGCGGGATGCCGGCTTCGTCGGCTGCACCTATACGGACATCAGCGATGCGGTCGCGAGGACATGGACTATCTGTCTCGGCCGCTTTCTGCATGCCTTCGCCACGCGCGCCGATGTTCGCCGGATCGCCCTGTCCGGCCGCAACCGCGCTTTCGCGTTGAGCCTCCCGCGCCTGATCCTGGCCTACCGCACCGGGGCGATGCGCTACGGCATCTTCCGTTTCGACATGCCGGGCGAAAGCGCTGCCGCCGTCTAGCGGGCGCGCTCGGTGCGGGCGATGGCGATGCTGGCGAGCAGCGTCTCTGCCTGAGCCGCGGTGTAGCCCACCTGCTTGAACGCGATCAGCTCCGACCTGGGAACATTATAGCCATGCCCCCAGGCGAAGATCGCGAAACGGCGCAGAGCTTCCAGCCGAGCATCTGCGAGGTGAGGCTTGGGTTGCAGCCCGAACAGCCGGCTCATCATCCGCGTGAAGAAGCCCGGCGCGGCCAGGCTGGACACGCCGTCGCGGCGGGAGAACAGGATCGTCGTCCATTCCAGCGGAGAGAATTCCGCCACTTCGCCGCGCGCCGTAGCATGGCCGGTGAAAGCATCCAGCGGTGCGGTCTGTGCGTAGACCGCGTTCAGATCGAGATATCCCATCCTCGTCTCCCTCGCCGGACGTTCACCCTTCTCTTTTCGCGTGCCGCAGGTGAACCCAACATGTCACCGTTGGCGGACAGCTAGGGACGGCATGACGATCGGGCGACGAAATCCTGAGAGCAACACGCTCGCAGCTTTCACCCGTGAGAGCGGCGGTATGCCGGCCGCCCGCACAGGTCAAATGCTTTCTGTACCGTAAGGAATAAAAGTAACATGGTTGGGCGGGCTTTACATCAACACCTGGTTTCGGCCGTTCGCCTTGGCCTGATAAAGCAGCGCGTCGGCAGCGGCGATCGCCTGATCCAACGAACGATCACCGAATTTCGCGATACCGGCCGAAAAGCTCAGTGTGCCCAGCGGCTCATCCGTTGTCCTCAATTTGACCTTTCGGCTCGCCAGGTCTTCACGCGCCCCATTCAGGATCGTAAAGGCCTCGTCAGGCGTAACCGCACCGTTGAATATGACGAGAAATTCCTCGCCGCCCCAGCGGGCAAGGAAATTGTCCCCGCAACTCTCTTGTAGGGAAGCCGCCACGAGCTTCAGCACCCGATCGCCGACGACATGACCATATCGATCATTGACCGTCTTGAAACAGTCGATGTCGCAAATGGCCAGCAGCGGGCGGGCAGCGGGCGCAAGCCCCTGCAATTTGGCGAGAACGCCGCGTCGATTGTGCAATGCTGTCAGCGCATCATGATGCGCATCGCCCTTCGCGGTTTCCACCTCCTGCCGTAGATCCTCGATCTGCTTCGCGGCCTTGGCGAGCTGGGTTTCCGTACGCGTCGAACGATCGATCATCGTCGCCACCAGTTCGGCGATCGCAACTGTACCGGCCAGCAGCGCCTGCTCCGCCTCCAGCGCGCGGCCGAACTCGCCGGTCTCTTCGACCGCGGTCTGCGTTAGTTCGGCGAGACGCAGCGTATGGCGGCGGACCTTCGCCTGATCCTCGCTTTCGCCTTTTTCCTCCGGCTTCGGCCCGTGCGTTGAGAGGATCCGGGACACATCCTGATCGGTCAGCCGATCGCCGTTCATCACCACCGCATCGACGGCACGTGCCGCCAATCCCTCGCCATTCTGGATGACCAAATATCCCAGCGCGTAATTCTGGGGCGTGGCGGGCAGTTTCTGGGAGGATAGGAAGTTCAGGACCTTGGGGCCCACGTCCTCCGCGACGACCGCCGCGGGGCTCGGGGAGCTGGATACGCGTCGGGCGAACATAGTAACCTCCATCTGAGGCAGGATCGATGGGGGGCTTCGTAACGATCAAAGGCAAAGAATCCGTTTCGATCGGGGAAAAACATTCCGGACCGGCCGTATTGGAATGCTTGTCCCGGTTCTCTCATGATATCCGATGCAGCCGAGTCAACAGGCGCTCGCGAGCGGCGAGCGTATCAGCCGCATGGCCATGCAACAGATCCCGTTCGAGAAAATGTCTGGTGAGCGCCAAGGCATCGAACAGATCGGGCCACTCGCCTTGCCCGCCCTCCACCAGAAAGGCCGGCAAACGCATCAGGCGATCACGATAGGCTTCCCCTGCCGCGCGCGAGACGGCGCCGCCGCTCTTCGGGCTGACATAAGCCAGATCCCCGCGCTGCCCGGTGGCGACGCATTCGCTAAGATCGAGCCCGAACCCGAGTTCCGCCAGCAGGAGCAGTTCGTAGCGCGCCAGAGCCGCCGTCCAGCCGCGTGCGGACGGCGCGGCCGCGATCGCCGCGAGCATTGCGTCCAACGCGCTATAGAGACGGGGATAAGGCTGCCCCTCCGGCAGGGCGACGGTCGTCAGGGACGTCACCCAATCGATCGCCAGCGCCGCGAGCGGTTCCCCGAGCAAGCCGGCTCGGCTCTCGATCAGTTCGACGACTAGGCCGGGAAGCTGATCATCGGTGCGGGCGCGCCAATCGCCCCGGATGCGGTTGCCGGCGATGAGGACCGGCCGCTGCCGGCGCGAGCGCCCGCCGCGCACATAGCCGGCGATCAAACCGTCGTCGGGCGTCAACGCGCGGACGATCGCGCCATGTTCGCCATGCGCGCGTACCGCGCAGACGATCGCCTCCGCCTCGATGTGCATGACGATACTGTAGGGGGCTCGCGCGATGATGGCGAGATGTGCCGCCCCGGGTGCCCGACTGCAATCGGCGGGCGATCCCTGGCCCCGGCAGCCCGGGACGACACGAGTACGGATACTACGCGCTACTGATACTCGCGATCTTTCGACCGCAGGTCTGAAGCTATCCGACGGGGGTGACCAACGCGGAAAGAGCGGTGGTTAAATCGTCATTAGGCGTCTTTTCGCATCAGCCGCTCGGATGAAAATGATCGTAGATCTGGCGTGCCATCGCCTCCGATATGCCGGGCGCGCGCTGCAGATCCTCCAGCCCTGCCCCACGCACGGACTTCGCGGTTCCGAAATGCATGAGCAAAGCCTTCTTCCGCGCAGGGCCAATACCCGGAACATCGTCCAGCGTACTGCGGATCGTGGACGCCGATCGTTTGGTGCGGTGTGCGCCGATCGCGAAGCGGTGCGCCTCGTCACGCAGCCGCTGGAGATAGAAGAGCACCGCGGATCCCGGTGGAAGCATCGATTCGCGCCCGTCCGGCGTATGGAAATGCTCCCGCCCGGCGTTGCGATCCGGTCCCTTGGAGATGCCGACGATAGGCACATCATGGACGCCCATCTCCTCCATCGTGCGATACACGGCCGAGACCTGCCCCTTGCCCCCGTCGATCAGCAGCAGATCCGGCCATTCGCCCGAACGGCGATCAGGATCCTCGGTCTCCAGGCGCGCGAAGCGACGTTCCAGCACTTCGCGCATCATCGCGAAATCGTCGCCCGGTGCCGTCTCCGGCCGTTTGATGTTGAACTTGCGATACTGGCCCTTGCGGAACCCCTCCGGGCCGGCGACCACCATCGCGCCCACCATGTTGGTGCCCATGATGTGGCTGTTGTCGTAAATTTCGATCCGGTTCGGCACGGCTTCGAGCTGGAAGAGATCAGCCACTTCCTTCAGCAAACGATTCTGCGTGGCGCCTTCCGCAAGGCGGCGATCGATGGCCTCCTCGGCATTGCGCGTGGCCTGCACGAGCAGGCGGCGTTGCTCACCCCGCTGGGGCGTCTTCAGGACCACCTTGCGACCCGCCTTCTCGCTGAGCGCCTCGGTCACAAGTTCCGCCTCGGGCAGCTCCCGATCGATCAGCACCAGACGCGGGGGCGGCACCTCCTCGTAGAATTGCATCATGAACGAGGTGAGCACCTCTTCCTCTGGCACCTCCGCCGTATGCGTCGGGAAGAAGGCACGATGGCCCCAATTCTGGCCCCCGCGGATGAAGAAGGCCTGGATGCCGATATGGCCCTGCTTGCACGCGAGCGCGAACACGTCCGCCTCGTCCACGCCCTCGGCATTGATTGACTGCGTGCCTTGAATGAACGTCAGCGATTTCAGCCGGTCGCGCATGATCGCCGCCGATTCGAAATCCATCGCCTCGGCCGCCGCCGTCATCTGCGCGCCCAGCTTCTGCTGCACCTTCGTGGAGCGCCCGCCGAGGAAATCGGAGGCATCGCCCACCAGCTCGGCATAATCCGCCTTGCTGATTCGATCGACGCAGGGCGCCGAACAGCGCTTGATCTGATGCAGTAGGCACGGGCGGGTACGATTGGCGAAGAAGCTGTCCGTGCAGGATCGCAGGAGGAACAGCTTCTGCAGCGCTGTCAGCGTCTGGCGGACCGCGCCCGCGCCCGCGAACGGCCCGAAATACTGGCCTTTCGCCCGCCGCGCCCCACGATGCAGTTGCACGCGTGGGAAGCTGTGGTCCTCGCGCAGGAGAATGAACGGGAAGCTCTTATCGTCCCGCAGCAGTACATTGTAAGGCGGACGGAAGCGCTTGATCAGCTGCGCTTCCAGCAACAGCGCCTCGGCTTCGGTGTTGGTGGTGACGACGGTGAGGCCGCGTGTCTGCGCGACCATTCGGCTCAGCCGCTTCGGCAGCCGCGCGACCTGCGTGTAGTTTGTCACGCGATTCTTGAGCGCGCGCGCCTTGCCCACGTAGAGGACGTCGCCGCGCACGTCCGTCATCCGGTATACGCCGGGCCGGGCCGGCAGCGTCTTCAGGACATTGCGGATCGCGGCGACACCCGCCTCCAGATCGGGCGCCTCCCCGCCGCGGACGGCATAGGTGGCTTTCTCTTCGGCGAAGCGGTCGGTCGGCTCGGTCACACGGCCGATTTAGGATCGCGGCGGCGCCGACGCCAGCCACGCAATCACCGTAGGCTATCGTTCAGCCGCGCCGATTTAGGATCACGCGATGAGCGAAGCACCTGACTTGCCGGACATCGATCCGTCAGACGTACATGACAAGCGCCTGAACCGTGCGGTGGCGGTGACGGTCGTCGCGCTGTCTGTGTCGATGGCGTTGGTGAATATCAAGGACGGCAACATCGTCCAGAACATGCAGCAGGCGCAGGCGATACAGGTCGACACGTGGAACGAATATCAGGCGACCCGCCTGAAGCTCCACATGGAGGAGATCGCCGCGGTCACGCCCGGCGGGGATGCCGAGCGCGCCAAGGCACAGATGGCGAAATATAAGTCGGAGTCGGCGAGCCTCAAAAGCCAGGCCGCAGCCGCAAAGGCCGACTATGACGCCAACAATTATCGGGACGACCAGTTCGATCTCTCGGACGGCTTGGCCTCAATCGCGCTGGCGACGACCGCCATCGCAGCGCTGGTCGAATTGTGGGGTCTGCTCTATTTCGGCTGGAGCGCCGCGGCGCTCTCGATCTTGTTCAGCGTAGCGGGTTTTGCGCAGCTGCCGATTCATCCTGACACGATCATCGGCTGGTTGACGTGAGGCAATAAGAGGGCGGAGCCCTCTGGTTTGGGTCGAGGCCTGGCAATCATGCAGCCGTCACACAGGCCTGTTCCGGGGTCCACCGATCAACGCAATCCGAAGTTGCACGGTGGACGCCAGAGCAAGTTCGGCATGACGGTAGGAACCGGATGCTCGAACCAATTATCGACTAGCTAGACCGTCAGTTCACACGAGCGCCCAGGCCAGCGATCGTACGATCGATCAGGGGCTTGTCCGCATCGGCATCAAGACGCGCGGCAATAAGCTGAGCAGCTGCATTCGCGGCGGCGCCAGCGGCCCGGGCACGAAGATCGGCGACAGCACCGCGCTCGGCGGCGGCGATCTTGTCTTCGGCCATCTGGCTGCGACGCGCGATCAGCGTCTCCGCATGTTCCTGCGCGTTCGCGATGATCAAAGAAGCCTCGGCATGCGCATGATCCACGATCGAGGCAGCTTCGGTAGCAGCATCGCGCGCGCGCTTTTCATATTCCGCCTTGAGCGCCTCGGCCTCCGCCCGCAGCGTCGCAGCTTCCTCGATGCGGATCTTCAGCACATCAATCTTGCGATCCAGCGCCCGGCCGATCGCGGCCGGCGCCTTCTTCCAGATCAGGATCGCGATCACCGCCAGCATCGCCAGACTGACCCACCCTGCCCCATTCAGGGCAAGCGCGGTCGGCTCGGCATGTACGGTCTCATGGCGCGTCTCAGCGAAGGTCGCGTCGGTATTCGGCTCGGGCACGAGGCCCTGGGCTTCCGCCGCGTGGTGGGTCGTCGCCGCTTCGTTGGCCATCGTCGCTTATTCCGCCTTCAACGCCTGCCGCACCGCGGCCGTGGCTTCATCCTCGCTGACCGACGCGCCGGTCAGCCGCGTGACGATGTCCCGCGCCGCTTCCGCCGCGACACTATCGAGGCTGGCAAGCGCCGCATTGCGGGCTTCCGTCAGCCGGCCTTCGGCTTCTGCCACACGCTGTGCCGAGATGGCGTCACCGGCGCGAACGCGGGTTTCCGTGGCGCGGGCAGCATCCGCCTTGGCCACGGCAATCCGCCCCTGCGCATCGGCGCGGGCCTTGTCCATCGCCGCCTGATAGGCGCTCTGGACTGTATCGGCCGTATCGCGGGCGACATCCGCCGCCGCCAGATCCCCGGCGATCTTCGCGTCACGCGCGTCTATCGTGGCGGAAATCCGGGGCAGCATGCCCTTGCCGATGCCGAAATAGATCAGCGCGAAGACAATCAGCATCCAGAAGACCTGGGATGCATAGGTCGCTGCGAGCTGTGCTATTTGAGGCATCGGTTATGCGATCCGGTCTTGAACTGTGTCTGCGTCAGGCGACGAAGACGAGAACCATCGAAATGACGAAGGCGAGCAGGCCCAGAAGCTCAGCGGCGGCGAAGCCGATGAACAGGCGGCCCTGCTGGCCATCTGCAGCGCCGGGGTTGCGCAGCGCGCCTTCGAGGAACTTGGCGAAGACGTTGCCCACACCGAGCGCGGCAAGGCCGACGCCGATTGCAGCAAGACCGGCACCGAGCAGCTTGGCAGCCTGAGGATCCATCATAAAACTCCCTTGTTAAATCGTAAGTGGCTGAAAATTCGAACAATCAGTGCAGATTCACGGCATCGTTGAGATAAAGCGACGTCAACAGCGCAAACACATAGGCCTGAATGGCGCAGACCAGCAGCTCAAGCGCGGAAATGCCGATCATGAGAATGAAGCTCGGCCCGCCGACGAGAATGCCGTATCCAATACCGGCATTGCTGGCGTTGATGACGAAGCCCGCGAGCACCTTGAGCAGAATGTGCCCCGCCGTCATCGCCACGAACAGTCGCAGCGCGAGGCTGAACGGGCGGACCATGAACGAGAGCAGCTCGATCACGAACATCAGCGGGATCATGATCTTGGGCGTGCCGTGCGGCACGAAGAGCGAGAAGAAGTGCAGCTTATGCTTGGCAAAGCCGACCGCCAGCACCGTGCCGAACGACAGGATCGCCAGCACGCCGGTCACGGTGAAGTGACTGGTCGATGTGAACGGATGCACGCCGGGGACGACGCCCAACGGCAGCAATCCCAGCACGTTGGCGAGTAGAATGAACATGAAGAGCGAGAAGACCAGCGGCACGAAGCGGCGCCCCTCCGGCCCGATATTCGCATCCACCATGTTCGTGACGAAGCCGGTGAAGCCTTCCACCGCAGCCTGCCAGCGACCAGGGATCATCTGCCCCTTCATGCCCCCGAGCATGAACGCCCAGAGCGCGACGAGGGTGATCACCATCCACAATGCGGAATTGGTAAAGGAAAGATCGTAGCCGCCGATCATCAGCCGACCGAACAAAGGCTCGACCGTGAACTGGTGCATCGGATCGATCGTACCGCCGCCTGCCACTGTCTGACTTGCCCCTTTTACCCGCCGCGCGGGATGATCTTACTAGCACATGCGTCTTACGAG